>Ga0157375_10000121_pt1 | contig 76874 bp, 63 predicted proteins | sample M35metaG_FD_115311 | JGI IMG/M metagenome (GOLD analysis project Ga0157375, IMG submission 115311) | Miscanthus rhizosphere microbial communities from Kellogg Biological Station, Michigan, USA - M3-5 metaG | ecosystem: Host-associated > Plants > Roots > Rhizosphere > Soil | place: USA: Michigan... | reverse complement strand
TTTCTCTGCCCAAGATTTCGGAGCCTGATAGATCTCGCCCGGAAATACTGTAATTGCCACAGGCACTTTAATTTCTTTCGTTCTTTGTTCCACCACATTGAAATTATTATTGTTGTTTTCCCAGTACAACTGCGCTGAAGAATTTGCCGTGTCTGTAAGCCAGTACAAAGTGATATCGTCTAACATTTCATCTTTTGTCAAAGATTTTTCTGCATTTCCGCCGCTGTAAGTCCATTCATTGAATTTATCCAAGAAAAACGAAGCCAATGCAACCGGAGAATCTGTCAATCCGTACCCTAAAGTCTGAGGACGAGTTACCATCATTCCTGCATAACCCCCGCCTTTTGTATATAATTTATTTAAAGAATTGAAAGCTGCTTTTTCTTTTTCTGTTAAGTTTTCAGGAGCATTTCCACCCGCTTTTAAAACATCGGCAACTTCTGCAGGTACCGTTGCCGGCATATTTACATGAATTCCCAACAGACCCTCCGGCGCCTGACGCCCCATTGCATCAGCAACGACAGCACCCCAATCTCCACCTTGAGAAACATAATGATGATAGCCCAAACGCTTCATTAAAACATCCCAAGCCTGCCCCATTTTTTCAACACCCCAGCCTGCTTCTTTTGGCTTTTCAGAAAAACCATAACCCGGCATTGAAGGAATAACCACGTCAAAAGCATCTTCTGCTTTTCCGCCGTATTTTGTAGGATTGGTCAACGGATCAATTGCTTTTAAAACCTCGAAAATCGAACCGGGCCAACCGTGAGTAATGATCAAAGGCATTGCATTTTTATGTTTTGAACGAACATGAATGAAATGAATATCCAAACCGTCGATATTGGTTGTAAACTGAGGAAGTGCATTTAATTGAGCTTCTGCTTTGCGCCAGTCATAATCTATACCCCAATACTTTGTCAGTCTTTGAATCTGATCTAATTTCACACCCTGAGACTGATCTGTTACCGTTTCTTTTGAAGGCCATCTCGTCATATTGATTCTTTGCCGAAGATCATTCAATTTATCATTCGAAATATTGACATGAAAAGGTTTGATTTCTTCTGTTTTAATATTTTGATTTAAATTTTGTGCAAAACCTGAAATTGCCATAAATGCCAAAATTCCTGTTGCGAATTTTGGTTTTTGATTATCTGCTGTTTTCATACTTTTAATTTAATTGTTGTTATTTGTTAAATTTTATGATGCAAAAGTATGTCGGTAACAATGGTCAATCAATGAATATATAACCCAAACGGACGAACAGAAAGATGAAGCAGGCATTTTAAAAGTTGAAAAATTTTTGAACATTTTATAGTTGGATTAAAAATAAAAATTCGGCTTCAAATCAAAGATTTGAAGCCGAATTTAGCATAAAGCTTATATAGTAAAGAAGTTTAAATCGTTTAAATTTCCTCATACATCCAAACTCCTGAGACTGTCAGCAAAGTTAATCCGGGTTGTTTTTCTCCATAGCTGAATACACAGATGTATTTTGAATGACAAGATTCACAATCAGTTCCAAAATAAAGAGTTGGTAAATTATTAACCGTTATTTCCCCTAAATGCAGCATATTTTTCGCTGTTTCAGTAACCATTGCATTTTGCATTAATTCACTTTTGGATAAAACTTTGTTTTCATTAAAAATCTGAAAAATCGGGAAACCGGATTCATAAGGTGTTATCTCAACGGCATTTTCATGACCGCAATTGCAACAGGAAAATTTCACGACAGCAGTTGGGATGATTTCATCATTGCTGAAAGTAGTTTTTACAACAGAAGCCTGTTTTTCGATCTTTATTTTTTTTGATATTGAATACATCTGAATTATTTTATTACTGAATAACCGTTCCTACCAAGTTATTATAATGTCCGCTCGGGCTTTTTTTGATCGTAACTTTTATATAACCTTCCTGTGCCAGTTTATTCCATGTTTTCTGATAACCTGTATTCGGATCGATAGGGATTTTCCACATGGTCTGCTTTCCTTTTCCCACCTGATTAAACCAAGGAATTACATCTGCCGTTTGACCTTTGAAAGGTAATGAATTATTTAAAACCTCAATTTCATAATAAAAATCATACGCATTTTCAGGCTGATTTAGGGCTCTTTGTGAAAAAGTGTAAACAACTCCGTTGATAATCGGGCTTGTAAAACTACCTCCCAGCGTAGGAATTCCTGTGCCGTTGTAGTTACCGACTGCACCGCTGTATCTGTCAAATTTCTGTCCGGCTGTAAACGGAACATCATCAACGATATTGAATCCACCATTTGCAGGTGGCCATCCGCCATTCAAATTATTAACTTTAAATAACGCTTCAAGGTCGCTCCATTTTCCTTGCTTATAAAGGTCGAATGCCTGATTTCTGATTGCCTGACTTACCGTTCCGCCAGCGTCATATGTGGCAGCAAGCTCATCTGCATTTTTATAAAAAACATGCGTAACTTCACTCGGTGTGTCATTAAAAAACTCATCCCTATCTGAGCTACAAGAAATTGAAAATAAGGCAATTGATAAAAATAAAAAGTGCTTCAATAAATTTTTCATATATATTTTTGATTAATAAATTATTTTTTAATTGAAATAAAACAGCCTTCAAATCGTAGATTCCAAGGCTGTCTAACTAAAGGACCTTAACTATTTAACATTTAAAACTAGAGTCAAATTTTTCCGATTGAAGGATTGATTGTATTTCACCTGATACCAATGAAATTTTGTTATTTGTTTTTTCCGTGAAGAAAGGGAAATTTAAGCTGTTTAAATTTTTATGTCTTATAATATTCTCAAAACGGGCTATATCCATTGAAGGATGAATCGGTAAATTCATGGTTTAATTATTAGTTTTCCCTACTCTGTCAGCTTTTCGGTTCCGCTTGTTTTAATGGTTTAGTTTTTTGATGGCACCAGATTTCACACTGCATATTTCAGCTAATATCACTTTAACGTGATAAAAATAAGAGCAATTTTTATCCCAATACTCCTTTGGTAAACGGTACATGAAAGAAGAAATCTTTCGTTGTTAAATTTAAAATTTTTTTTTCAATTATTAGTGAATTTTTTACAAATAAATTAAAAAGTTTATTTTAATGATAATAATAAAGAAATAAAATACAATAAAAACTATAAATAAATCTCATAATTATATAAAAATGTGGTACTTATAATTAAAATTATTTACTCTATTGGTCTTATTATTGTAATATTCACTACATAAACAACCAATTTAAATATTTTATTATGGAAACTAAAGCAACAGCTACAAAAAAAACTCCAACAACCAGTAAAGCGCCTGCAAAAACTGCATCCAAAACCCCGGCAAAAAAAGGAGCCGCAAAAAATCTTAATGATCTTTTTGAAGATTCCCTGAAAGATATTTATTGGGCTGAAAAAGCTTTAACAAAAGCTCTCCCGAAAATGCAGAAAAATGCAACCGACGAAAGTTTGAAAAAAGCCATTGAAAGCCATCTTGTAGAAACGGAAGAACACGTAGCAAGATTAGAAGAATGCTTTTCAGCTTTAGGGAAAAAATCACAGGCTAAAAAATGTGATGCCATGCAGGGACTTCTGGATGAAGGAAAAGGCATCATGGAAGAAACAGAACCCGGAGCTGTAAGAGATGCAGGAATCATCGCTGCAGCACAAAAAGTAGAGCATTACGAAATTGCAACTTACGGAACGCTAGCAGCATTCGCCAAAGTTCTTAAACAAGATCAATGCCTTAAACTTCTTTTACAAACGCTTGAGGAAGAGAAAAAATGCGACAGTTTATTAACTCAAATTGCAGATACTAACTTAAATAGTAAATCAAAATAAAGTAGTTCCCTTGTTTATTATTTGAAATGAAACCCCTTCATACATTACGTTTGAAGGGGTTATTTTTTAGTTATTATTAAATGTTTTCCAGTCTGTATATCCGTGTGAGCCTAATCCGTAATGCAGATCGCGGTCCGGAGCAGTCAGTTCCCAGTTGTTTTGCAGACGTTCCACGAGGTCAGGATTTGAAATAAAAGGTTCTCCAAAACCGGCAATATCAATCGTTCCGGCATTGATCAGATCTTCAGATTTCTGTCTGTCCATCCCGCCGGCAAGAATGATCACCCCATCATACCATGAACGGAAACGTTCCAAAAAACCTTCCGGCAAAGCATGACTGCCTTTTGTCTGCTGATCCATCAGGTGAATATAGGCGATATTTCTTTTTGCAATTTCTTTTGCTAAATATTGATAGGTTTCTTCGATTTCATCATAATGGGGCAACTCATTCAATCCGCCATATGGAGTCAGTCTTACGCCTACTCTTTCATTACCTGCCACCTCAATTACAGCATCTAGAACCTCCAGCAAGAATCTTGAACGGTTTTCTATACTTCCTCCGTATTCATCGGTACGATTATTTATGAATGGATTTAAAAACTGTTCGATCAAATACCCATTTGCCCCATGAAGCTCTACTCCATCAAAGCCGGCTTCCAAAGCATTTTTAGCAGCATCTACAAATTGATTAATTACTTTCTTAACCTCATCGGTTGATAATGCTTTCGGCTTTGAAGCAAGGACAAAACCTTCTTTACCATTTTCGTCATATCCCCATGCGTAAGAATTCTCAGCCTGAATATCTGATACGCCTTCAGGAGCGATTCCGTTGGGTTGGATTGAGGTATGTGAAACTCTCCCAACATGCCATAATTGTGTGAAAATCAGCGTTCCTTTTTCTTTTACAGCGCGGGTAACTTTTTTCCAGCCTTCTACCTGTTCTGCTGTATATAATCCCGGAATATGCAAAACACCTTTTGCAGCTTCCGAAATGGCTGTTCCTTCTGTGATGATCAGCCCTGCACCGGAACGTTGGGTATAATACAATGCATTTTCGTCATTAGGAATCCCGTCTGCATTTCTTGCTCTCGTCATCGGAGCCATTGAGATACGGTTTTTTAATTGTAATGAACCGATACTTGCTTTTTCAAAAATATTTGTTGTCATAATTTTTTATTTTTATTAAATATTAATTTTTAGATTTTTTTTCGCTTTAATTATTTGCTTTTTGTTGAGACAAAATTAGTACAGCTTAGTCCTTCAAAAGAAGGAAGAAAGTCACTAAAAAAGTGTGACTGAGATCACTCGAAAATTTAATTGGCGTTAAAAAATGCCATTAACAGTAATGATAAGATTGTTTTCACGGTTTTATTTTATTGGTTTGAATTAAGATTTACTATTTATTTAAACTGTTTTCCTAAGTCGGTTACTTTTCGCAGCCAGTTTTTTCTTTGTTTGTCAGTTGATTTTCTCATAAATCCGAATGTGGAAAATTTAATAGGATCAAATCCCACATATCCGAATACGATTTTCTTTAAAATCTGATATTGTGAAGCGCGATAGATAAGATAAAACCACCATTTTGGGGTATCCATCGTTACGAGAAGACGAATACTTTTTCCTGTTAAGAGTTTTTCAGGGAAAATTTTTCCTGAATGATTTTTAAAAGCAAAACCAGGAAGGAAAATTCGGTCTATGAAACCTTTGGTAATCGCGGGCATAAAACCCCACCAGTTCGGAAAAGCCATCACCACATGATCTGCCCATCGGATCAGCTCTTGAGATTCAAGAAGATCATCTTCGAGAATCATATCTTCTCCGTTTTTGTAACCATCTGAAAGATTGACATCAAATTTCAGATCGGAAATGTAGATTGTTTTGCAGGTTGCTCCCTGACTTTCTGCACCTTTTTTATAAGCATCAAGCAAGGCATTAGAAAAAGAATTTTTTGACGGATGCCCAAGGATAAGTAAAATATTTGTTTTCATTGCAGTACGTTTTTATTTTATACTGCAAAGTTGCATCGGAAAGAAAAGGGATGCCTGACACAAATGTGTCAAAAAACTATTTGTGCGCTATTTTTTGTCGGATTCGAGTAAGGGTCTGGCGTTCTATCCCAAGATAGCTGCAAAGATGAGACAGTGAAATCCTATTGAATAAAGTCGGATATTTTTTGATAAAATCGAGATAACGCTCTTCCGCAGTTTGAAATATAAAACTCTCTATACGAGCCTGTTGTTGTTTTAAAACCTCTTCTGCGATCAATCTTCCGTATCTTTCAAATATCGGAGATTCATTGTACATCCATTGCATATCTTCAAACGAAAGACAAACAAATGATGTGGGCTCCAAACACTGGATTGAATATTTACTCGGTTGCTTGGTTATGAAGGCAGGATAATGAGTCGCATAATCGCCTTCCGTATAAAAGCCGACTGTGATTTCGTTACCATTTTTATCGATGAAAAATGAGCGAACCAGCCCTTTTGCAATAAAACCAATTGATTTTTGAATTTTACCCGCTTCGAGAAAGTATTCTCTTTTATTTAATCCATGAAAAATTGCTTTTGAAGCAAAACGGGAAACCTCATCAGAAGCCAGATCAGGACAAATTGCCTCAACCGACTGTAAAAATATTTCTATTTCCTGTTCCATTTTCTGAAGACTCAGATGTGAGTAAACACTTATCTTATGATACAAATTTATGAAATTGTGTCTTAATTAATAAAAAAAGAATCTTCAAGTAATCGTACTTAAAAGGTATTTTCTGTTTCCTAAACCTTCTATCCGGTGAAATTTGACATATCATAAACATTTTTTGACATTTCACATCAGCATTTATTTATGGAACTTTGTTACATTAAAAAAAATGTGATTTGCTGAAACCGCAAATATTTTCATTAAAAACAAACAATATAAATCATTGATCAGGCGTTTGCCAATATTTAATTTAATTATAACCTGATTTTTAACAATCAAATTAATATTCTTATGTTAACAGATATTCTGACAGGTCATCTAAGCGTTATATTTTGTGGCATCAATCCCGGATTAAAGTCGGCTTGGGACGGTCATCATTTCTCAGGAAAAAGCAATCGTTTCTGGAAGGTCCTGCATCTGTCAGGTTTTACACCTTACCAAATTGAGCCAATGAATGATGTTGATATTTTAAACTTCGGATACGGATTAACGACTGCAGTTGCGAGACCTACGACGCGGGTAGACGAGATTTCAAAAGAGGAAATTAAGCATTCATTTGAAATATTTGAAGAAAAAATGGCGCATTATCTTCCCAAATATATTGCATTTTTGGGAAAGCCTGCTTATGCTGTATTTTCCGGAAAAAAGCAGATCATGTGGGGAAAACAGCCTGAAAAAATTCAAAATGCAACGGTTTGGGTATTACCGAATCCGAGCGGACTGAATCGTGGATTTACCCTAGAAGATCTTACGATTCTTTACACTGAACTGTACAATACGGTAATGCAGTAATGTCTGACAAATAATTCTCATGAAAAATTATCAAAAAATATCGTCAGAATGCTCTTTAGGAAAAGTAATGTGCATTTTAGGAAATAAATGGAAACCCATCATCATTGTAACGATAAATGATCGTACACTTCGTTTTGGAGAAGTGGCGAAATCTATTAACCTCATTTCAAGAAAAGTGCTTACCGATCAATTAAAAGAAATGAAAAATGACGGTTTATTAATCCGCGAAGAATTTAAAGAACTTCCTCCAAGAGTTGAATATTCACTTACCAAAAGAGGCTTAGCCTTGCTTCCTATCTTTCATTTGTTTGAAAAATGGGAAGAGGAATATCTGATTGAAGAAATTGTTCAATAAGACATTGACTATTTTAGCATTAATGATAAAATTAGAACTAATTAAAAATTTTAATCAAAAATTATAATTAATTATATAAAATTATGGATATCATTTCAAAATTTACGATAGGATCTGATGAAGGCGTTGCAGATCTTTTAACTGTAGAAACATCGGCAATTAACCATTTATATACCGGAAAAGTTTCTGAGGAAAATATAAAAACACATATTGAAAAACTGGATCCCACAAAGATGGTTCATGAACTTAATGATTTGTCTACCCAGCTAATTATAACCTATGCAGACGGTCAACCGGTAGCCTACAGCATTATAAAAAGTGGTTCTGTCTATCCAGGATTTTCCGAAGACAAAAGGATTACAGAATTAAAATTTGCTGTTGTTCAGGAACAAGATTCGCCTGAAATAAGATCATCCCTCTTGAAAAAAACAAAATCTGCCATCTCGTTTACAGACATTGTATGGATCAATGTTATGGTGAATGATCCGTTGCTGGAATTCTTCAAAGAATCAGGATTTACCATTGCAGAAAACACGCAGTCAGACGCATTCTCACTTCCGTCTTATTTGCTGACAATGGAATTTAAAAAATAAAATAATATTCTAACTTTTTTGAAATTGATTTCTGTATTCAAGAGGAGAAATACCTGTGAGTTTTTTGAAAAATTTACTGAACTGAAACTGATCAGAAAAATTCAATGCTTCCGCTATTTCTTTAATAACCAATGAATCAAACTGAAGATACCGTTTCGCAGCAATAAGAATGCGGTTTTCTATAAGGTTTTTAGGGTTACGGCTATTGTATTTAAGGCAAATATCGGCGAGTTTCCGATTGGTAATATTGAGGTTTTCAGTATAAAAAAGGACGTCACGATGCTCTGTATATTCTTTTTCCAGCAGTTCAATAAATTGCTGGAAAATCAGATAATCGCTTTCATTCCCATGAGGAACAGGAATTGCGCCTCTCAGCTGGAAATTACTGATCCTGATCAGAAGTATCCTGAGGTACGACATTATCAGTTCTATTTTTCCCGGATAATCATCACTTTTCCGTTCTTTCAGAATGATTTCCATCAATGCGGTAATCTCATCTGCATTTGTTCCCGATAGCTGCAAATGGGCATTAACCATTAAGTTATTAAACAGAGATGTTTTAAAATAAAAAATACTTTTCAAAGGTTCTTCCCAAAATATATCTTTAAACATGAGAATATATCCCTCCATTTCCTCTACATTCTTAAAATAATGCATTTGCCCCTCGGCAAGCAGAAAAAGATCATTTCCGGTCATCTGAAAACATACATCATCAATACATTGGATTCCGTTGGCTTTGGGAAACCAGATAACCTGATGATAATTATGACGGTGTGGCTCCCCTGTCATGGGAGAGTTTGCCTTATGATAAATAATATGAAACTGGTCTTTATAAATTTCCTGGTCTGTAGAATGGTCGAGATGAGTTATCCCATTATTTTTCATTGTTTTCTAAATTATTTCGACACCTCTGCAATCATCTGTTTATTTTATCAATAAAAAAACTTTCATTTTAGATTTTGAGGTAAGACTAAGGTAAAACAATTGTCATTTATTAACCAAATAAATACTTACGATTTAAATTTTTACCCGTAACACAACTCTACTTCTCTTTTAATACAGTTTTTTGCATATTTTACAATAATAGGAACCCCTTTTTGTCCTCTACAGGATCTGTCATAAGCATAAAAACATAAAACAACACAACTTCCCACCTAAAAGTGATTTAACAATAAATATAAAGGCTTTTTTTTGTAAATTTCACCGCAAAAAAAATTTACTTTTCACAAAAAAACAATACCATGCAAATTGACACCATCTACCAATCTATTAAAAATTGGAAAACCCTGATTGATTCTTACAAAAACGGTAATGCAGAAAGCAGAAAACAGATCATGAATTACTTAAATCAAGGCTCTCATTTTTCTGTTGAAGGAAACGAAATTCAGCAATGGAAAAAAAAGCTTGAAAATGAATCTGACAAAGCCATACACGCCTATATCGGGATTGATAATGACATTCTTAAATTCTTTCTTATCGATTCTAAAAGTGATGCAACCCAGGATTTCACTTATATCTTGGTCAAGGAATTCAACCGCACGGCACCTGAAAGCTCACCGACGACATCTTCTGAAATAGTTCCAGATCCTCCTATCACTTCTGAATCTGCTATTTACCGAAATTTCAGATTTAATATGTACGGTAGTGCCTGGCTTGAAACTCAGAAGACAGAGCTTTTCCGTTTGATTTCAATCCCTTTTGATGATTATGAAAGGATGGCTCTTGCGGATGATGAATCGTGCGTCTCTTTTTTCGGATTAACCAATGAAACGCTGAAAGACACTGTACTCGGAGATTACCACATTGAAATTATTACCGTAAAAGATATCGGAGTAGAAACCATCAGCATGACTGCAGAAAATTATTCTACACCACGACCGCCGTTTACAGCAAATGATCCCATCGTAGACTACCAACTATTGCTGAAAAGTGATGCCTACTTATAACGAGCTGTCATTTTATCTACAGTTTACCATCAATCTTACACTGCTTACCGGACTTGGATTATTTTTAAAGCGTGGAAAACAAGTTAAAATACTGCTGCTCCTATTTCTTCTGGGTGAGCTAACACTGGAATTTTCGGATCTGGTGTTTCGTCTTATGAAGATCAATACGGTCAATTTTTACATTTACCCTGCAAGCCAGTGCTTTGGTCTACTGATGATTACAGAGATTTACAACAAGTATTTTTTTAAGATTCCGAAGGATATACAATGGATCATTTATCTCTTTGCGGGATTATCATTAACAATTAATATCATTGATAAGCAAAGTACAGAATCAGTTACTTTTTATTCAAACATTATTACCAATATTTTGATCTGCAGCTTTGCAGGAACTTACTTTCTGAATGTGATCAGGAATACAAGAATTGATAAAACCTTATTTATTCTCAATGTTTTTATCTTTTTGTTTTTCTCCATTGAAAGTATAATTTCAACGACTTTTAATTTTTTAATTAATAATCATCTGGAATGGGTAGCGCCTGTATGGCTCTTTAGAGGTGTACTACTTTGGTCTTTTTATATTGCTTTTATTAACCTGGGATGTCGCGCGGGGAGAATGAAGGTGTGGTAATCTTATGGATATGGATAGGTATCGGGTTATTTTTTTTAATGACCCTATTTATAACATTTTTGGTCATTAGTTATATGAAAAGTATCAGAAAAAACAAACGGAAAGTCATGCAGATGGCTCGTGATAATCAAACGGAATCTTGGGAAAATACCATTTATTTACAGGAAAAAGACAGAGAAAGACTGGCGGAAGAACTTCATGACAACATTATTTCCCGCTTGAACCTCATCCGTCTGAATGCCCATTCAAAAGATGTGAATGAACTTAATTTAGATTTAAAAAATTCGATGCAGTTTATCCGGGAACTGACTCATAATCTGACGCCTCCCGATCTTAACGAAATTGAACTGACAGATCTGATTGCAGATTATCTGGAGCAGGTAAAAACAAATATCAGGGTAGATTATCATCATTTAATTTTAGAAGAAAATACTCTGAACAATCAAATAAAATTAAATATTTTCAGAATCCTTCAGGAGCTTATCAATAACAGTTTAAAACACGCCGAAGCATCAACCATAAAGATATCTTTGAGAATCTCAAAACAATATCTCAGTTTAATTATTGAAGATAACGGCAGAGGTTTTACAACAGGAAATCAACCATCAGGAATAGGCTTAAGGAGCATTCAGTCGAGAACAAGGCAAATAAACGCTATTTATAAATTAAAAACCCAACAAGGAAGAGGAACAAAATATATCTTCTTTATTAATACACAACCATAAACATGGAAAATAAAAAACTCAATATCGCTATCGTAGATGACGATTTACTTTTTGTACAATTATTAAAAAACCATATCGATCAGGACAATCGCTATCATGTGACTTTGACAACAACCAGCGGAAATGCCTTTATTAATGAAATCGAAAATAATTGCATAGATATTCTTATTCTCGATCTCAGGATGTCAAATGGTGACGGCCTGGAGGTAATGTCTGCCTTATCCCAAAAAGACGTCGAAACTAAAATCATTGTGTTGTCTAGTTTTTACCGACGCTCTTTCATGGGACAAATGCTGAAAATGGGCGCTCATGCTTTTTTACCTAAAGAAATTGAGCCTGAAGAATTATTAAATGTAATCAATGACGTTTACCATAAAGGACATTATTTTTCCAACGAGCAGATAGATGTGATGCGAGGTCAGCTATCCAACAAACTTCCCGAATTTCATTCTTTTTCTAAAGACGCTCTTACAGAAAGGGAAATTGATGTTCTGAAGCTGGTTTGTCAGCAGTTTAGCACCAAGGAAATTGCAGATACCTTATTTATTTCTCCCAAAACTGTAGAAACTCATAAAACCAATCTGATGATCAAAACCTGCGTGAAAAATATGGCGGGGCTGGTAATTTATGCCGTACAGAATAATATTGTGAATGCTAATGAAATTGTGCTGTTTGATAAATAGTTATTCTGTATATCTCCCCAAATTATATCGTGTAATATTAAAATTCATTATTCCTTTAAATAACTTGCTGCCAAACCATTCATTAAACCATGCGAAATTATTTTTCCCAAATCCTATGAACTCTGAATACACATTGTCTTCTTCTTCAAAAACCCGGATTATGACATATCCTCCAGCGAAAAAGTGTCCCGGCTTGGCGAAGTTGACCAGCATCATCGTTTTATCATCATGTGACGTTTCTACCGGACCTCCGAATATTGCCGTAGCCCTGCCACCCTGAGTTCTTGGACCTAGAATTTTATTATCTCCTCCTCTGATGGATATCGGAACGGTATTGATGCTATGAGCTTTCAAAAATTCGTAAAAAGCACGCGCATCCGCATCAGGTGCGCTTTTCCCGACCCATTGTATATCAGAATAAAAATGTTTCCGTTTATCTATAGTTAGATCTAATTTCTTCCATACAGCGCGTACTGCATTCATTACCGGAATTCCTCTGTATTCTCTGATATATTTTTTTTCATTTTCCCAAGACATTTGAGAGGCATATTGAGCAGACCGCAACAAAACGCCGTATAACAATACTCTCATATTAATTTATTTTAAGTTAATACTAAGATGATAAAATCAAGGAGCACATTAAATGTACTCCCTGAAAATCTAAAAAACACAATATTTAATTAAGATGGATTCAGCATTTTAGCAATAGAAAGAGCATCTGATACTGTATCTATACTGTAGATCTGCATTACACCTTGTGTTGTTGCAGCCTGCCCCAGGATATTCTGTTGATTTTGCGTGTTTACTGCATTTTCAAACATGATTCCTGTAGAGTGTGCTGCTGTCTGATACACATTTCCAAGAGCAATTGCGGGAGCTTCTGCTACCACCTTTACGTTGGACTGTGTTACAGCGTCTGTAATCTGTTCGTTAACTACTGTTGCCATAATTTAATTGTTTGTTAAAGTTTTTTTATAACCGGATTTTCCGATCATGGTTATTAAATTATTTTTAATAATTACCCGTTACCAAGCATTTGCGCAATAGAAATAGCATCTGCTACGGTATCCAGGCTATAGATCTGCATTACCCCCTGAGTAGTTGCTGCCTGACCTAAGATGTTTTGTTGATTTTGGTTATTCACCGCATTTTCAAACATGATTCCTGTGGAGTGAGCCGCTGTTTGATATACATTACCTAAAGCGATTGCCGGAGCTTCTGCTACTACTTTTACGTTGGTTTGCGTTACCGCGTCTGTGATTTGTTCATTAACTACTGTTGCCATATGTTTTATTTTTTATTTGGTTTAAAAGAACCGGATTTTCCGGTTGTCTACGTTTTTTTGTTTACTGAAATTCTTTATTAAGCGGTAGGATTCAGCATTTTAGCAATAGAGATTGCATCTGCTACCGTATCCAGGCTATAGATCTGCATTACACCCTGTGTTGTTGCAGCCTGACCGAGGATATTCTGTTGATTCTGCGTGTTCACCGCGTTTTCAAACATGATTCCTGTGGAGTGAGCCGCTGTTTGATATACATTACCTAAAGCGATTGCCGGAGCTTCTGCCACCACTTTTACGTTCGACTGCGTTACTGCGTCTGTGATTTGTTCATTAACTACTGTTGCCATAATGATTTTGTTTATTTGGTTTTAAAAACAATCGGATTTTCCGAGTGTATGGTTTATTTTTTAAAAAAAAGATTTTTAAGGATTCAGCATTTTAGCAATAGAAAGCGCATCTGAGATGGTGTCTACATTGTAAATCTGCATTGTTCCCTGTGTAGTAGCAGCATGGGTCAGGATGTTTTGCTGGTTTTGGATATTTACCGCATTTTCAAACATGATTCCTGTAGAATGAGCTGCAGTTTGGTACACGTTCCCTAAAGCCATTGCAGGAGATTCTGCCACAACTTTCACGTTGGTCTGAGTTACCGCATCTGTAATTTGTTCATTAACTACTGTTGCCATAAAAGATTATTAAATTTAAAAACAACCGGACTTTCCGGTTATTATCTACTTTTCTGATTAAATCCAGAGAAAGTTTTCTTAAGAGGTAGGATTCAGCATTTTAGCAATAGAAATAGCGTCTGCTACGGTATCCATGCTGTAGATCTGCATTACCCCCTGTGTAGTCGCTGCCTGACCTAAAATATTTTGTTGATTTTGAGTGTTTACTGCATTTTCAAACATAATTCCTGTTGAATGTGCAGCCGTCTGATAAACGTTCCCTAAAGCCATTGCAGGAGCTTCGCCCACTACTTTCACGTTTGACTGAGTTACTGCATCTGTAATCTGTGGATTCACTGTTGTTGCCATAATTGTAATTGTTTTTTTTTGAGATTTACTCTCGGTTAATAATTATTTGATTGTTAAACTAGTTTTATATTAATTTTTTTAATTCCGCACAGATCTTATGAACATATTTTAAAAACATGTTTTTAAGCTATTATTGATAAACAAATGATTGGTGATATGATTCTTTAAAACAATGATTAAAATTGTCCGTAAAATCTGCAGAACTTAAAAGATTATTGAAAAAAAGGATGCGGTTAAAATTTTTAATATTGATCTTAAAAATTAATTCTTGCTGTAAGTTGCTGTCAATGACTTTTAATCTTGGGCTGATGATTTTGCATTTATGGATTGCTTATTTATTCATAAACAGCACGTAAAAAACTGTGGAGAGAAAAACTTACTGACCTGTTTGTATATATGGAGATCACAGAATTTTACCTTTTACAGAAAACAACCGCATCCGTAGTTGGATCATTAATGAAAATTAAAAATCAAAACGGCTTTTTCTCAACATCATTAATTCTTTCTTTAATTTTCGGGATCCCATTTTTTTTATTCCCATCACGGAATTGCTCAATCCGATCAACGAATCTCTGTGTTGATTCAAAACGGACTGTTCGTACATTAATCCTGTGGAGTGCGCGCTTACCTGCATCGAAATTGCGGTGGGTACAGCGGGAGATATTCCCACAATTTCTGTGTTGATCTGGTTTTGATTGTGTGACATAACTATTAATTTTTTGGGTTGGTATTATTTTCTGATATTGGCAAATCTTGCCTGCAGTTTGTTCATTCTTTCCGTGATCTTCAGTTCTTTTTCTTTAATTCTTCCCTTTGAAGTTTCCTGAAGCTTTTTTAACTGTTCTTCATAGCTCATCGGAACAGCAGGATTATGTGCTGCAGCTACCGGTTGCTGATAAGCTTGCTGTTGCTTTACGGCTTCTTCCAGCTTTTCGAGCAAAGGAGCTAAAGATTTAAGAGTTTCCTTGGTGGCTTTGTCTTTAATATAATTAATGATCTCATCTTCATGACTCAAAACAAATGGCATTACAGCTTCCTTTTCCAGGATTTCGTTCTCTTCTTCCAGAAATGTATCATCCTCTTCCAGGATTGCATCTTCTGCCGCAAGCAACTCTTTTATGATAGGTTCCGGATCCGGAACGGGGAAATTAGGAACAGGAGTTCTCGCTCTATGGTTTATTGGTCTGCGCATAGATTTTTGTTTTTTAACGGTTAAAAATTAAAGACGTTTCTTCAGGAAAATGCTGTCACTATAGCAAATAACTTATAAAAGATCCTGCCGCAGTCCAGTCTCTGTTGAGATCCTGAATCACATTGCTTCCTATGATTTCTATGGCAACACAGCTTGAAATAGCATTCGCCGAAATCATTTCTTTTAATTGATCGTTAGGAAGATTTAAAATATATTCATCTGGAATTACAGGTAATTTTCCTGTATTCGCCGGAGATTCATTAACGATGATATCTAAAATTTCCTGAAAATAATGTGCTATTAATTTTGCTCCCTGAAATTCCAGTTCTCTTTTTAACTCTACAATTTCAGAGGGTGTTACAAGATCAGAAATCCCGTTTACATCTACATCATGCACAGCATATAAGGCTTCTCCCGTATTGGATGCAGTGATTGTGATGTCTGTCTTCAGTATACATTTTGATTTTTCGAGATTTACCGTGAGAAGTTTAGAATCAATTTCCGGTTCTGCAATATCACTTAATGTATTGAGCGGAAGAATTCTTACATTCACAAAAAAAGTCTGATGCTCTTCCAGCTTAATCATGATAATTGCGATACCCATTGATTTATCTTTTGGCTCGATAACAAATGATTGATAATTGTTGTACCTTTTTCCTTTATTGGTGCAAATCACCTGTCTAACAATAGGTTGAATATTGATATCTGATGTTCCCAGATTAAATACAACACGGTCGCTGTTATTTTCCGGTTTTTTGGTGCTGAAATAGGCATTATCGCTGTTTCTGGTGAGATAAAAGCTTTCACTTATCTCTTTTAAAGAACTTAAATTTAAAATTTTTGCTGGTTTTGGTTCGTTTGAATAATTCATATTTTAATTTTTTTTAATTGATCGATTAGTTTTGTAAATATTGTTTTTTTTGAAGATCCGCTTGTATGTACTTCCGCAGGAATTACTGCTTCCTTTATTTCAGGTTTTACGAGTGGCTCTGTTAGCTTGACTGATTTTAACACTAATTTTCCCCCATTATCAGCCGAGATAAAGTTTTTTTTCACAAGATCATCTTTGTATTCTGAAGTTTCTTCCGTAGCTGATCCCGTTACTCGTTTTTTTTTTCGGGATCTTCAGCTTGCGTGGAAACATCAGAAAAAGGGGGCGAATTCTGCATTCCGTTTGGCGCTGCCGGATGAAGAAGTGTGGGATTGTATATTGCACTGGAAATTTTGGTTTTCGCTTCTGCATAATCGCTTACGATTTTAAAGAGATCTTTCATCATTTCATTTCCTTGCATTGCATCCGGAGTTTTCATTTCTCCTTCTTTACTACTGCTACTCCCGCTACCAGCATGTGGTGCGCTAGGCGATCCGTAAGTCAGTAAGTTATTTGCTAATCTACTCAATGCAATAAGTCCTACTTGCTCAAAACCTTTTAAAAAGGACTGTAAATCCTGAACCATCATTCCGGTAGACTGCTCGATCATCACTTTTGCAACTCCACCCATTGGAGAAGCCGGCGGCGGTGATAACACTTCAGCATTTACAAATGCTACCGCTTTCTCCGTCGGAGTTGTTGGAGTAGCTTCTTTTGCCTCTGCTTTAGCTTCCGTTGTTTCGTTGTTGTTCTCATCCATGGTTGTAAAGTTTTACATTAACCTTTTAAAATTTTAATGGCATCTGCAACAATCGCGGGGTTGAGCTGATTCAGGTTCTGCTGATTGGTTACCGAATTCTGAATAGAAATTCCGCTGGCGTGTGTGGCCATCTGGTAAAGCATACTCATGGCCTGTGCCGGAGATTCACCCAACACGGTAACATTCGTCTGCGTAACTGCATCTGTGGTTTGATTGTTTACTGTATCTGCCATATTTTTTGTTTAATTGGTTATTAATTTTTAGTTTTATCCATCTTATTTCTCAAAGATGTTTCAATCTCAGGTCAATATTTTACATTATAAAAACTGACCTCAACAATAGATTACTTTATCTCTTTTGTCTGTTACAAATTTCATTAATAAAAACAAATCAACATTCAGGGAAAAAACTGAATTTTAAAAACAAGGGAATTCTCCTAAAAGTGAATTTTTAATTAATTTACAACACATTATTAACTGAAAATCAGAAAATTAAATACTTTAAATCTTAGTATTGAATGTAGCTATTATAATATTTAATATATAAGCTACAAAATGGTTGAATTTTCACTTATTAAAAAAAATAAATAGGTAGAAGAAAACCTTCAATCTACATTCATTCTGAAAATATTACTTAATAATTACTTCATTCTTCTAAATTTCAAAGTAAGGGTAAGCCCCTAATTTTTAAAAATGGGTGTTTCCCCTCTTCTGCGTAAAGATCTTTAGGTGGAAATTTGTGATATACTCTATTTAATAATCATCATTAAAAAATATATCATGAACAAATTTTACTTAAAACTTATAGCAAGCGCAGGAACTTTGAGTACCGGCTGGCTGGGAAGAAATTATTATCAGCAATATCAGGCATTGGAAAATCCTGATCAGGTGAACCCAAATGGAAGGCTTGGCGCCATGTTAGCAGCAAGGAATTTTGACCGTAATCAGGTCGGTTATGGTGTTTACCCATCGATACGATTAATCCATTTCCTTTTTGGAAATATTGGAGAACAGGAAATTGGCAGATTATTCAATTCTCCTGAGGGGCAAGCACTAATGAGAGAATTAAGGATCATTGAAAATCATAAAAAACTCGGCACAACAGAACAAAAATACTGGATCAATGAGAAGGGACAAGGAAAATATCTCAGCGATGAGCTGATGATTCGGTTTGGAGCTTTTGCAGGCCCGGCTTTCCGCGCATATGTACAGGAAGGCAATGCTATGATTCGGGAATATATGTCTTAAGTTTCAATTTCAATTATTAAAAAATCATCATTAATATGCCACATTATAAAAAACTTTTAGAAGTTGAACAAATTCCTGATGTTCACAACAGAATATTTAATAGATGGAACTATTATTCCAGCATAAAAGAACAAATTCTCAAGATAATAAACTCCGAATACGGTTGGGATATGGAATATGAACAGTTTCTCTTTGATGAATATGAAACTTTTTTTAGAAAAATCAGAATCGTTCCGGAAAGAGCCTCAAAATCGCCAGCAAGTTATAAAAGATTACTAAGACAGTTTAATTTGTGGGATGGGCCTCTCAAAAAGAAGTTGGATGACACATTAAACGGACTGGCTAAAATCTACCGGAAAAGAAAGGAAAAAGATCAACAGCTCATCTCTGTTCAGCGTGATGATCTTTCGTCTATTACAGAAGCAGATGAAAGATATTTTCAATGGTATCTGAAGAAAGATAAGCTCCCTAAAAAAGTATATAGAGGAGATGGCAGGTCTATAACAGCTCAATTTTTCAATAATTTTAATTTTGAATCAATTTTACCTGGAGGCATACCGGATATTTCATTTCGTGGAGTTGTGGAACATACCCACACAAGTACTCAAAAAAATGGAATGGTTTCTACGACCACTGACAAAAGGCAGGCCTATCAATGGGCTGTAGATAATCATAATTATGGTGTAGTTTATCGTATGAAAGTTAGGAATTATGTTAATGTAGCCGAATTATTGGCTGCCAGAAATTTTAGAGATCGCTTTGCTGCGCAACTTGAAATTTTAATTCCCGGCAAGATTATGGCGGAAGAGGTAGAAACTGTTACATTATATCATTTAGGGGCAAAAGTTCAGAAATTAAAAAACACTGCAATATAAACAGATAAAATACTGGACTTTAATTTTTAAAGTAAAAAGAGAACTTGTTGAAGTACAAATTCTCTTTTTTTTATTCAGTAATATCAAATAGAATGTTGCTTTTATTTTTCAACATTTCAACATCTTCTAAAAAAAATTCATAAAGCCCCATTAATTTTAAAATTAACTTTTTTCATCGTTTATCTTTTGAGGCAGGACCGATGCAGTATGAAAACTAGAACTCCCCACATCCAATCACTGATACCAATACTCATACAGATAATGAAATGAGGGACTTTATGTAACAACAAACATATTCTATAAAATTCTTCTATTAAAAAAAATCCTGAACAGATAAATCTACACTCTTGTCATAAAAAAACTACAAAATTTTTAATGCACATCGTAAATTATTTTATAGATCCTGGTAATTATTCAATTCTTCATTTTCCTATTTAGCTCGTTTTGCTTTATAATTTTTCTTGCAAAACCGTCAGTTTAATTTTAAAAAAAATTGTTTTTAATTAAAAATATTCAATTTCCTATTCAGAAAAAAAATTCTTCAAAAACAACAGTTTCATTCAAAATATTAATATCAGCAGACGCTATATGACATGTATAATTTTCGTGAATGAAAATCTCTTTTACGTAAAACTTTTTATCTTCAATTAAACATTCATTATTCACAAATTCAAATGACTGTAAAGGTATTTGCAGGCCTCTTCCGTTTGCTTTTATAATCGCTTCTTTTCTCGTCCAATGCTTTAATAAACATTTAATTTTATTATTGGCATGGTGTATTTCATCAAGTTCTCCGAGAGTCATTTGTGACCGAAAATCCATGTAATTTATTTTTTCATTTAAAAATTCTACATCAATTCCCACAGGAAAATCAGCGATGATACAAGCTACAAGCTTTTCTGAATGTGAAATGTTAAAATAAATATCTTGTCCTTTTAAAAATGGCTTATGATTAGGTGTGAGAGCAATATCTATCTCATTAATCTGATAATATTTTTTTAATCCATATCTCAAAAGAATTCTTCCCAATAAAGACAACTGAGCATCCTGCCATCTTCTGTGCTTCAGAATTTTAGCTTTAAAATCTTCCGGAAAGTTATTTAAATATTTATCTAATAAGAATGTATGTTTGTATTCATCAATAAACGCATATACGATGACCATTAATAATTTTCTTCAACCTCTTTTAAGCTCAAAACTCCCATAAATTCCAAATAAGGCGTCATCAGCTTTTTATCAAAAACCGGAGGCATCAAATTGGTATCAGCTAAAAACTGCTGAGTATTGCTTCTATCATAATAATAGGTGTTTTCGTAGGCTTCTACTAATGATTTTCCTTCATGCACATCTTCTGTGAACAAACTCAATAAAGGATAAATTGGTAAATCATTATCATACTTCCATTGGTTTAGCCATTGATGGTATTCCATTCCTTTTAAATTGATATCGTAATATTCATTTATTTTGGCGCAGAAATCAGTAAGTGAAACATCATTTTCCGGCAAAGGAGAAAGATGGAAATTGAGTCCGACCGCTTCTTTCTTCTTACTGATGTGCATGATCGCTTTACACATATAATCTACCGTTGTCAGTTCATCCTTTAATCCCATCACAAGCGGAAACGAATTCAGCTCAACACAGCTTCTGATCAGCGATCCCCACCATTGATTCATCACGGTTGCTCCGGAAGTACTGTGACAAACCGCAAAACCCAATCTGAAATTTGTGATTGGAAGTCCTTTTTGTCTGGCTTTTTCAGCGATACTTTCCATCACCCATTTGCTTTTTATATATCCAAGATCTCTTGAAACGGCATCCATATTTTGATCGATAGAATCGTCTTCATACATCCATGTTTTCTTTGTGAAAGGTCTTCCCCAACTAAATACACCCATGGAAGACAACAGCATCAGAAATTTAATTTTTCCTGTCACTGCAAGATCAATGATATTGTGTAAGCCGTCAATATTCGATTTTTTAATTAAAGAATAAGGCTGTACATAACTCACCGAACTTCCTGAATGATAAATGACTTCGATATGATTGGTAATGAAACTGTAGTTTTCATCTTCCATACCAAAATGAGGTAAAGATAAATCTCCAGTCATCGCGATAACGCGGCTGTCATAATCGAGCGACCACGATAATTTAAATTTTTCAAAAGTAGATTTAATACGTTCCAATCCTTCTTCCGACGAAGAAGCACGCACCAAACAGTAAATATTTGCTGAAGTCTGCTGTAAAAGTTCTTCCAGTAAATGAGATCCTACAAAACCTGTTGTTCCGGTTAAAAAAATACTTTTAGGATCCTTTAAAATCTCCGGATCTGGTGATTCATTTATGCTAAAATCAATGTGTAATTCCGAATCTTTTATCAATTCGCTGATCATCATTTCAGCCTTTCTTTTTTGCGAAATTTCTGTTTTTACCATTCGATTTTCAACTTCTTTAACAAAAGCTGAAATAGTAGTGTAAATATAAAGCTCGGGCAAACTGACAAGATTTCTGACAGGCTCAGGAAGCAGCATATGCAGCTGAGCAAGCAACAGCGAATGACCTCCCAATCCAAAGAAATCATCTTCTTCATTAACGTCTTCCAGCGAAAGAAGATCTTTCCAGATGTGCGCTACCACTTGGGTTAAATTATCTTCTTTCCATTTCGGTAGATTGCTGTTTTTCGCTTGATTTTCCGGAATTTCCAAGAGTTTTTTATCTATTTTTCCGGCATGATTCAAAGGCATTTGGTCTACAATGAAAATCTTGTCCGGGAGCATATACGCAGGCATTACCTGTTGTAATTTTGCCTTGATATTCTGCAAAACTTTTGTCTGATCTTCATCTGTTGCGAGCTGAATAAAAGCAATTAAAGCCGGCAAACCATTTTCTTTTCTCTGAACTTTAACCGCACTTTGAGTGATCTGTGGTAATTTTGAAATATTATATTCAATTTCAGCCAGTTCGATTCTGTAGCCTCTGATTTTAACCTGATCGTCTTTTCTTCCGTAAAATTCAAGATTTCCATCTTCTCTGCGAAGAGCCATGTCTCCGGTTTTATAAAGCGTTTTACCATTATTTAGTTGATCTGAAAGCCATTCACGAGCCTGAATAAAAGATTTTTGAGTATCTTCTTCACGATGCAAATAGCCTAACGCCAATTGAGAACCTCCGATATAAATTTCTCCTACGGTCCCGTCTGCTACAGGTTTTAAGTTTTCATCCAATAAGAATAAATCTACAAACGGCATTGCAGTTCCGATAATTCTTGGATCAGCTTCTTCTTTAAATTCATAATTACTTACCGCAACAGTAGCTTCGGTCGGTCCATAACTATTGATCAGACGTATCTTCTTATACCATGCTTTCACCGTGTTTTCAGTACAGGCTTCACCGCCAATCGCTATAGTGCGGAGATTTCCGATAGGTTTGCTTACCGGCAAAGAAGCCAATACCATTGGAGGCATCAAAGGAACCGTATCAATAGAATGTTCCACAATAAAATCTAAAAGCGGCTCGCCCACAATTTTATTATTTGGATATAAATGCATTGTAGCTCCTTTAATTAAGGGTGTCCAGATATCTATTATGGCTGCATCAAAGCTAGGAGAAGCAAACTGCAGAGTTGTATTATCAGCCGATAAACCTAAAATTTCTGCCTGATATTGTACAAAATTATAAAAAGAATGATGCGAAATGATCACTCCTTTTGGCATTCCCGTGCTGCCGGAAGTGTAAATTACGTAAGCAGGATCTTCTGGTATACTATCAATCAGTAGATTCTCGGTTGAACTATTTTGAAAATTTTCGCCAACAGTTAAAGAATCTAATGCGAGACTTTGAATTTGATCATTATTAACTTTATCTGCATATTGATCCACAGTGATGATCATTTTAATTTTTGAATCATCAATCATCATCTGTATTCGGGCTTGTGGTAATTCGCCATCGATAGGCAAATAAGCGGCTCCCGTTTTTAAAATGGCTAAAAAAGCAATGATACGGCTTGTTGACTGCGGAATACAAACTCCGATCAGCTCACCTTTTTCAATATTCCGGGATTGTAAATAGTGCGCTAATTGATTGGCTTTTTCATTTAATTTTTCATAAGTAGTTTTTTCAGAGCCATCGACAATAGCGGTTTTTTCAGGGTATTCTTTTGCAATTTTTTCGATTTGCTTAACAATATCGACTTCATTATTCTGAAAATTATTTTCCGAAAGATCAATCGAATGAAAATTTACTGGTTGGGATTCTTTTTTCATGGGTTTCGTTTTGTTGGTGTGATTGTTAATTAGTTTTTGTAAAAGAATTCATATCCAATTCCTACCTAAACACATATAATGTTTAAATATTTAATTAATAATGAAATAAATGTTTATAATATTCTTTTACGTCTTATCCAAAATTAATAAAAAATTCAACATATGATGAAATATTATTGTAAATTATTTTCACCTATCATATTAATAATCAATTATTAACAAATCTATATTTTAATCCCTCAAAACTTTTAAAATAATTCTACTATTTTGATATCCCTAATTATCATAAAAACCTTCAAGTCATAGACCTGAAGGTTTTGTTTTTCTTGCGAATAAGTTGCTATCTGATAGAATAATTTACACTATTTATCCAGAACAATGCTGTCCAAAATAATCTATCGTAAAACAGAGTATTCTTCCTTATTGGAAAGAACTTCTATCATAACTTTTGCTATTCTTTCTCTCTCGCTATCTGTAAGGTTAGACCCTGAAGGAAGGCATAAGCTATTTCCGAACAGGTTTTCTGCTACTTTTCCTCCGTAATATGGCGCTTCTTCAAATATTGGCTGAAGGTGCATCGGTTTCCAGATAGGTCGGGATTCAATATTTTCTTCCAAAAATGCCAGACGTAAATCTTCACATGTTTTTAATGTCTTTGTTTCGTCTATTGTAATGACAGATAACCAATGATTGCTATAGAAATCAGCACCCGGCTCTGAGAACAGCTCTACTCCATCCATATTTTTACAGATTTCAGCATAAAACTTGTGCATTTTTCTACGGCCTTCTACCCTTTCATTCAATACTTCCATTTGTCCTCTTCCGATTCCTGCACTGATGTTGCTCATTCTGTAATTGTATCCAATCTGGGAATGCTGATAATGCGGAGCATCATCTCTAGCCTGTGTAGAGAGAAATACCGCCTGGTCTTTATCTTCCTGTGAATGACACACTAATGCCCCACCTCCGGAAGTAGTAATAATTTTATTACCATTGAATGATAAAATACCGAAATGCCCAAAAGTACCACAAGATTTCCCTTTATATTTGGACCCCAAAGATTCGGCAGCGTCTTCAATTAAAGGAATGTTATATTCTTTGGCAATTGATAAAATTTCATCCATTTTTGCCGGCATCCCGTACAGGTGAACGACAATAATAGCTTTCGGCTTTTTTCCTTTTGCAATTCTATCCTCTACAGCTTCCTTCAAAGCTACCGGACACATATTCCAGGTATCTTGTTCTGAATCTATAAAAACAGGAGTAGCTCCCAAATAGGCAATAGGATTGGCAGAGGCAGAAAATGTCATAGACTGACATATCACTTCGTCACCGTGACCTACATTGCATTCGATTAACGCAAGGTGTAAAGCGGCAGTTCCTGCGGAAAGTGCAGCTACTTTTACATTTTCATTTAAGAATATTTCCAAATCTTGTTCAAAACCATCAACATTCGGTCCTAAAGGCGCTATCCAATTAGTGTCAAAAGCCTCATTAATGTACTTCAATTCGTTTCCTCCCATGTGGGGAGAGGATAACCAAACTTTTGATTTCATATTTTACTATTCTAAATTTTTAAACTTCTACTTTTTATTATTTTTCCGGGATTGCCTACTACTGTAGAACCATCCGGAACATCACTGATAATAACCGATCCGGCACCGATAGTGCACCATTTTCCAATGTTGATCCCCTGTATTACATTTACCCCAATACCAACATGGGTTCCTTCACCAACATATACCCCACCAGCTAATGCCGCATTGGGAGATATGTGTACAAAATCCTCGATTACACAATCATGATCGATAGAAGCATTGGTATTGATGATACAGTGCTTTCCTATTTTTACTACTGCATTTATAGTGACACCGGGCATCACAATACTTCCTTCTCCGATCTTTACTCTTTTAGATACTATCGCTTTGGGATGAATAAGCGTAACATAATTGAACAGCTGATCCTGATCAACAATACTTTTTCGCACCCTGTTATTGCCTATAGAAATAAGTACTTCTATATCATGTTGCGGAATCTCGTTGAGAACATTATAGCTCAGCACTTTATCTTCCGACAGATATTCATCGATGAAAGCATCAATATTATACCCGCATTCTTCAGCGACTTCCGCCACTACCTTACCATGACCACTTGCTCCGTATAAATACATATTCTATCTACATTTAATTTAAATTAATTATTTCCCTTGAAGGCTTCTACCGTGGCTTGTTGCGCCTGGTTTATCCCTTCTTTTTTTATTACTTTTTTTAAAGTAAGGAACATCACTTTGCAATCTGTTGCAAACGATACATTATCGATGTACCAGATATCTAATTCAAATTTCATCGTCCAGGAAATGGCATTTCTACCATTCACCTGCGCCCAGCCTGTAATCCCGGGGCGTATATTGTGTCTTCGTTTTTGAGTTTCATTATATAAAGAAAGATATTGCGGCAAGAGAGGTCTCGGACCAATAATCGCCATGTCTCCTTTCAATACATTGATCAATTGTGGAAGCTCATCCAGAGAAGTCTGACGTATAAAACTTCCAATTGGTGTCAAGCGTTCCGAATCGGGGAGATAATTTCCCTGCTTGTCTTTTTTGTCATTCATTGTCTTAAACTTGATGATATTGAATATCTTCTCGTTTAAGCCCGGTCGTGCCTGTACAAAGAATGGTTTACCTTCATTTGCGAAATACAGTAAGATCGTAACTACAATAAAAACAGGTGATAATACAATCAGCGCTATTAATGCAATCAAAAAATCTATAACTCGTTTTAAAAAAAATTTATACACGATAATCCTTTTCTTTAATTAGTTTTTTGTATTCCCCTAACAAAGCATTCCAAACTTCTGACTGCTCGTAGCGGGATTCAATCATCGGTCGGGCATTCATTTTTAATTTTTGATAATACGCTCTGTCCGATTTCATTCTTTCCATTGCCTGGCTAAGCTTTTCACTGTTTTTCACCGGCACTATAACTCCGTTTTGGTCATCAATAATAATCTCATTGCATCCGTTGATATCAGAAACTATGCTTGGCAATCCCATTGCTCCCGCCTGCATCACAACATTAGGGAAGCCTTCACGATAACTTGGAAAGGTCAATACATCAGAAATCGCGAAATATGGACGAACATCCTTCTGAAAACCTACATTTATGATATCGGGATTATTCTTAATTTCATTTAAAATATCTTCAGGCAACGGGTCTAAATCCTGCTCTAAAGGACCGACCAGTAATAATTTAAATCGTTGCTGTGAATCTTTTGCGTTATTTAAAAGAGAAAAAGCTTTAACCAACTCATTAATTCCTTTGTCACCGACCAGACGACCTACAAAAACAAAAACAAAGTCTTCATTTTCAATATGCAATTCTTTTTTTAAAAGCTCCTTCTGCGCTTCGGAAATTTGATTGGGTGAAAAGAATGAAGTATCAATTCCGTTTGATGACCCATTTCCAATTATTTTTAACTTGCATTTATCTGTATAATTATATTCCAAGATATATTCATATAATCCTTTTGAATTTGGATAAACCTTGGTTGCAGATGAATAGGTTAATTTTTCTGTAACATCTAGGATTTTACGTTTCATACCTGTTGCTTCCATCAGAGGCAGACCTGCCACTGTATGCAACCTAATCGGAACCCCTGCCAGCTTTGCCGCCAACATTCCTACGATACCTGCTTTAGGAGTATGCGTATGAACGATTTCCGGTTTCTCTCTTCTTAAAAGCTGATAAGTATTCCATAATGATACGATATCCTTTACAGGTGTAATCTTACGGGACATATCAATCGCGATCACTTCTATTTCTTCATCATCTTTTACTTCAGTCAGCTCTTTGCCGGGTGATGAAACACCTATTACCTCAAAATGTTCTGACATAAACCGATGCTGTCCTTTCAATAAAACCTTTAAAGAAAGTGGTACTGTTGTTATACGTATTAATTTAGCCTTCAAACTCTGTAAGTATTTTATTTATTATTTCTATTACATTTAAAATCTATTAATAATTTTTCTTTACACCCTATATATTGTTATTATAAACATTTTTATATTATTCCCTAATTGGGGAATTTTTAAAACATTATAAAATATGTTATGCATCAGCTTTAATATCGACTTAGTTCACATAGTAGCGCTTAGTCTAAAATCATCACTGTTTCAATAATCTCAAAGAGATCAATAATTTCCGTTCTGTGTTTGTGTATTTTTTGTAGTGGTGGTATTCCTACTTTAGGGGATAAACCTTAATGATTATCAATTCTATGTTGATATTGATTTCATTAATATTTTAATTTACTATTATCTTTTACATTCTTTAAAAGGGATTCTTTAGAACTATCAATTTTGTTATTATTATTAAATTTATAATTGTTCATTTGAATTATTGGATACAATCCAAACTGATCTCTCTTTTCAAAAGGTTTTGTAACATTATTTGTAAATAAATTATTTACTTTAAAATAACCTGTAATTTCTTTAATATTCGGTTTAGTCTTATATCCCGCAATATAAATTCCCGAATTGGAGTTTTCAACTGAAATATTAGTGCAGGAAATTGTAACCGATTTTGATAGATTCGGATCTCCATAATGCCCTAAGTGCAAATCTATACCCACATTTGCACTATTTATTTTCACATTGTCAATGTTGATATTTGCTAAATCATTAGAGCTATCATCAGGTTCAATGTCGATACCGGCCATAGGATTAGTTCCATTAATATTTGTAATTAACAGGTTCTTTAACAGTACATCTTTACCTCCAGCAATTGTTATTCCATTTCTTCTCACATTGTTTATAATTCCACCAATTATTTTAATATTTTCTGTTGTAAATATATTTTGTTTTGTTATACCCGGTTTAATATTTCTTAAAGTTTTTACCAACACGATCCCATCGCCCCAACAATCTGAAATATTTACATTATAAATCTCAACATTTCTTGATCCTCTAATATCAATACCAAATCCCCACTCTCCTTTAGAATCCAGGTGTTTGTCACGATCACCAATTAATTTGGGATTGTATATCTTAACATTTTCCACACCATGCAAACTAATGATCTGATATCTAACATCAGCGGTTGGTTTTAATATTAAAGAAGAACCTTTCTGAAAATATATTTGAGAATTTGATTGTGCAAAAATCCCGGTGGTCATTAATGGGAAATCTGGCATCATTATCTTCTTATTGGTATCAATCGCTTTTTGAATATAAGCCGTGTAGTCAACTGTCCCATCTTTTACATGACCTTTTGGAAGTACTGTTTCTATTTTGAAAAAATCATCGGTCTGTACATTTATATTCTGAGTTACGATTAATGAATTATCAATCGATACCTTATCCTTCTTTTGAGAACAGCAGATGCTAGAAAACATTAGCAGATTCCATATAAATAACGATCTTACAATTTTCATAATAAATTTTTTATATTATTTCTAACAATTCTATATTTTCCGCTTCCTTCTACAGGAATCTCATTAACATAATGTAAATGTATTTTCATAGAGTTTCCTACTCTGTCTTTCCAGTTTTTAAGAAATATTTCCTCAATTTGTTTTGAATAGATCTCTTTATCAGCAACTACATACAAATCCAGCTCATCCAATTTGTTCTGAACAGCCTGAAATCTAATGATCCCCTTTGTATCTTTTAAAGTATTGGAAACATTTCCTAAATTGATCTTTCCATTTTCGACTGAATAAATAAAATCATCAATTCTTCCTAAAATTTCTTTTACCAGAGGATTATTGTTTCCACAACCGCATTTTTTACCAGATTCTTCAAGTGTTATCGAATCGCCAATATCATATCTTACCAGCGGAGTTGCTGACGTTGTAAATGAAGTAACGATTAACCTGCCCGATTGTGCAGGCTGATCATTTTCATCCAAAACTTCAAAAACACCGGTCTGCAATTCTAAATGAAGATTTCCTTTTTGACATTCAATGATAAAAGGGGCACCTTCGGAAGAAGCATACTGGTTATAAAGTTTTGCTTTAAAAAATTTCTCAATATGATATCGTGTTTCTTCGGTAATCGTTTCTGCTGTTGGAAAAACTGCCTTTACTGTATTTTCCGGAAAATCATATCCGTTACCCAGACCATACTTAGCAATTTCCAGTATTGTTGAAGGGAATCCTACTAAGTATTCGGGTGCATAGCTTATCATATTTTCAACATAATATTTAAGATAATCATCTTTAATATGGAATGTAGAATAATAACGGACATTGTTTACAAAATCTGTCTTCCAGAATCTTTTCTTTTTAATATCTTGGTCTGTCAGTAAATTTTTTCCGGAAAACCAAGCTGTCTTTTTTCCTAATTCGTATCCGAATCTAGACCTGAAATCATCTAGAAAAGCAAACCTTTCCTGGCTGTCTTTAGGAAAAAACTTAACTTCCAGAGATTTCCCTGTAGTTCCACCCGTCTTAGATTTTTCTAATTTCTCAGAAGTTTTTACAATAATTGCATCAATATTATTTCGGAGTACTTCTTTATTAACGATAGGTAAAGCAGAAATATTTTCAATCGATCTTACATTATCAATATCCCCGATTGATTTTTTATAATACTCTGAATTCTGAATTACAAATTCTATAAATTCTGAATATCTGTTTTTTTGATACTCTTTTAATTCTTCTAATGATAATTTGCGATTTTCTTTTTTCTCCTTTCTGAAATTTTCATATTCGCCTCCATATCTACTCTTATAAGCCTGCCTGTTGTAAGCATAAACCATAAAGTTTTGAAGAATGTCAGGTAATATCTTATATATTTTCTCTTTCATTAGAAACCTTGTTTAATCATTAATTTAAAAAAGTTTGAAATATCAATATTCTTCAATAATGAAGCATATTTTCTATGAAGTAAATTTTTTAAATATTTTTTTTCGTTTTTAGACCTTACATTAGAAAAATTTAAATAATAAATTAGAGATCTTGTAATATCTGACTTCACTCTACTGTTATTTTCAGCTTCCTGTAAATATAATTCAGTTACTACGGGTGAATATGCTATTCCAAATTCTTTACTAAGTCTCAACCATAAATCAATATCTTCTCCTCTGGATAAGCGCTCATCAAATGAATTCACTTTTAATAGAGCTTTTTTACTTACACAGACACAAGATGTATGTATCAATCCTTTTTTGTTGACTATTGTAAAATAATCTTTAACAAGACCTTTATTAAGTTCATCAGGATTTCTGTTATTTATATTTTCACCTGTAGAATATTTTCTTGAAAAATTTGTTACAAAAACATCTGCATAGTCCTTATATTCATTAATAAGATTATATATTTCTTCTAAATGGTTGGGCAGCCATTCATCATCAGCATCCAAAAATGCAATGTATTCATATTCTGCTTTTTCAATACCCAAATTACGGGCTGAAGAAACCCCTCCATTTTGCTTATTAATTAATTTGATTCTAGGATCATCAATTTCACTTACAATTTCCGGGCTTTTATCTTTACTGCCATCATTGATGACAACTATTTCAAAATTCTGATAAGTCTGATTCAGTACTTTCTGGATAGTTTCCTGAATATATTTTTCTTTGTTGTACAAAGGGATTACCACTGATATCATTTATTTTAAATTAAAGATTAAAAACAGGAAAAAACAGATAAAAAACACTCCAAATAGGTTTACAAATCCTATTTTTCTATTAGTTTGTGTGTATGGATAGATTAGAAATGGTATAAAAATCCATGACAAAAAACCAAAACGATCACTAAATGCTGCAGAAAACATCAAAAAGAAAAACGATGATGTTAACATGTAGGTTACGTAAAATCTTTTATAATTTAAATATTCTTCAATAATTTCAATCTTTTTAAGTGTATAATATCCGATTACAGCAAATATTGTGTTGAAGACAAAAAAATCTGCTCTAAACCCTGTTCTGTAAACAATCAAAGGCGCCTTACTATAATATTGATCTAACCGCTCCTGGACAAGAATATTAATTACAGGTATTTTTCCTAATACTTCGTTGAGATTAAAATTCATTAAAGAAAGCACTGTCGCTGCTATGTAAATAAAAAATATAACCTTGAGATCCTTAAACATGCTGGACATTAAGAAAACCGCAATAGGAATAATAATGGAAGCATGATTTAAGAAAGCCACAACAAAAAATATAATTGATAACCATTTTTTCTTATCAAAATAGGTCACTGCCAGAAAAAAGAAAGAAAAAGAGATCCCCTGTCTTGTTGTATTGATTCCCATAGTTTTAAAGAAAAACATACTTATAACAATGAAGAAAACTAGAAATCTATTCTTTTTGGTCAGATTCTGTATCCCTATCACAATAGGTGCTACATACATTACTGCGTTTAATGTAAAAAAAACTTTATAGTTGTCGCTAAGCTTACGGGCAAACATGGAAATAAAATAAGTTCCTATATCTTTTAATTCACTTAAAGACTTTATCACTCTGGTACCTGTAAAATATATCAATGATCTTTCTGAGTCTGAGCCTACCTTTTTATCTCTCATTCCTATCAAAAAAATCATCACCAATGCATAAAATAGTAATAAGATATTCTGAATTTCATCAGAATTTTTTCTCTTGTTTACATACTCATTAATTAAAATGACAGCACAAAATGCTACACTTAAATAAACAAGTGTAAATCTCAGATTAAATGCATCTACAATACTTCCCATTTCTATATTTCTACAATTTTTGCATGATATGATCTAATTCCTGATCATAATTATAATTGCTGTAAAACAATTTAGCATTCTGAGAATATTCTGTATAATTTTCCAAAATACTGTGCAGTGTTTCAGATACCTGATCTTCTCTTTTAAAATCAATACATTCCCCCATTCTATTGACCTCAATGGTATTAATAAGCCCCGGAATATCATTGCCTATCATAGGCATACCAAAATTAGAAAACTCCCATACTTTGTTTGGTGCACAAAAAATGTTGTTCAAAGAAGAATGATCATACGTTAATATTCCAATATCCGCATGGCTGGTTACATGCAAATGATAAGGAGGAGCAACAAACGGAATATGTATGATGGAAGGACAGATCGTTTTTAATTTTTTTAGATAATCTGTTTTTTTTCCCATTATGATCAATGCAAAATCTTCTGATTGATTAATGTAACGACAAATCCCATCTAATTCTCTTTCCGGAAATATAACTCCCTGATAGATAATTTTCTTTTTATCTTTTACAGGTTCCAGAAGCCTCGACAATTCATCCGTCAAAGGAAGATTTCTGTCAGACAGATCTGAATAAGGCTTATTCTGAATAACTTCAGGAGTTATAGGCAGCTTCCACCAAACACGAAGTATATTTGCTCTGTCTAAATTTGAGCAAATTACCATCTTCGCATTTTTCGCGTATTTTTCAAGCCCTTTTATATATCTCGGAACATAATCGAACAATTCATATAAATTAAGCACATAGTTTAATGACAACAGTTTTTTTCCTAATGCCAATGTTGTATCTGCTGCAGGGATCCAGATTAATTTCTCCTGATATTTATTCTTATTGATAATTTTCCAAAAAGTATTTCTAATGGTTAACCAATATAAAAACTTGTTAGACGATGGTTTTATATCGGTTAGATGAACTTTATAGCAAAGACTATTTAATTCCTCTATTAAGTTTCCTTTTTCAAAACCTAAAATAAGATGTATTTTATAATTATTTTTATTCAGATACTTGATAAAAGCCAGTAAAGGAGGATAATCCGATACACAAGTTTTATGAACAATTACAATTTCTTTATTCTCCATAAAATTTGTTATTATATATTCTTATAAATTCATTTAACATATCATCTGCTTTCAGCCTGAGATCTGCTATATACTTCTGATGATCATTTTCTAAATTTGATTTTACCAAATCATTCAGCACCTGAATATCAAAATCATCACTCCATAAAGCAAATGATGGAATCTGCTCCGTAAGTATCTTTAATTTAGGTTCAATCTCTACACAGATTACTTTCTTTCCTAATAAACCTGCAATGATTGCCCCGTGGTAGCGTGCAGTAATAAATGTAGAAAACGTGTTTAAAGTATTTATGAAATCATTGATCTCCATTGTTTCAGGATGCCAGACTATGCTTTTATAATCTTTTATCCTTTTCATCCATTTTGGATCTTTATCTTCGGCAAATACAATAAACGTGACATCAAGATGTGGATTAGAATTTACAAAATTCACAAGCTGATCCTGATAATCTACCGCGCTGTTTTTCCAGTCCCAGTCTCTTACAATAATTCCTATTTTATCTGTGTTATCAATCTTAGGAACTTGATTAATATGTTTATAAAAATAGGATGAGAACACAACATCAGCCCCTAAAAAAGATTTGATATTCCAATCGTTACAATAACCAAAAGAAACTTCATCTCTGACCCCTATAAAAAGAGAGTCTTTTAACTGGTTCTTTGCAAATTCTATAGCCTGAATATTATTATTGAACGGACCTAATCCAAAACCCAAAAAAGCTTTTTCACTACTCATTACGGGCTCATTATCAGGGCTGATCTTTTGAAATACCTTTTTTAATATCTTAACAGGATTCTTAGAAATATTGTTTTTTAATTTGGTTCTAAACGTAGACTTTTCTATAAAAGAAAAAAACTGTGTTCCACCACCATATACCAATACATCATCTTTCTGCTGATTATTATATGAAGAGCTTTCTAAAAATTTTGAAACATAATTGCTTTCAGCTCCTATAAAATTGAGTGATTTATTTTTGATATTGGTATTAATGAAATCTTCAAATACTATCATTAATAGATCATCGCCAAAATTGCTGTCACCATATGCTCCTTTTATTGAAATATTCATGATATAAAATATTTTATAAATTGATTCACTACTATCATAATAATCAGTACAGATGTAATCAAACCGAGTTTTTTAAATCTTACCACTTTGCTCTCAGATTTAAGTATATCCATGAATCTGAGCATAAACATAAAATAAAACCCAAGTAAAAATGAAATTGATATACCTTGTAATCCTATTGATTGTATCAGTATAATACTAAGTACAATTGAAATAATTGCTCCTATTAATGATGTAATCGTAATTTTTAATGTACTTTTTTCTTTCTGATATTTTAAACCTAAAAACCCTGCAATGGCATTAAACCCAACTCCAAGATATAGATAAGGCATGTATTGCCAGGTTTCAAAATACTCTTTTGAGACCAATATCTTCGTCATTAGAGGAGACAATATTCCTAAAATAAAAGCCAATACCATTTCAAATATGATGAACTTATCTAATAATCTAACAAAAGTTGTATCATCATTTTCTTTTAAAATCCTGTCCTGCAACGGAAGCAATAGAACAGAATTTATTACTAGAAGTAATGCAGGAAAACGACTTGCTACAGCATATAATCCGTTTCCTTCAGCACCCATATAATGCAATATGATAAATTTACTTGCCGATGCTATAGCCCACCAGCTCATTAAATTGGGAATTAGAGGTAAAGAATAGGATGCCATTGACTTGATAAGTGCAGGATCCCAATATTTAAATCTGAAATACTGAGTTATTTTTACTTTATACAATATCATAGAACATGCAATGGTATAGGCTACAATATTGGCAAGGAAAACTCCTTCTACATTTAATTTTAACAGGTAGATGAAAATAATATTAAAAACTACCATTAAAAAAGTAGTCACAATTCCGTTGATGGCAAACTGTCTTGTATTTCCCTGACCTCTCAGAATATTTTGCAGTAAAGGCAACAAACAATTCAGAAAGATCAACACTATAAAATAGGTGTGGTACTGAAAGTCATTAAAAAATATATAAATATAAAAACCAACAGAAAAAATCAAATACCCGATCAACAATGTTATTATAGAATTGGTAATAACTTTTGCTTTCTCGACCTCGCTGATATATTCTTTATCAATCAGCCATCTGTAAGCTGCATCAGAAATTTGTAATGAAACCAGCGGCGCAAAAAGACTTATTGTTGTCAGCAATAAATCATATTCTCCCAATTCTTTTTTAGTGAGAAAATAGGTGTAAAAAGGAACTAATAAAAATGAAAGAATCTTTGAACCAAAACTTCCTATGGAATAAGTTAAAGTTTCCTTAAACATCTTCTTTTTAAGTAGAGAAGATATATTCATTTAATTATTTTTTATAAAATTTACAATGCGCTCACATGCCGTTCCGTCGCCATAAGGATTATGCAATTCAATCATAGATTTATAACGTTCCTTATCTTTTAACAGACTTTGTGCCTCCGAGACAATTTTATCTTTATCCGTGCCTACCAGAATAACTGTCCCTACATCAACCGCTTCCGGTCTTTCTGTAGTATCCCGCATCACTAATACAGGTTTTCCCAAACTTGGAGCTTCCTCCTGTACCCCTCCGGAATCTGTAATGATCATATAAGACTGGTTCATTAACCATACAAAAGCCGGATATGCTAAAGGTTCTATTAATATTATATTATCAACTTTAGATAAAATTTCATATACAGGCTCTTTTACATTAGGATTCAGATGTACCGGATAAATAATCTGTACATCCGGATTTGTAGAAGCAATTTCTTTTAGCGCCTCACAAATATTAATAAATCCCTGCCCGTGATTTTCTCTCCTGTGCCCTGTAACCAGTATAATTTTTTTGGATAGATCTATACTGGCTTTAAGTGCATTTATTTCTTTATTTTCTATATTTTTAACTTTGTCTGAGCTATACAATAAAGCATCTATTACCGTATTTCCCGTCACCAATATATTCTCTTCTTTCGTATTCTCTGCTAATAAATTACGCTTTGACTCTTCTGTCGGAGCAAAATGATAATCAGCAATACGCCCGGCAACCTGTCTATTGATTTCTTCCGGAAACGGAGACCTTTTGTTGTGCGTTCTCAATCCTGCTTCTACATGACATACTTTAGCCCCAGAATAAAAACCTGCAATACTGGTTGCCATTGTGGTGGTTGTATCTCCGTGCACATAGACATAATCAGGATTAAAATCTTCTAAAACAGGTTTGAGACCGGTAATAATATCAGCTGTTAAAGAATATAAATTCTGATCAGGCTTCATTAAATTCAAATCGTAATCGGGCGTAATGTCAAAAAAGCTTAAAACCTGATCTAACATCTCTCTATGTTGAGCTGTAACACAAACTTTAGTCTCGAATGATTCTTCTTTTTGAAATTCCTTTACTAGAGGAGCCATTTTTATAGCCTCCGGCCTAGTTCCAAAAACAATTAGATGTCTTTTCTTCATAATTTTAAGCAAACAAACATTTATAATCTAGAATCACATTCCTCTAGAATTCCCTTTACATCATAAATCACTCCTCCATCTTTCAGATACTTACGTAAATCCAAATTCATGAACTCATTATGTGCAACAGTAAGAATGATCGCATCAAACTTTTCATCGGGAATCTCATTAACAACCGCAAGACCATACTCATGTTTTACTTCCGCAGGATCTGCCCAAGGATCAAAAGTCGTCACTTGTAACGCATAATCCTCAAGCCCAGTAATTACATCTACCGCTTTTGTATTACGTACATCAGGACAATTTTCCTTAAACGTTATTCCTAAGTTTAAAACTTTAGCATCATTGATGGTAAGCTTCTTTTTAATCATCGTTTTCACCAACTGTGAAGCTACATACTGCCCCATAGAATCGTTCAAACGACGTCCAGCCAGTATGATTTCCGGATGATAACCGTTTTCCTGTGCTTTTTGCGCTAGGTAATAAGGATCTACTCCGATACAGTGACCGCCTACTAATCCGGGTTTAAAGGGTAAAAAGTTCCACTTCGTTCCGGCAGCTTTTAATACGGCGTGAGTATCAATTTCCAAAAGATTGAAAATTTTTGCCAATTCATTAACAAAAGCGATATTAATATCTCTTTGTGAATTTTCAATTACTTTGGCAGCTTCTGCAATCTTGATTGTCGGTGCCAAATGGGTTCCAGCAATAATCACAGATTTATATAAACCATCTACTACTTCTCCGATTTCGGGTGTTGAACCAGAAGTCACTTTTAAGATTTTTTCTACGGTATGCTCCTTATCTCCCGGATTAATACGTTCCGGAGAATAACCTGCGAAGAAGTCTTCGTTAAATTTCATTCCTGAAACTTTTTCCAGAACAGGAATACATTCTTCTTCAGTAGCACCGGGATATACAGTAGATTCATAAATTACAATATCTCCTTTAGACAAGACCTTACCTACGGTTTCTGAAGCTTTATATAAAGGCGTCAGATCGGGACGGTTATGTTTATCAACCGGAGTTGGAACTGTAATAATGTAAATGTTTGCCTCCTTAATATCGTTGATATCATAAGAGCAGTACAATCCATTTTTATCGGCTTGATTAAAAGGGTTTTCCTGTGCTAATATAGGCTTCAATACTTCAGGTTCTACCTCTAAAGTACTGTCTACCCCTGTATTCAGTTCCTCAATCCTTTTCTGATTGATATCGAAACCTACAACCGGATACCGGGTTGCAAATAATCTCCCCAAAGGCAGACCTACGTATCCTAATCCGATAACGGCAATCTTAAATTGTTTTTCCACAAAGATTCGATTTAAAAATGTTTTATTTTAAATTTTCCCAATACCAGCTGATGGCTTCCTGTAAGCCTTTTTCTATAGTATGGGTAGGTTGATATCCTAATAATTTTTCTGCTTTTTCAACCGAAGCCAACGAATGCGGTATATCACCGACACGGTTCGGACCATGGGTAGCATCAATTCCGGCAATTTTTTCATCGAATTCACTTAAATATTTTTTAAGGTATCCGATCAGATCATTTAATGTCGTACGATCACCGACTGCTGTATTATACACCGTATTGATCGCTTCGGGATTCTTGGTTAACATTGCCCTTTCATTCATCTGAATGACATTGTCAATGTAAGTGAAGTCACGCGAATAATCTCCCGTTCCGTTTATTTTAGGAGATTCATGATTCATGAATTGTTTTATAAATAAAGGAATCACGGCTGCATAAGCTCCATTAGGGTCCTGTCTGCGTCCAAATACGTTGAAATATCTTAAACCGATACACTGCATTCCGTATGTTTTTGAGAATACATCAGCGTATAGCTCATTGACATATTTGGTAATAGCGTAAGGTGATAATGGTTTCCCGATTACGTCCTCTACTTTAGGTAATGATGCAGAGTCACCATAGGTTGATGATGAAGCAGCATATACAAAACGTTTTACATTGGCGTCACGCGCTGCGATCAGCATATTTAAGAATCCTGAAACATTCACATCGTTGCTTGTAATAGGATTTTTAATAGATCTTGGAACAGACCCCAATGCTGCCTGATGTAATACATAATCTACATCTTCCACAGCTTTCTGGCAAGTTTCCAAATCGCGTATATCTCCTTCGATCAGTTTATAATTCGGGTTTTGAAGAAAAGGTTCAACATTATGACGGTGGCCTGTTTCAAAATTATCCAAACAAACGACGTAATAGCCTTTGTTCAAAAAATATTCTGTTAAGTTGGAACCGATAAAACCAGCTCCGCCTGTAATTAAAATTTTATGCATTTCTATGATTTAAACATTTTCTTCCACCAACTTTTCTTATCATTTTGACCATAGCCATATCCGTAGCTATAGTTATAGCCATATCCGCCTGCGCGTTTTGAGACATCATTAATGACAAAAGACACATTCTTTAATTTAGAATCCTTCACCAAATCGTTTGCAAAATCGATCAAGATATTTCTGGATTCTCCGGATCTTACCACATATAATGTTGCATCGGCAGTATCAGCGATACTTAGCGTATCTGACACCAACATAAGCGGTGCAGAATCAATAATAATATAAGCGTATTGAGAAGACATCTGCGCGATAAGCTTCTGATATCTCCCATTGGAAAGCAATTCCTGAGGGTTAGGTGGAATTGTTCCTGCATAAATCACATCACATGAAGGATTGGTCGTTGACGTGTGGATAAGTTCCTCTACATCTACCGAATCATCATATAAATATTCTGTAAGACCCTTTCTTTTCGTAGGTTCGCTATCATACCTCTGGATTTGAGGATTACGAATATCTGAACCGATCAGAAGAGCTCTTCCGTTTTTATTAGCTAAAGTAAGGGCTAGATTCACAGAAACCAAGGTTTTTCCCTCGCCTTTTACCGAAGAGGTTACCATAATTACTTTGGCAGAATCTTTTACCGGTAAAACAAATTTAAGGTTGGAAACAAGTACCCTGAATGCTTCCGCCAACTCCGAAAAATCATTTTTCTGTACCAAATGATTTTCGCTGTCTTTAAGTGACGGTATATCTACCAACACGCCTAATCCTGAACGTTCCTTAATATCATCCCTTGTATAAATTTTGTCGTCTATACTAAATAATATATAAAACATTGCAAAAGGAACCAATAATCCAAGCAACAAAGCTCCTCCAAAAATAATATCTTTTTTAGGCGATACAGGAATATCTTCTGTAAATGCAGGATTTACTATTTTGGCCTTTGGTACATCCACCGAAAGGTTGATTGCGTTTTCTTCCCTTTTTTGCAATAAGAATAAAAACAACTGCTCTTTAAGATTTTGCTGACGTTCGATTCCCCTATACACTTTAGACTGACCGGGAACTTTTTCTATGACATTATTGCTGGTTGTGATTTGGTTTTGAAGTTGAGAAATACCTGTCTGTACGGTTTCTTTCTGTTCACGGATGTTGTCGCGAATGATATCTTTTAATGAAGCTATTTCTCTGTTCATTTCAATGACTGCAGGATTTTCATTAGTTGCCTGCTTCATCGTTTTGTTTCTCGTGATAAGAAGCTGATTATATTGAGAAATCGACTGTTCCAACGAAGGATTTAACCCAAGATTAGACGGCATAAGCTGATTGGTGCTTTTTGAAGCTTCAGATGAAAGAGAGTTCAAAAGATCAAGCTGTGTCTGCTGAAGAAGAAGGTTCTTAGTATTTTCACTTGTATTCTGAAGCGCCAATTCTGCCTGTGCCTGCAAATCAACAATACGATTGCGGTTTTGGAAATCTTCTTTCTGATTTTCTACCCCGGAAAGATCTTTGGTAATAACTTCGAGTCTTTTATCTATAAACTTCTGAGTATTCTCAGCCTGTAAATTTTTATCTTTCTGACCATCTAAATTATACTGTCTTGTCACTTCATTAAGAATAGCTTCTGATTTTTCAGGAAGAGAACCTATCAGACTAATATCCATTAACATGGTTTTTTCATCCGGCAAGTTCACCTGTACCATTTTTTCCAGTTTCTTTACTTTTTCAATCGGACTCCAGAAAATAATTTTATATTCCGATCTAAAAGCAATAGCAGGATTTCTCTTTAAAACAATTGTACCGAAATCAACATGTAAAGGCACATTAAATATCCCTGTAATATTCGTTTTTTTCTCTGTCTGAAGAGTGAATTTATCTCCTTTTATTTCTGTTACAGTATATTCAGAAGATTTAAATTTATTATTATTGTATGCTATGATCTTTGCGGTTATGGGAGCTTTTGAAAACAGTTGTGAATCTTTAATTTCTCCCGAATTGAAATATTCTACATTTAGGTTAAGATTCTGCACTACCTGCATGAGTATTGGTCGGGAGTTTACAACTGCTGCCTCACTTTTCAGCTCATCAGAGTTCCCTAAGCCTATTCCAAGATTATCAAGATCAGACAAAGCTGAAGAAAGATCGTTCTGTTTTTTATCAAATTTAAGAGTAGTCTTTGATTGATACTGTGGTACACTATATCTCAGATAAATATAAGCACCTGTGACAAAGACCAAAATAGAGGCAATAAACCATGGCCATTTATACAGATACTGAGAAATAATTTTCCTGAAATTTAATTTTTCTTCCTTTTCCTGAAATTCTATCTGCTGCATATTTTTATTATCTTGTTAAAGCAACAATAAGCGTCCCCGCCGTTAGTAATGCACCAATAATCTGGAACGTCAGAGCTCTGTTCGGATTAGAATTTGCCTGAACCTGTTTGTTTTTATCAGGTTGTACATACAATATATCGTTTTGCTTCATATAATAATAAGGTGAGCTCACAATGTCAGATCTTGTAAGGTCGATATTCACAATCTGATCCGTACCGTCATCTCCTGTACGAATAAGCTTTACATTTGTACGATCTCCAAAATCAGTCATGTCCCCCGCAAGACCTAATGCCTGAAAAATGTTGATTTTTTGGGAAACACTTTCTTTCTGGCCAGGATTCTTCACTTCACCTAAAATACTTACATTAAAGTTTTTTAGAGTAATAGATACCATAGGGTCTGAAAGATATCTTTTTAAACGAGTTTCAAGATCTTGTTTTAGCTGTACCTTAGTCATTCCTTTAACATATACATTTCCTAATACCGGAAAATATATATTTCCTTCTTCATTTACAAGATATTCGCTTGGTTGCGCATATTGATTTATGCCAGGACCAGAATCGCTCCCTACTTTATTTGCTGTATTAAGATTAAAAGGCTTGACTGCAATTTCGTCCAATGCAGAAACAAGAATTAGAAGAACATCTCCTTCCTGAATATGTAAACCTTCAAACTTTGCCTTGTTAACTTCCTCTGTCATGTCATGCTTTGACATGTACACCATATTCTGCTTGGGTTTACATGAGAGTAAAGTAACCGATAACAGGATAAGATATGTGATAATTGTAGTTTTCTTCATATGTTATTTAACCTTCTGGAGCTAATACTCAATTTCATTAAACTAAATTATTGTAAATGAGTAAGCTGCGCATATTTTTCTGTATTTTAAGAAATTTCACTTGTAAGTGAACCTTGTATATTAATATAAGAACAATTCTTTTTGAAGCAATTTTCGTTCCGATTTTGAACAAAACATAAAAATATTTGTTTATTTTTAATTATTCTGCATTGTAATTTCAACTATGTTCCTGATAGACTTCACGTTCCGTTGCCTTATCCAAAACTTCAAATTCTGAATTATTACTGATAAATTCGGGAACAATAGTTTTTAAAATTTTCACAACCTGTAACCTATCTTTTTTTATGGCCGACCGGATGATCTGTTTTGATAAGAATTCAATATCTTCAAACTCCATCAACGGATCTCTCGATATCATAATTTTTTCATGATGTGTAGGAATCGTCGTAGAATTATTTGTTAAAAGTTCTTCATACAGCTTTTCACCGGGTCTTAAACCGATAAAATCGATTTTAATATCAACATCCGGAGTATAGCCGGATAGTTTTATCATTCTTTTCGCCAGATCCAGAATTTTAATCGGATCTCCCATGTCAAAAACATAAATTTCTCCTCCCTGCCCCATTGTTCCTGCCTGGAGCACTAATTCACAAGCCTCAGGAATAGTCATAAAATAACGGATGATGTCGGGGTGAGTAATTGTAACAGGTCCGCCTTTTGCAATTTGTTTTCTGAAATGCGGTATTACCGAGCCGTTGGAACCCAGTACATTTCCAAAACGGGTTGTAATAAATTTTGTATTATTATCGTAAGAATTTTGTAAAGACTGTACAAAGAGTTCGGCTGCTCTTTTTGAGGCTCCCATTACATTAGTAGGGTTTACAGCTTTGTCTGTGGATACCATTACGAAACGATTAACATTATATTTTTTGGATAATAAAGCTAGATTTCTCGTACCTGCAATATTTACAAAAATAGCTTCATGCGGATTGTCTTCTATTAAAGGAACATGCTTGTATGCCGCTGCATGATAGACAATTGAAAATCTATAATCTTCAAATAATTTTTCGAGTCTGTAACGGTTTGAAATATCTGCCAATATAAATTTGAATTGCTGATTCGGGAATCTTTCTAACAGCTCAAGCTCCAGTTCATATAAAGGAGACTCTGCCTGATCGACTACCACAATAATTGACGGATTTAGCTGAGTAACCTGTCTTACAATTTCACTTCCTATAGACCCTGCTCCTCCGGTTACCAACACGCTTTTATTAAAATGACGGCTTCTTACATCTTCGCTTTCTATTTTAATCGGAGTGCGGTTAAGTAAATCTTCAATCTGAATCGGGCGTATTTCTCCTATAATTCCGCCTTCTTTCATTTTATTAATTACAGGTGCTTTTAATACTTTCAATCCTTTTTCTAATGCGAAAGCCGTCCATTCTTCCATATCCGACTTCCTCATGACTCCTTTGATTAAAATAGCATCAAATTGCTTGGTCAGACGATCGCTTGTAAGAAATTCTTTTTTACTGAAAATTTTATGGCCGAGTAAAACGGCTTTTTTAGAATCCGATCTTGTATTAAGAAATCCTGCCAATTGATAAGGATGCGTAGGATTATGAATGATCGCATTTGCTAATTCAACAGATTCACCTTCTATTCCTATAACGGCAATTCTTATTTTGGATGAAGTATCTTTAGTTTCTATAAACATCTTGAAAAACTTCTTGGTCACCATTCTGAAAAAGAACATCAGAAAAGTAGAAATGAAAAAAAAGAAGTAAAGACCCGGATATAAATACACTGATTTCCCTACTACCGACTCTGAGATAAAATTCAGGCCCAATAATACAAAAAGTGTACTTCCCGACGCCCATACAATTTTAAAAAAGTCAAAAAAAGTGGAGTGTCTTATAATCCCTGCGTACGTTTTGAATAAAAACATAAATAAAACATTAACAGCAATAACTGCGAATATTTTTTCGTTGCGATATTCAATAAAATTAATTTTTACATTTAGATTTTTTAAGAGCAAATGTGAAATTAAGATAGCAAAAGAAATGATTGAAACATCGATAAAAAAAACTACCCATCTAGGTATATACCTTAACTCTTTGATTTTAAAAACATTCCCCATACTACAATTAAACCTAAAAATATTATTTGCATATATTTCATCACTTGGTGGCTTGTTTTATAAAACAAAGGTAAATAATTATTATTAATATTTTTAATCACATATGTTAATTTTAATTAAAAATACGTTTTTACATAAGTGAATTATATTAAAATAAATATCTAAAACAAAGCTGTTTAAATACATAACATTATTAAAATCATGCAAATATTTTTTCATCCATGAGGTAATGATGAAATTTATTTCTCCACTTCTTAAAACAAAACAAGAGATCCACATGTGAATCTCTTGTTTTCTGTTAATTCAAATTTTAAATAATCTTTTTATTTAAAAATAATCTTTTGTGATGTAGATTGTGTTTTTGAAGATATCGTTATAAAATATACTCCGCTTGGTAGCTGATGGTTGATCTTTCCGGAAGATGGTAAATTGCTTTGCATTACTATTCTGCCTGAGAAATCAGTAATTATTATTCCTATTTTTTCATTTGAGGAAACAAAAGATTGAGGAACTTTCACATAAAATTCTCCATTCGTAACAGGATTTGGATAAACCTCCACATTATTATCTTTTAAATCTCTGATTAAATCACCTTTTTCTAAACTTTCTGTCATTTTTGCAGAAGAAGATGCAGGTACAAATTTCCATTGTGCACTGTGCCATCCATTCTGTGCATTGGCATATTGAGCAAATCCTGTAAGATTCTCAATGTGTACCCATTCACCGGTTTGCCATCTGTTGATGATATAATTCCAGCCGTTGTCTGTAGTTGAGATACTCCATTGTGCGCTGTACCAGATCGCATCTGTTGCGCCCGTCTGTACAGAACCTGTTTGATTTTCAACGTGCATATATTTTCCTGTCGCTCTGTTTTTTAATAATACAAAGCCTCCTGAAGATATCCTTTCCCACTGGTAAGAAGCATTGGTTCCCGGATTTGTTCCATATTTAAGGGTTCCGGTGTTGTTATCAAATAAATAAAATTCCGGATGCCATCTGTTTTGAATATTGTAATAAGTAATGGATGGAGTAACTACTGTAACAGTACTTATAGCGGTCTTATTTCCATCCTGGGTTGTCACCGTAATGGTTGCTGTACCTGCAGAAACACCCGTTACTACTCCACTGCTGCTCACTGTTGCTACAGAAGAATTGCTGCTGCTCCATGTTACATTTTTGTTGGAAGCATTCGCAGGAGCTACTGTTTCGGTTAATTGTGCTGACGATCCTGTGTTTACAGAAACTGAACCCGGATTTACACTTACTCCCGTCACAGGGACTGTCGCAACATTGGCATTCGTAAGAACGATATATTGGAACGGCGATAAAGTCTGGGTATTTCCCGAAGTTAAGTTCACAGAACTTCCTGAATATGCATCTTTATAAGCACCCGCAAAACCTGAAGGTATGGTAAAGGTAGAATTACTGTTTCTTAAGTTTACCATCACTACCACTTTCTCACTCCCGTTTATTTTGGTAAATGCACAAACATTAGTATTGGAATAATTGGTCATTACGCCTCTTCTTACCGCTGTACTTGACGATCTGAAATTATTAATTTTAGCAAAATCCAAAGCGGCCGAAGGATTCGTATTCCAATTGATCTTCACACTCTGAAAAGGCCAGGGAATAGTTTGGTTAAAATCAACTTCCTGTCCGCTCGTTAAAAACGGGACTCCACGCATATAGCCCGATACAAGATAATTGGCAACTACCCCTGCATGACTTCCAAATCGCTGCAATGCCGTTGTACTGCCCAAGACATCATGATTGCTGGTGTATCTTACAACCTGTTGCCCATTTGTCGCAAAAGTATATTCTGTATCTGTCGTAGTCTGAATTTGAGCTACAGACGTTCCACTTGCGATGGGTGAAATAGCATCATAATACCATTTATCTCCAAAATTCAAGTCAAATCCTGCCTGAAAATTCTCGATTCGGTCTCCTTCTGCGAACATAAGCAGTTTGTGTGAGGTAATTCCTCTCAGATTTGTAATTACATCAGACCAGAAGCTTAATGAAGGATCATTAGCAAAATCACATCTGTATCCGTCGATATTCGCAGCAAAAACCCAATATCTCATCGCATCGATGATCGCAGATTTTACGGATGCATTATTTAAATTAAGATCTGCAACATCCGGAAAACTTGCCAGTTGCCTGATTGCTGATCCGTTATAATCATACCAGTCAGGATGTTGTGTAATCCACGGATGATCCCATGAAGTTCCATTCACAGCAAAATCAAGCATGACAGCCATTCCGAGATTATGCGCCTGATCTACCAATGACCGCAGATCAGCCAATGATCCGTATTCGGTGGCGACAGATTTAAAATCTTTAATACAATAAGGAGAAGGAGAATCCTTAACGCTTGTTCCGTGCGGATAAATTGGCATTAAATAAATGACATTCACGCCCAGATTTTTTATATCATTAAGTCTTGCGATCACGCCCTGCAGATTTCCGGAAGCACTATACGGACGGATATGAACCTGATACATATTAACATCACTCCTGTCGGGAACTCCATTGAAAGGGGTGCCGTATTGGGCAGGATCCTGCGCCTTAGTCTGAAAAAATATTAAAAACAGACACAAAACAGAGAAAATAAATTGTACTGTTCTTCTGTTACCAAAAAATGTTGATTTGTTCATAAAGTTGAATTTTGTGGTTAGCAGTTTAAAATTATATTCTTTCGACAAAGAAAACAGATGAGACCAGGCTAAGGTAAATTAATGTTAAAATAAATTTAGCCTAATTAATTAAAAATCAAACCATTAAATCAACTAATTATTAAGTTTAAGGTAAATTATAGGTGTAAATTATTAAGAGTTATTTAACAAAACAGAATGTAAACCACCTCAGAAAAAGTTATCCAAACAGGAATTCTGAAAAAATAAGATCACTTTATTGGGAGAATTAAGAAAAATTGATGAGAAACCAGATTTTAAAATATATTCTACAATTAATCAGCAATATAACATGTATTTTCCTTAATAATCTGTCATTATCTGAAAATATATCTATATTAGTAGATTCTTTCATAAAGATCAAAACTCTTTTCAATGTTTAAAAAATTTCTTTTCGGAATATGCTTCTTCGTAGGGACAAGTACGGCGTTTTCACAAAAAACACTTGATGCTCTATTAAAGACTTTGGATCAGGATGTTGTAAAGGAAGATTTTTATACCAAAAAAAAGCAACAGGAAATTCATGCTGTTTTAAAACAATTGAATTACACGAATAATAATGAAGAAAATTATAAAATCTATCATACGCTTTCCAGAAGTTATGAAGTTTTTATTGCAGATTCAGCGGAATATTATACCAAAAAATCTTTAGAAACAGCACAATTGCTGAATAACCAAAATTATTCGGCGGAAAGCAAAATCCAGCTCGCCCGCATAAAAGCAAAAGCAGGAATGTTCCCCGTATCACTCGACATTCTGAAAACCATTGATAAAAAAATCCTGACTCAGAATCAGCTCATCGATTATTATAAAGCCTATATCGAAGTCTATATTTATTGGATAGAATACCAGGACGGGCATGATATGGAAGAAATTATTCAGAAAAAAAATGCCGTTCAGGACACGCTTCTCGCCATTCTTCCCAAAAACAGCTATGAATATGTGATTAATTTCGGAACAAAAAATATTGAACTTAAATATTATGACATTGCAGAAAAAGAACTTTTACAGGGATTCCGATATGTAAAGCCTGATACAAGGGAGTTTTCAATCCTTAACTCTATCCTTGCCTATCTCTATGAGAAGAAAAATGATGTTAAAAAACAAAAAGAATACCTCGCAAAATCTGCACTTTCGGATATTCATGCTGCTGTAAAAGAGAATATTTCTCTGCGCTCGCTTTCCATCTTACTTTTTGATGATAATGATATTTCAAGAGCTAATTTTTACATTAAAAGAAGTCTTGAAGATGCCAATTTTTACAATGCAAGATTACGTAATATACAGATCGCAAGAGTATTACCTATCATCGACAAAGCTTACCAGATAGACCGCGAAAACCAGCAGAAAAAGCTGCGGATACTTTTTATTACCGCGAGTATTTTATCGCTTGTATTGTTTATTGCTGTTATTCTTATTATTAAGCAAAACAAAAAAGTGTTAAAGGCTCAAAAAAAATTAACGGAAACCAATGAAAAGCTTAATATTTTAAATGATGAGCTTAAAGAAGCCAACCTTCGCCAGATAGAAACCAATCATTCACTTGCTGAAGCCAATCACCTGAAAGAGCAGTACATCAAAAGCTTTCTTGAAATCTGCACAGAATATATCGACCGTCTTGCTCATTTTAAAGGCATTGTAAACCGCAAGATCAAAACCGGGCAAACCGCCGAGATCCTGAAAATGACCACCTCATCGCAGGATAACACCAAAGAACTGAAAGAACTGTACAGCAATTTTGACAAGGCTTTTCTTAAAATATATCCGAATTTTGTGGAACAGATCAACGAACTGCTTCGTCCGGAAGAACGTTATCTTATCAATGACAGTCAAACCTTAAATCAGGAGCTTCGTGTTTTTGCCCTCATCAAATTGGGTGTTACCAACAATAATCAAATCGCAACGTTTCTTCATTATACCTTACGCACGATCTACAACTACAGAAGTAAAGTAAAATCAAAGGCTATCCAATCTGATGAGAGCTTTGAAATTAATGTTCAGAATCTGGGAAATTTTTCAGATCAGACTTAATTTTCAGTGAAGATTTTTGATTAAAATACGCACGTTTCATCTCTTTTCCATCTCAAAAAGTTACTTTACCCGATGCAATTCTAATTGATAAATAATTAATATTCAGTTCATTGAAAATTAATATAGTTATTTACAATTTACTTACCCTTGCTTTCGGAAGTTGTGGCAATGCACGAATATTATATTTGTGAGGAAAGGAATGCTTTTTCATAAAAGAGCTTATTTCTTCCCTTTATTAAAACTATAATATGAACATCAAATTTTTTGAATTCAGGAAAAGTAATACATCTCCGCTGCGGTTTCCTGTGGCAGCAGTGTTTTTATTTTCTGTAGCCTTAGCTCCGAATCTTCAGGCTCAGCAAAAGAACACAGATACGCTTAAAGAAAAATCCATAGATGAGGTTGTTCTTATCGGATATGGAAAAGTAAAGAAAAAAGACCAGACAGGTTCTGTTGCCTCCCTGAAAATGAATAATGATACAAGAGGTTTTGCGCCCAATGCACAAGACGTCTTGGTAGGAAAAGTGGCGGGTGTGACCGTAACAACGGAAGGCGGCTCTCCAAGTGGAGGTGCCACGATCAGAATACGCGGAGGTTCTTCATTATCTGCAAGCAATGATCCTTTAATTATTATCGACGGGGTAATGATCGATAATGGCGGATTAGGAGGTGCAGGAAATATCCTTAATATACTGAATCCTACCGACATTGATACATTTACAGTATTGAAAGATGCTTCGGCAACTGCCATTTACGGTTCCAGGGCTTCTAATGGGGTTATTCTTATCACCACTAAAAAAGGCGGTGGAAAAATGCGGGTAACTTATGATGCCAATATGTCTGTAAGCTCACCTAAAAAAACGATTGATGTTTTAAATGCAGATCAATACAGGTCTTTTGTGATGAAAACCTTTGAAGGTCTTGGAAATTATAATGAAGTCGTAGGAAAATTAGGATACTCAAATACCGACTGGCAGAAAGAAATTTACAGAACCACCTTTAACACTGAAAATAATCTGAGCTTTTTAGGTTCGATCAACAATAAAACACCTTATCGTGTTTCGTTTGGTTATACCAATCTTTCGGGTATCCTTAATACCTCAAACATGGAGCGTTATACGTCCAGCATTACTTTTAATCCTACATTTTTTGATAAACATTTGACTGTAAATGTTAACGGTCGCGGAATGTATATCAAAAACCGTTTCGCTACCCAGGATGCTGTAGGATCTGCTATTGTGATGGATCCAACACAAAGTGTGTACGACAGCAACAGCCCTTTCGGAGGCTATTTTACATGGACAGGAACTGATAATAATATCATACAGGTTGCCACTAAAAATCCGCTTTCACTGCTTACGATGAAAGATGATCAGTCTAAAGTGTACAACTTTGTAGGCAATGCCCAACTTGATTATAAAGTACATTTTTTACCCGACCTTCATCTTAATCTGAATGTTGGATTGGATTATTCCGAAAGTGAAGGAAAAACTTATATTCCGGCACTTGCTCCATCCGATTATATTTATGGAGGTTATGATATGACATGGGATCAGTTGAGAAGAAATTCAACACTGGATTTTTATGCACAATACTCTAAAAATTTCGGCTTCCTTGACAGTAAATTTGATATAATGGGCGGATATTCCTGGCAGCATTATTACAGAAATGGAAGCAATACTGCCTATAGAGTGTCTAGATTCGATGCCTATGGCGATCCGCTTTTGGTGAGTGAAAACAACTATGCCACAGAAAATTATATCGTTTCCTTCTTTGGAAGACTTAATTACAGCATAAAAGACCGTTATCTCTTCACTTTTACCTTGAGAAATGATGGTTCATCAAGATTCAGTTCAGAAAACCGCTGGTCTGTATTTCCGTCTGCTGCTTTTGCATGGAAAATTAAGGAAGATTTCTTTAAAAATTCAAAAACTTTCAGTGACTTAAAGCTTCGTTTGGGATGGGGGAAAACAGGTCAACAGGATATTAATCAGGGGGATTATCCTTATTTGGGAACTTATCAGCACAGTATCGGTTCTCAGGCGAGCTATCTTCAGGGTTATAATAATGGTGTTCCGGTCTGGGTTTCTTTATTACGCCCTCAGGCTTACAACCCTGACTTGAAATGGGAAACCACAGAAACCTCCAACATCGGACTCGATTATGGCTTTTGGAACAACCGCATCGAGGGAAGTATAGACCTTTATCAAAGAAAAACAACTAATCTGATTAATGCCGAAACCAAAGTAGCAGCAGGAACTAATTTCGCCGAATATGTTGCTGCCAATATAGGATCTCTGGAAAATAAAGGGGTAGAATTTTCTTTAAATACAAAACCTTTTGTCAGTAAAACCTTCACTTGGGAAATCGGAGGAAATATCGCATACAACTACAATGAAATCACTTCTCTGAGCTACGGAGATAATGCCAACGCCATGAGAAGATATAGCATGAATGTACATAAAGTAGGCTATGCAGCCGGAATGTTCTATGTATATGAGCAAATCTATGACAACAACGGAAAGCCTGTGGAAGGATTTTATAAGGACCAGAATAATGACGGTTTAATCAATGAATCGGATTTAAGGGTTTATCATAAACCTACTCCGGATTACACTTTTGGGATCAATACAAGATTAACTTACCATCAATGGGATTTGTCAGTAGCCAGCCACGGAAGCATCGGAAATTACAATTACAATGCCGTTGCAGCGAATAATGCAGCTTTAAGTCCTAGCTCGATCTACGCCAACGAATTTCTTGTTAATCGTCCTACAAGCGCTTTTGACACCAATTTCCAGAACTCACAACCGCTTTCGGATTATTATGTTCAGGATGCGTCATTTTACAGAATCGACAATATTGTTTTGGGCTACACTTTCAAAGACCTGAGCAAAATGCTTAAAAGCCTGCGTGTCTACGGAACTGTTCAGAATCCTTTTGTTTTCACAAAATATAAAGGGCTGGATCCCGAAGTTTTCGGAGGAATTGACGGAAATGTTTATCCAAGACCGGTTACCGTAATGCTTGGAACTAATTTTAATTTCTAAAAAATATTTAAAATGAAAATTACCAATATATATATTCTGGCTTTTATGATTTTTTTCACCTTAACATCTTGTGTGAAAGATCTTGATACAGAACCGCTTACAGATAATATCCTGACTCCTGAAAAAGCGTGGCAGGATCCACAGTCTTACGGTCAGTTTTTAGCAAAAATCTATGCCGGATTTGCACTTTCCGGAAATGAAGGTCCCGCTGGCGCTCCTGATATGAACGCTCTCGATCAGGGTGAAGCTACTTTTCTGCGCTCGTACTGGAATCTTCAGCAGCTTTGTACGGATGAGGTCATCGGAGCCTGGGATAATGAGACGCTACGAGGTCTTCAGTTTTGCCAGTGGAATTCAGCTAATAATTTTCTCTTGCTTAATTATACCAGAATCTATCTGAATATCGCCTATGCCAATGAATTTATGCGTGAAACAACCGATGAAAAACTAAATTCCAGAAATGTATCATCTGAATTAAAAGCACAAATCCAGACTATGCGCGCGGAAACGAGAGCTTTAAGAGCTTTGAGCTATTATTTTTTAATGGATTTATTTGGTAAAATCCCTTATATTCCAGAAGAGGAAGGTGTCGGATCTTATCTTCCGGATCAGAAAGACAGAGCGTTTATCTTTAATTTTATTGAAACAGAATTAAAAGCTGTAGAAACTGCCCTTCCTAATAACTCTGCTAATAATTACGGGAAATTCACGGCACCGGCTGCATGGATGCTTCTTGCAAAATTATACTTGAATGCAGAAGTTTATATTCAACAAAATAAATATTCCGAATCTTTAATATATCTTAATAAAGTACTGTCAGCAGGTTATATCCTGGAACCTGAATACAAAAATCTGTTCAACGCAGACAATCATCAGTCGAAGGAAATTATTTATTCAATAGTTTTCGACGGACAACATGCTACAACCTATGGCGGTACTACTTTTTTGCTCGCAGCATCTTATAAATCAGATATGAATCCTTTGGATAATTTTGGTTTTTCGCAGGCTTGGTCGGGCATTCGTTCAAAAGAAACGTTGTCTGATAAATTTACAGATACCGACAAACGCGCCATGTTCTGGAAAACAGACAGAACCAAAGAAACGCTTCAATGGAGTGACTTTAATCAGGGATGGTCTGTAACCAAATTCAGCAATAAAAATAAAGACGGTTCGAATGGATCTGATGCCGTTTTTGCCGACACAGACTTCCCTGTTTACCGACTGGCAGATGCTTATCTGATGTACGCCGAAGCGGTTTTAAGAGGCGGACAAGGCGGAACACTGCCACAAGCCCTAACCTATGTAAATCTCTTGAGAACACGAGCAAATGCACCCCTTATCAGCGAATCTTCCATGAATTTAAATTTTATTCTGGATGAGCGCTCCCGTGAATTGTATTGGGAGGGGCATAGAAGAACAGATCTTATCCGATTCGGAAAATTCACAAAAGAATACAACTGGCCATGGAAAAACGGAGTCTACAGCGGAACACCGACTATAGATGAAAAATACAAGATCTACCCTCTTCCGGCGACAGAAATTTCTGCCAATCCTAAACTTACTCAAAATCCAGGCTATTAAAACCCGAAACACTATGAAAACTTATTTAAAAATATTGATCACAGGGCTTTTTGGAGCATTATTCTTTCTTTCGTGCAGCACTGATGATCAGCTTACACTGGATGAAATCCTGCCCAGCAAAATAGATGAGGTTGCCGTTAATAAATTTATCCTTCAGGAGCCTGCAGCCAATACAAATCCTTTATTATTGACCGTTACCTGGACACAGACTCAGTTTATGCTGAGCAGTGCTTCACATTCCGAGCCGGGCGGTCCTGTTAATTATGTTATCCAAATGGATAAAGAAGGAAATAATTTTGCAAATCCTGCTACTGTAGCTTCTACGAACGGGCTTTCTGCAGATCTTTTTGTAAAAGATATTAATGCAGTTTTATTGACTAAATTAAATGCAACTCCCGATCAGGAAAATGTGGTAGAAATAAGAGTCATGACCCATTACGGACTAAACAGATCTGTACCTTCCACCAATATACTGAAACTGACGATTACGCCTTATAAACCTTTAGAAGAAATACAGGCAGTTTATCTTTTAGGAGACATGAATGGCTGGAACAATACCAGCACAGAATACATCATGTACAGAAACTCTAATGATCCTGATGATAAAACCTATACTTATACAGGAAGAATTGCAGGGAATACCTATTTTAAATTCATTCCTCAGGAATCTTTAGGAACGTATAAAGCCTATTGCAGAAAAGACGATACCACGATGACCTATGAAGACAAAACAGACGGGTCATTTTATAATGCGACCGAAAGATATGTTACCATTACAATCAATATCCAAACGCTGACGTATACTATTGAAAATTATACAGGAAACAATACCGCTGTTTTCTACAATACAATAGGACCCATCGGAGGATTCTGTAACTGGGATAATGAACCACCAATGGCAAAATCACCTTATGACGGACATCAATGGAGCGGAACGTTCACTTTCGGGGTTTCTACGGCATGTAAATTCAGAGCTAACCATGATTGGGCGAGCAACTGGGGAGGCGGAGCTGCAGATTTTCCATACGGGAAGGGTATTTTTGACGGACCCGGAGCTAATATTTCAGTTACCGGAACGTACAAAATTTACTTTAATGATTTAACGGGACATTATACTATTCTTCAACAATAATTTGCACCATGAAAAATCTAAAATTCTTATTATTCATCTATATAATGGCATGCTTTGCAGGCTGCACCACGGAATATAACACTGATGATACCGGGATAAAAGTAACTCCCCCATCGATCAATACACTTTCTAAAACAGACTGGAAATTAACCAAACCAACAGCAGGTGAAGATCCATTGGTTTTCCGTCTCAGCTGGACGAAGGCAAGATATAATTACGACAACGGAAATTACATTTATACAGATGATATCAGCTACGACGTACAGGTAGATCTTACAGAAAACAATTTCGCAAAAGCCAAAACCATCATCACTACGAAAGAGGTTTACACAGATTTTTTAACCATAAAATTTAAAACCATTCTGGATGATCTTAAAGGGGAAGAAACTATTACTCCTCAAAACATAAGCATCAGAATTAAAGCCACTTCTTCAAAAGGAGAATGTTTTTCTGAACCTTTGAATCTTACGCTTACTTCATATTATACGATAGATCCTGTTGCAAAAAATGTGTACATTATAGGCGATATGAACGGTTGGGATAATACCAGCAAAAATTATATCATGTTTCGTAATTCCAACAATTATCAGGATGGAACTTACACTTATACAGGCTACTTCCCTACTGCGGCTTATTTCAAGTTCTGCTCGGAAGAATTTCTCGGAAGCTACGACAATATGTACTGCGCAGGAAGCGGAGGCGTTCTGCAACAGGGTGATCTGGGAGCTTTTTATGTGACGGCAGGTTATCATACGATTACCATCAATACTCAAGATATGACTTGGGAAATCACTGATCCGAATATCACAAACTCTACTGTTTATAATCAAATGGGACCCATCGGCGGTTTCTGCAATTGGGATAATGAACCTATGATGACCAAATCTACTTTTGACCCGCATCAGTGGAGAATTAATTATGATTTTACTTCATCTACAGCCTGTAAATTTCGTGGTAATCACGATTGGGCAAATAACTGGGGCGGAACCGATGCCGAGATTCCGTACGGAAAAGCAATTTTCGACGGTCCTGGTGCTACCATTCAAAATGCCGGAAATTATAACATTTATTTCAATGATCTTACCGGTCATTACGCCATTGTTAAACAATAAATCAAAAATCTGATGAAACTATTCAATATAATTAAGCTCTTTGTCCTGTCATTTTTGCTGACCTTCAATTTGTCAAGCTGCAATGATGACAATGACAATATTAAGGAAATTTCCAACAGTGAAGTTTCTCCTGTTACTGCTCATAATAAAGTTATTTATGAAATCAATGTCAGGAATTATTCTTCTGAAGGATTTAATGGGGTTAAAAAAGATCTGCAACGTTTAAAAGATCTTGGCGTAGACATCATTTGGCTAATGCCAATTCATCCGATCGGGATTCAGAAACGTGAAGGAAGCCTTGGAAGTCCTTATTCAATACGCGATTACAAAGCTATCAATCCTGAATTGGGTACTGAAAATGATTTTAAATCTTTAATTGATACCGCTCATAATCTTCATATCGAAATCTGGATGGATTGGGTCGCCAATCATACCGCATGGGATCATCCGTGGGTTACGACTCATCTTGATTATTATGCTTCACAAAACGGGCAGCAGCCTTATTCCCCGAACGGATGGAATGATGTCGCACAGCTTAATTACAATAACTCCAATCTCCGCACTGCGATGATCGATGCCATGAAATATTGGGTTCAGAATTTTAATATTGACGGTTATCGTTGTGATGCAGCAACTTTTGTTCCTTTAGATTTTTGGCAGCAGGCTATTCCTCAGGTCAACAGTATCAAAAAAATACAATGGCTGGCAGAAGGAGATGATCCTGCGTATATGGCTGTTTTTGATTATGATTATGCATGGGATTTTAATAATAAATTGAATGATTTCGGAACGGGAAGCAATGCTTCCGGGCTGATTCAGGCTTGTAAGGATCTTTATAATAATCCTGCTTACTCAGGAAAAGGAAGAATGGTTTATCTCACCAATCATGATCTCAATTCACACAACGGAACTGAATTCGTAAGATATGGCGCCAATGTTTTGCCATTATCTGTTTTATATTTTACAATTTACGATATGCCACTTTTGTATAACGGACAGGAAATCGGAATGAATAAATCAATGAGCCTTTTCAATCCTAATCCGGTACAGTGGGATCCCGCCAATAAAATCTACCTGAATCTTTTCAAAAAACTGACTTTATTGAAAAGAACCCAACCTGCGCTGGAAGACGGCGCCGGTCGTGGTGCCTTAAAAATCTACCCGACCAATAAAGAAAATGTTTTTGTTTATTCGAGAAAAAAAGGAGAAAATGAAGTTTTAATCATGCTTAATTTCAATAATGTGGCGGTCAATTTCAAATGGACAGGGGAAATTCCTTCCGGAATTTTTAAGGATTATCTTAATAATGAACAAAAAAATTTCAGCAGCAGCGAAGGAAATATTGTAATGGAAAAAGGCTATGCCGTATTTGTAAAATAATAAAGAATGAAGAAGCTTATCATAAGATTTTTAGCGATCTTTTTGCTGATTTTGGGTACAGCAAATGTATTTTCACAAAACTCAAAAACCTATTCTGTGAAATCTCCGGATGCAAAACTGAATTTTGAAGTAGGAATCTTAGAAAACGGATTATTCTATAAAGTTTCAAAAAACGGGAAATCTATTCTCACACCGTCTTCTCTTGGTTTAAAGCTAAAAGACAGCGAAATTCATAAAAATATCGAAATCAAAGAGGTGAAATTTGCTGAAGCCGATGAAACTTGGCAACCCATTTGGGGGGAAGAAGCACAGATCCGAAACCAATATCATCAAATGTTGGTGTATGTTCAGGAAAAAGAAAATCTTAAAAGAAAATTTACGCTAAATATCAAAGTTTTTAATGACGGATTCGGTTTTCGCTATGAATTTCCGGAGCAGAAAAACATGAAAGATGTTGTCATTAAGGATGAATTAACGGAATTTAATTTTCCTGAAGATTATCAAGCATGGTCTATTCCCTATCAGACGGAATTTTATGAAGGTCTTTTCAAAAAACAGCCGCTTTCAAAAAAAGATACAATGTCAACGCCGGTTACAATAGAAACCAAATCCGGTCAGTTTTTAGCGCTTCACGAAGCTAATCTTACCGATTATGCCGCTATGAATGTTTATCCCGACAAAAAATCTTCTAACCTGAAAGTATATCTTACTCCATGGTCTACAGGAGAAAAAGTATTTACCAAAACACCTTTCCAGACTCCCTGGAGAACGTTGATCATTGCCGACAGCGCTGGAGATCTACTTCTTTCAAGAGTAATGCTAAACCTTAATGATCCAAATACGATAAAAGATACTTCATGGATAAAACCGGGACGGTATATTGGGATCTGGTGGGGAATGCACATGAAAAAATATACTTGGGAACCGGGTCTGAATCATGGAGCAAAGACCGAAAATGTACTTCGCTATATTGATTTTGCGGCTTCACATAAATTTGCGGGAGTGCTTGTAGAAGGCTGGAATAAAGGTTGGGAAGATTGGAAATCCTTTGAATTTGATAAACCTTACCCTGATTTTGATATTAAAAAAATCACGGATTATGCAAAACAGAAAAACGTACAGCTCATCGGTCATCATGAAACGGGAGGAAATACGCTGAAATACGAAAGTCAGCTCGAAGATGCCTTTAAACTTTACAGTAAATATGGCGTTAGTACCGTTAAAACAGGATATGTAGGCGGTCTTCTCGATGGAAAAGAACAGCATAGCGGTCAATATGGAGTAAGACATTACCGCAAAGTTTTTGAAACAGCCGCAAAATATAAAATAATGATAGATAATCACGAACCTGTTATGCCAAGCGGTTTACAGCGTACTTTTCCGAATCTCATGACACAGGAAGGTGTTCGCGGTCAGGAATGGGATGCATGGTCAAAAGACGGAGGAAATCCAGCCGAACATACCACTATTATTCCTTTCACAAGAGGTTTGGCGGGACCGATTGATTTTACGCCAGGAACTTTTAATTTTACCAATACGGCACTTCCGAACACTAAAGTTCACACCACATTGGCAAAACAGCTGGCTTTATCGGTAATTATGTACAGTCCATTACAAATGGCTTCGGATATGATTGAGAATTATGAAAATAATCCCGCCTTTGAATTCATTACTTCATGCCCTGTAAACTGGAGCAAAACCGTAGTTCCGAACGCAAAAATAGGTGAATATGTAACCATTGCCAGAAAAGACAGGGATTCAGAAAACTGGTATCTGGGAAGTATTACCAATGCTGATTCACGAACATTAAATGTTCCGTTAAGTTTTTTAGATAAAAATGTAAAATATAAAGCGAAAATTTTCAAAGACGGAAAAAATGCCGATTTCGAAAAAAATCCTTATCCTGTAGAAATTCTCGAAATGGAAGTTGATTCAGACACTGTTTTACCAGTTTCTTTGGCGAGAAGTGGAGGAACTGCGGTAATATTTGTAAAATTATATTAATCAATCCTATTTTATATTTATCGGTATAATTACTTGTAGAGATTTTAGTACAGTCCTGTAGTCTAATTACTACAGGACTTTTATTTTTCCGGAAACAAGTTTTTATAATTTTGAACACAACCAAAAAACATTAAATGACTAAAAACGAATTTACTATCTGTAATAGAACTTTCCTCATCCCATGATTAAGTTACTGTAAATCCTGAAAATCTTCTATAAAAATTTCATGTTAGTAAATTATTGGCTGAGGCTTTCATTTCCATTTCTTTCAATAATTTTTACAAAATACAATAACCGCAAACCTAAATTAAATATACCCAAACTCTTATGCTAAAAAAAACTAGAAAACTATGGATGGTAATATCATTACCCATTTTTGGAATCACTTCTGCACAGTCGGGAACCGTTGGAGTTAATACCGCCAATCCGGGATCCACACTTCATATCAACGGCTCATTTGCTGCCCAGTACAGAGCAATAACAGCAACGACCTATTCTATGAATGAAACTGATTATCATGTATCTTACAACGGAACAGGAAATTCAACTTTTACACTGCCTACAGCCATTGTTGGAAATGGAAATTTTAAAGGCCGTGTCTATACCATTAAAAATAATACATCATCTGCAGTTACTATTAATCCTGCAGGTTCAGAAACCATTGGAGGAAGCCCGAGCATTTCTTTAACAGCCAATCAAAGTGTTCAGATCATTAACACCGGGTTATCGGGAGCCGCTGCCACATGGGAAGTCATTGCTTATAATAGTACATCAGGCGGTGCAGGCTGTGTTCCGGATTTTATATTTGCTACACTTGGTGCAAGACAACAGGCAACATTAAATACCAGAATTAATTTTAATTCAGTAAAGTCCAGCAGCGGCAGTGGAATGACTGTAAGCAATACCGGAGTTTTCACTCTTCAGGCGGGTAAAACATATGAATTGGAAGCCAATTTATTTGGTACCGATTTTTTCAATAATTCAACTTATTTACAGGCAGCCTGGAAAAATGCAGACACCAATGCGGTATTGGCAGGAACAACAATAGCAGAAATTTATTCTGTAGGGTATACAACAACCAACAACGCTGAAATGCCCTTTTCGAAAGCCATTATCACTCCCGTTACAGATATGAATGTTGCACTAGATATAACCGCAGCAAATGCATACGCTTATATTAACAACAACCAGTCTTATGCTATGATCAAACAACTTAACTCATGCGGCGGCGGTGGCGGTTCTACCACAATCATTAACAATACGGTAACAGCAAGTAACGGTCTTAATGCCAGTGGTAACGATGTAAAATTAGGCGGCATCCTTTCACAAACAACAGAGATTGCGACCGCCGGAAATAATTTAAATATAAACGGAACAGGAAATGTAGGAATAGGAAATTCTGCTCCGCGAACAAAACTTGAGGTGCTGGGAATCATTGGTACACAATCAGGAGCATTCCCAAATACTACCAATTTAGGAGCTATAGGATGGAATGCCATTCAGCCCGGGATAGGTTTTAGCGAGTTTGTAAATTATCGTGGTACAGGAAATGGTGGTTTCAGGTTTTATAGTCTTGTATCAGGTACTCCTACACTGGCAAATTCATTATCATATCTTGATATTGGCGGGGCATGGACAGCAACTGCCTTCAACCCAACTTCTGATTCCCGGTTAAAAAGAAATATCAAACCGATTGTAAACGGTCTTGGAACTGTTTTAAGATTAAACCCTGTAAGCTATGAGAAAAAAAATAATCTTGAATCTACAGATTATCATACAAAAGAAATCGGCTTTATCGCACAAGAAGTACGTCAAATTCTTCCAGACGTAGTAAGAGAAAGCAATGATGCAAGTAAATTATTATCCGTGAATTATGATTCATTAATCGGAGTGCTTACCAAAGCGATTCAAGAGCTAAATGCCAAGGTAGAAAAGCTTGAAGCTGAAAATGCGGAATTTAAAAAGATGCTGAAAGAAAAATAATCGCCTATGATTGGAAGAACACAAGATTTGTATGTATTTCCTCAAGCATTACAAATTTACCAAAGAAATATTCTAAGCGACGATTCTGAAAACACACCTATGAAAAAGACCTCTCAAGCTGAAAGGTCTTTTTTATTATAATATTTAAAATCTTAAATCTATTTTTTAAGGATTCTGTTCGTATCCTGCTACCTGAATTTGAGATAAAGGAATTTGGTATAAATAATCATTTGTTGTGATGGTAAAATTATAATTAAGGTCTGCTGCAGCCTGATTAATAACACTGGTTGCGATATTCCAGCGTACCAGATCATGCCAGTAAACACCTTCCCCTGCAAACTCCACTCTTCTTTCTTTACGAAGTGCCGTGGTAAAATCAACACTTGACATCGATAGAGAAAGCGGAGTAAGACCTGCCCTCTGACGGATTCTGTTTACATAAGGAACAGCAAGACCTGTATTCCCTTCATTATTTAAAACCTCTGCATACATCAGAAGAACATCTTCATATCGGATAATCGGAAAATTGATCGGCCAGTCATAACGGTTGGTCAGGGCTATTCCCGGCTCACGGAATTTCACAAAATAATTGGCATTATCGGGCTGTCCGTTTTGAGCTATAAATTGAGTTTTAACAGTCAACGGACGTCTTAAATCTCCCGGTTCGTAAGCATTGATCAGCGATTGAGAAACTCCCAATTCAGAAGAACTAAACAAGCTGCCCTGCGCATTATACAAAGGATCTGCAACCCCAAAAGTCGGTGAAACATAACTTGGCAGATAAGAACCCTGCGACAGACCACCGCTAATGTGCTGGATTTCAAAAATATGGTATTTATTATCATTTACACTTTTAAATAAATCCGCATAATTCGGGGCAAAAGTTACATATTGCCCTTCCACCTGAATGACTGCATACAAATGGTCTTTTGCTTTTTGTAAATAAGAGCTGTTGTTGAGAGGATAGCCGTATCCTGTAAGGTAAATTCTGCCTAACATGGCATGAGCAGCAGATTTTGTCACCCTTCCTTTATTGCTTGTATTATATGTGTTTTTTAAACCTGCTACAGATGCTTCAATTTCTGAGGTGATGAAATTATAAAGAGTTGCTAAATCCGTTCTGGGTATAGAAGCAGCCTCTTCCGGGCTTACCGGATGATCGATTAAAGGAACTTTCCCAAAATTACGCATCAGTTCAAAATAGGCATATGCCCTCAAAAACCGGGTTTCAGAACGGTACTGCTCCCTGATTGCCGGATCGGCAAAAGGTACAGCATCAATTCTTGCTAAAATAGTATTCGCATAAGAAATAAGCTGATAAGCATCTTCCCAGAGAATTTCCATTTCGTCTGTGGAAGAGGTATCCTGAAAACGGTTGATGGCGTAATAGTCTCTATTTCCGTTTTGTGAAATTGCATTGAAATTATTGGAGCGAACTTCCGATGCCAGCAGATAAAAATTAACATCAAAACCTCCTCTGGATGAAGAATTGATCATTGCAGAATAAACTCCCGACAAGGCTTGCTGAATTTGCAGTTCGGTAGTATAAAAAGAAGTTTGTGTAATATTATTTTCAGGTTCCAGCATCAGGTCTTTTTCGCAGCTAAGCATTCCTAATGTTAATGTTCCCCAAATTAATGCCTTTCCAAAAGTTTTAAAATTCAATGGAAAGAGAGAGATATTTTTATTGTAAGTTGTTTTCATTTTTTTTTAAATTAAAAGTTAAAGTTTAAACCCATCATATATACTTTTGCATTAGGATATGCTCCGTAATCGGTACCGTCGGACTGCACAGATTCTGGGTTGTAGCCTCCATAATAGTGATCTTTTCTCCAGACATTTTCTAAGCTGATATAAATTCTAAGATTCGAAATTTTTAATTTATCGGATAGCTCTTTGTCGAAATTATATCCTAAAGTCACATTTTTCAATTGAATATACGTCGCATCATACAGCCATCTTGTATCCAGAAGACTTCCTGTTGTACCATCCAATCTAGGTGTTTTTCCATCTCCCGGATTTTCATCTGAACGCCAGCGGTTTGCCCAATTTCCCATAACATTAACGGTTGTTCCCATTCCTGTGCGATCGATTGCACGACCTAATAATGCATAACTGTAACCTCCTTTTTGTCCTTGAAAGAAGACAGAAAGATCAAAATTTTTATAGGAAAAAGTATTCGTGAAACCCCAATAATAATCAGGAGTTGGTCCTCCGATGATATGACGGTCATTTTCATTGATAACGCCATCTCCATTTACATCCCTGTATTTAACGTCTCCTGCTATTGCGCCGGTTGTTTTGGCAACATTCGTGTTGTTGATGTCGGCGGTAGACAGGACTCCAATGGCTTCATAAAGATAAAATGAATTCAGCTCCTCTCCTACTTTTATAATATTTGTACTGTTGCTGAAACCTGTATAGATAGGTGCATTGTCGCTACCCAGCTGCAATACTTTATTATTGTTAAATGCAATATTGGCCGAGGTATTCCATCTGAATGCTCCTGTTAAGTTTTTTGTACTTAATTCTAGCTCCAACCCTTTATTCTGAACCGAACCGACGTTCTTCCACATCGTAGTATATCCGGTTACGGCAGGTATTGGCTGCTCCAGAAGGAGATCATTGGTTTTTTTGATATAATAATCTGCTGTAAAATCAATTCTGTTGAATAATCCTAATTCAAAACCAAAATCAGAAGACTGTGTTTTTTCCCATGTCAGATCAGGATTAGGAATCGTATTGGGAATCAGCCCGTTTGACAGACTTCCTCCAAATGAATAATTCCCTCCCGAAAGTGTTCCGAATGCCCTGTAATCACCAATCGAATTGTTCCCGTTTTCACCCCAGCTGTATCTGAATTTAAGGTTATTCAGCCAATTTGAATCTTTTAAAAATTCTTCTTCATCCACTTTCCAGGCGGCTCCGAAAGCACCAAATGTTCCCCAGAGATTATTCCAGCCAAATCTGGAAGAACCGTCTCTACGGATACTCGCAGACAGCATATACTTTTCTTTATAATCATAATTTACACGGGCAAAAGAAGAAAGCAGCATCCATTCCGAAGCGGTATATTCTGAATTAAGAACGGATGCAGATTGTGTGAAATTGAATGTTTTTAAATCATCATTCGGAAAACCTTTGTTTCGGTTGTATTGGGTTGTTGCTCTGTAATTTTCCACACTGTATCCGGCAATGGCATTGATATCATGTTCGCCGAAAGATTTTTTATAGCTTAATAAACCCTCACCAAGATATCTGTTGTAATTTACCGTTCTGCGGCTGGCGATACTCACCTGTCCCGGTATGTTTGTAATTAAATCGAAGGTTGGCGTATAGCCATTATTGGTATTAAAATTATTAGTCGCCCCACCGGAAATTTTCAAATTCAGACTTGGCAAAATATCATACGACATATATAGGCTTGACAGTAAACGAAATTCATTGGTATCGTTTGTTGTATTTTCCATCACACCAATAGGACTTTGTGTAGAACCTGCCCATCTGTACCTCGCGTTTTTCCCAAAATTACTGTAGAGACCCGCTCCCAATTCTGCTACAGGAACCATAGAAAGCATTTTATGAGCTAAATTGTCCTTCCCGTCAACTGTAGCGCCGTAGCTTTTTGAATAACTTGGACGCAATGAAATTCCGGCTTTCCATTTATCCGAAATATTAACGTCAATAACTGCACTTAAATTAAACCTGTTAAACCCTGTATTGATTGCCAGACCTTCCTGATCAAAATAAGCTCCTGAAATCATATATTTCACATTCTTACTTCCGCCCCGGACCGCCAACTGATAACTTTGAATAGCTGCCGGACGGTAAAATGCATCCTGCCAGTCGACATTAGCAACCTGATTGGTTCCCCATCGAGGATCAACCATATAGTTGATATTCGCTAAATTATAATCGGTAGTGTTAGCCAAACCAAAATAATTTGCTCTCACCGCATAACTATCCGACGCTGAATGCCCCGGAGCTAATGCTACCCAGCTTTTATTAATTGCTTCAGTGGCGTAGTCAATCCACTCTGCACTGTTCATAATATCCAGCTTCTTTTCAATAGTCTGAACTCCGTAATATTGGGAAAAGCTAAATGACGGTTTTCCCGAAGTTCCTTTTTTTGTCGTTACGATCACCACACCGTTAGAACCTCTGGAACCATACATAGCGGTGGATGCTGCATCTTTTAATACTTCAATCGACTGTATATCGTCAGGTGAAATATTCGCCAGATCTTCTACTACCATTCCATCCACAACATAAACAGGAGAATTGCTTGCCGATATAGAAGCTGTACCACGCACCCTGATTTCCAGTGCCTCTCCGGGTTTTCCCGTCGTTGAACGTGTCTTAACTCCGGCAATCTGACCGGTTAATGCCTGGTCCACCCTTGCAATAGGACGGCTTTTAAAACTTTCAGCATCTACCCTGCCGACAGAACCTGTAACTTCGCCTCTTTTTTGTGTCCCGTAAGCAATGATAACTACTTCCTCGATATCTTTAGTTTTATCATTAGGATTGGGTTTTATACTATCCTTAACCGTCGTTTGCTTTTCCTGTGCAAAAATAAAACCTGTGGCACTGGCTAAAAGACCAAGAGTCAATATAGAATTTTTCATTTAGTGATTATTTAAAAAATTATTGTTATTCTTAAACAAAAAAACAAAGCTTAAGAAAAATGTTATTTATATCGTTGATATATTTCACACATGTTTGTTTTAATAAAAATATACTTATAGAAAAATTCTACTATCCTGTAGTCACCTGCTATTATTCTCTTTTAAGAGAAATAACTATTTTTTGAAAAAGATTTATCATAAAAAAGACCAAAGAATCATCTTTGGTCCCTAAAAAAATTAAACTGGAATGAAAAATTGTAAAATATTAAAATTTAAAAAAATTTTCTATGAAGTAAAGTGTAGAAAAGTGGCAGGTAGGGAAATTGTATAAAAAAATCCTCCCTGCCACAACAAAAACATAACTTAAAATATATTTTGCTGCATTTTAAAATAAGTATTGCCTATACACAATACTATAGCAGTATATAATGTTTATCAACTATAATTTATTCTTTTTTATTTATAAAACATCTCCTATACAAAAATCCACAGAATTGGGATGTCCTCCCCAAAAATTTCCGTTACTAGACTCAATATAAACTTCATCAAACCATACTCCACCTAAATTATAAATACCTCCAATTTTACCATTATTATTGCAATTAATTCCCGAAACAGGCTGAACTGTTATTGCTCCAGCAGATGATGATGAAGTATATTTATTACTACAGCCTATATTTGAAAATGTAAGAGTAGAGTATACTATACTACCATTTCTTTTAAAAGTATATTTCATCTTCGATATGCCGTCAGTCGAACAATCTCCGACTGATCTTACTTTTAAGTTTGCTACAGACTTACTAAACTTGATTCTGAGTGTATTTGTAGGTGATACACCAGTAGTAATGGGATTAGATATAGTAATACCACAATTTTCCATACTTAGCCCCATGACAAATCCATTATTTTGTTCATAGTAGGCTGTGACTGGTGTCCCTTTAATTGAATAGTTAAAACTACTACCAGTTCGATACACTCCAATTTTTGCCCCAGAACAAGAGTTTGTAAGATCTGGTGGCGGAGGGTTAGAAGATGAATTTACTACTCTTGTTAAAGAACAAGTCTTTCCACCAATGTTAATCGCAAAATAAGCAGTCCCCGCTCCAGAAGGTGTACCTGTGATGTTATAGATAAGGGTACCATTTCCATTGGCAAAGTTACCTGCATTTAATTTTGCTGTTAAGCCTGTAATTCCTGTGGAATTTACGGTTTGCCCGTTATGTGAGATTCCATTGCCTCCTGTATAAGGTATTAGCGATGAAACCCCTGATGCTGTAGTTCCCGCCATTAGAGTTCCGTAATGTGTGGCGCTTCCGCAGTTAATATTAAATGTTGGACCTCCACACCTGCTCGTCCATACGGTAGCATTCCAATTCTCCAAGCATTTTGTAGTGGTATTGAAAATCAGCAGCCCTTCTGCAGGATTCGCAATCGCATTTCTTTGTGCTGTAGTCATTCTTGGAGGAAGGAGACCTTTTTGGCTGAATCCTTTTTGAAAGGCTACCAGTAGTAGAAATACTAATATATATTTTTTCATTTGTTGTTTATTGTTGATACATTTTATGTTGTTTGTAAAACCCGGGCATGTATTTTTCATCAAGTAATCACATTTTTCTGCCCGGGAAATAACAAACTGCTGAACATTTTTAATAATACATTACTATAAGTCTGAGAACGAACTCCCTTTTAAGATTGAATCTTTAATTCAAACTCTGATTATAACTTTTAATCTTTTAAAGTCTTTTTTATCATCATAAGAACTTTCATTGTTTTTTTCAACTATACTTTTATTTATTAAAGTTGATTGATTTTTCATTTTTTTTGGTTGTGAAATGAAAAACTCATCAAGAATTAATGATTCTTTCGGCTTTTTCCTTTTAAATATATTTAGTAATAACATTATTGATCTTTTAGAATTATTAGTAACAAATACATAAGGTGGCTTGATGCACTTTAAAAATTATTGCCAATTCTTTAATGAAGCAGATTATTTTTCGACATGTTTGCTATCTACTACTAAAGTCTTCAATACTTTATAAGTATTACAAGCATTATATCCATCTTAATAAGTTACCCATGAAGTACCGTTGAAATACTCTACTGCTTTTGTGGTGGTATTGTAGATAACAAGACCTTCCGGCTTGTTGGAGATGGCATTACGTTGCGTAGTAGTCATTCTTGGAGTAAGAAGACCTTGCGTGGTTGAAGTTAAATCTAATACCGCACTTGGATGGGGCGTTGCGGTGCCCATACCGATATTTCCATACTTCATATCCATTACAAACTCACGCCCTCCAACAGCACTACCAGGAGCAGTAATTACAAAGGCACCATTATTTCCATTATAGTCTGGGTTTACTGCCATTAAAACTCGCTTATCACCAGTTGCTCCTTTAGCCTTCATAACTGATCTTACATTAGCACTAGTTACCTGGTTTTCTACAACCAATGCATCGGTAGTAGCAGCATTCTGATTAACTATATGAACATTTGATGAAGGTGCTGTTGTTCCAACACCCACTCTGTTATTAGCAGCATCTACAGAAAGCGTATTTCCATCTACAGAAAATGCATTCACAGCGCTTCCTGTAAAAGCCAAGGTTTTATCACTCTGTGTTACGGTACGGTTGGCAGATAATGCACCGTCATTTGTATAAATATTGGCACCATTACCAGAACCTGACGGAGTTTTCCATGTGGCAACCCCATCGGCATCAGAAGTTAATACTTTATCGGCACCCTGCGTTCCGTCTTCAATTTTTACACTACCTTTAACATGTAATGTGTTTGTTGGATCACCAGTGTGCAGACCGATATATCCAGTCTTCATATCCATTACAAATTCTTTTCCGCCAGAGGTTTGGCCTTGAGGATCAGGTGTAATTGTAAATGCACCATTATTTTCATTGTAATCCGGATTTACTAACATTGTAATTCGCTTACTTTCACCAGTAATCCCCTGAGCCTGTAAAATTGATCTTATCCTTTTACCTGCTGTCTTATTTTCTAAAATTAATCCATTAGCATCATTTGCCGTCTCATTTACGACATGAACAATTGATGAAGGTGCTGTTGTTCCAACTCCTACCCTGTTATTGGCAGCATCCACAGACAAAGTATTTCCGTCTACTGAAAAAGCATTCACGGTATTCCCTGTAAAAGCTAATGTTTTGTCATCCTGCTGTACCGTACGATTGGCAGTTAAGCTACCATCTGAATTATAAATGTGTGAGTTTGCTCTTGTCCCTATTTTAATCCAGGCAGCACCGTCAAAGAAATAATATCCTGTTGCATCGATATTGGCGGCAAGCCCTGCCTGTGTTCCCGTAGCAATATTGTTGACAAATATCATAGTAGATTCAGGAACTCCAGACATATTCTGTGCTCGTTCTCTATCTACCCTTGGAATGAGTAAACCGTCTACATTCGTTGATTTTCCGGTTGAGTTTTTAGCGGTAATATCCACTGTTGAATTAGGATTGACAGTATTGACCCCTACCTGACTATATGCCAGTGATGATGAGAGCAATCCCAGTGTAAGAAATACGTTTTTTTTCATTGTTTATTTTCAAATTAATGTTAAAAGAATAATATCCGGCATCGTCCGTCCGTAAATAATGCTTATTGCAATGGTGTTGCGAAGATTACTGACATACTTTGGAATTGAGTTTTTAATTCCGTAAGAAAATGCCTCAACTCTTATTTAAAATGTGGCTTACAATAATTCTTTTTTTTAAACCTGTCCGATTTTTCAGCATGAGAATTATTTGAGGTAATCGATTGTTCAAAAACAATTAAACCTACATTTAATAATGTCTAAGCTTTTTTCATTTATTGAATGATGATGACATTTTAAAAGAAGATCTTGATTTATATCCATTGATGGTGACAAAAGTAGAACATGTAAAATTCTAATGCCTCACTACATTCCTACTCGTTATTTATTTGTTTTTAATTATCAGTTGTTTAGGATAATTTTACAGTAGATTTGTAGTATAAAGTATGAATTAATAAATCGCTGCTGTAATACAATCAATAATCAGATATCTTCTTAAATCAATATATAGAATGAATTTTCTAAATATCATTTTTTAAATTAATATTTTTCTTATTTTCTATTTATCTAATTTATCTTTTACTTAAAACCACTGATTATCAATACTTTTCGAGAATTCTATTATCTAGTTTATTATATTTACAGACGATTTTAATAAACACAAATTTATGAGCACAAACAATCAAATCAGTGTAGAAATACCTCAAACGGTAATTAACGAAGTTTCTGAAAAACTTCAGGAATGCAAAAACTTATTAGCGCCTTATCTACAGGCTCTGACTCCCGATGAAAGGCAGTCTATTTTTAAAATGGGTGACAAAACCTTAGCGACAGTAGAAAAAATAAAAACCTATCTGGAAACCAATTCTGAATTTGCTCCTGCATACATGGATAAAACAGAGTTCCTGAAAGATGTAGCCGTGGCCGCTCATCTTACCCCTTTGAAAAATTTGGTAAAACAATTGTCTGCCGATCTTGAAGATACGGTAACCCTTGCCGGAAGTGAGGCATTAACAGCCTCTTTACTCTACTACGGTACCGTAAGAGAAGCCGCAACAAAGGGAGTGCCTACTGCCAAACCGATATATGAAGATCTCAGCAAGAGGTTTAGTAAAAAAGGAAATAAAAACTTTCCTGAAAAAAGGGCATAGTACATCTTCAAAAAATAAGCATCCTCATCGGGATGCTTATTTTTTTTTCAGAATCTGAACTTTATGAATTAGGTGAAGGGCTTTTTAATTTAGCTTAAAAGCCTTATTTTTTAGGTTACGAACCTAATATTTTATGTTCGGAGCTTAATCGAAGAAGCAAACAGCCTGCTGTTTTAGGGTAAATATTTCTTCGAAGAACTTCTGAGCCTAAATGAAGAAGTAAAAAATCTCTTTCAATAAAAAGTAAAACAAAAAAGACCAAAGAATACATCTTTGGTCCCAAAAAAACACTAAAATATTGAAAAAAAATTATTCCCGCATGTATGTTATAAAAGTATCAAAGCGTGTATTCTGGAAATTTAGGTTTTTACACAGATTAAAATTTTGCATTATCAATATTCAATCATTTTGTTTTTCTAAAAAATTTGTGTTTTTCGGCTTGCTTTTTTTAGCTCTAAAGATCTCATGCTATATTAAAATAAGTATCATGTCAGCTCACATTTTTTTTCATTTCTTAAAGACTATGTTGTACGTTTAGAATCGTATTTAAAATATCATTCGATGTATATCTAATACGGTGCAAAAATACTGTAATAAATGGTTTTCTTTTGCACTGCATTTCTACTTAACAAATAAACAACATATGATTATCAATAGATTAAATCGTAATTAAAGTAAAGTTGTAGTATATAATACTACTTAAAAAAAACAGTAGCGTTATTTAAGAAATATAACCAGCAGAAATTAAGATCAATTTTTAATCAGAAAATCTTTTTTTATAGAATGCAAAACTAACTCACGAATATTTCATCTTTACTTGTAATAAAAAAGACCAAAGAATACATCTTTGGCCCAAAAAATACTAAAATATTGAAAAAAAATATTTTTATGATTACATCATGTCAGAGAGGTAGCAAATGTAAATTAAGTATATTAAGACTATAAAACGACATTATAAAATAATACTTATTGTACACTATTAACACAGTAAACAAGGTCAGATCCATAATGCATGACTGAAGTATTTTTTCCATTAACTATTACTTCGTCAAACCAAACGCCACCTATGTTAAAACTGATTGCATGACCTGCATTCTCACCACTAATGGTTCCTAAATAAATAATTTCTACAGTATTATTTACTATTTTTATTTGAAACTGATTATTGCAATTGCCACTTTGAGATATAATATTAACAGTTGGTTGTGTTGAAAGATTGTTTCCTTTATATTTTAATGTAAAAGTGAACTGTTCAGTAGCATGTACTCCCAATTGCTTTATTTTAAGATTACTAACCTCTCTATTGAACTTAATTTTCATAGAAGATGCATTACTACCACCCAACCCTTCGCCAAGCCAAAATCTGTTTCCTGTAGGGCTATTAACTCCACATGAATTATAACTACCAATAGTAGATTGTGTTCTTAGAAAATCACTGAAAGTAGCAGTGACAGGTAGCCCGTTAACAGTACCACTAGCAGTTTGATTAGCATTTCTGTAAGGAAGCGACCATCCCGTACAGTTTATACTAAGATCTGGGGCAGGTGGTTGTGGTGGTCCATCTTCAAAAGCAATACTTCTGTTGCATGTAGAACTACCAAATGTAAAAGTAAAATTGTGGCTTCCACTTGCTGTAGGTGTTCCTGTAGCATAAAGTATTATATCATGGATGCCTGTGGTAGTGAAATTCTCATTTATACTAAATTTAATGCCATTTACAGTATTAGATGAAATGGTGTATGTACCAATTTGGTTCACTTTTACCTGTAAAATCATAAAATTACCAGCAGTCATAGGAGTTCCCTTTTTATAAGTTCCCTTTAATCGACCTGTCCCAGCACAATCAGTAATAATTCCCGGACCTGCAGGAACTCCACATCTACTTTTCCATACGGTGGCATTCCAATTCTCTAAACATTTTGTAGTCGTATTAAAGATCATCAGCCCTTCTGCGGGACTCGCAATGGCATTTCTTTGCGCTGTCGTCATCCTGGGAGGAAGAAAGCCTTTATAGGTCTGGCTAGATCCTTTTTGGAAGACTATCAATAATAGAAATATTACTATATATTTTTTCATTTGTTGTTATTGTTTAATACATTTTATTTAAGTTTATAAAACCCGGGCAAGTATTTTTAATCAAATGATCACATTTATCTGCCCGGGAAACCACAAACTTCTGAACAAGCTTTACAATATTTTCTTATAAACGGAGAATTATCTTTAAAGCTTTATTGTTGTATCTGCAATTATGATAAGCTTTTTATGTTCTTTTAATAAGTTACCCATGAAGTACCATTAAAGTACTCTACCGCTTTTGTAGTGGTATTGTAAACGACAAGCCCTTCTGTTTTATCTGTGATCGAATTACGCTGTGTAGTAGTCATTCTTGGAGGAAGAAATCCTTGTGTAGTAGAGTTCAAATCCAAGATTGCACTACTATGAGGATTGCTAGTTCCGATACCCACATTTCCGCTTTCACTTATTCTTACTCTTGGTGCATCGTTTGTCATAAGATCCAAAGGGTGATTGGAATATGTACCTATCCATCCTGCTTCTGTATTTCCATTATAAACACTAGCACCTACATAAGTACGTAATTTAACTGTTCCATCTGTATGTTGTAATCCATACTGCTTATTTCCTGTACGGATATCCTGTCTAGTTTCAGGAGCAGTGGTCCCAATTCCTACTCTGTCATTTAAAGCATTTACCGAGAAAGTAGCTCCGTCTACAGAAAAAGCATTTACTGCGCTTCCTGTAAAAGCTAAGGTTTTATCGCTTTGTGAAACAATACGGTTTGTGGATAATGTACCGTTATTTGTATAGATATTGGTACCACCAGAAGCAGCCGGTGTTTTCCATGTGGCAAGACCATTGGCATCTGAGGTTAAAACCTTATTTGCCCCCTGCGTTCCGTCTGCGATTTTGATGTTTCCTGCAATGTCTAACTTAGCTGCTGGCGAAATTGTTCCGATCCCCACATTACCTGTGTTTTTAATCACCATTGATGCTTCTTTATTAGCATCGGCAGCAGTATAAAAGTCTAATGAAGAGGAACCAATACCAAATCCATAAAAATTACCTCCATTCGCATTATCATACAATGAAAGTTTTCTTCCATTACTATACCCTAAATCCATTAGATACCTAGGAACAGTCGTTCCAATACCTACATTACCTCCTTGTGGATTTAAAATTAGAGGCATCCCTCCATCTGCTTTATTATTACTGCTTATATAAGCACCATAGGGAGCTACATCTAACGTACCCATATCCAGTGCATGATTGCTACTTCCGTCAACTCTCAGAGTTGAACTTGTAAAGGGTATGGTAGTTACATTGGTACCTTTTACCACTAACTTACTTGTTGGTGATGAAGTTCCGATACCCACATTTCCGTTTGCATTAATTCTTACTCTTGGCATATCGTTTGTCATCAGATCCACAGGATGATTGGAATATGTACCTATCCACCCTGCTTCTGTATTTCCATTAGAAGTACTAGCCCCCACATAGGTACGTAATTTAACGGTTCCATCTGTATGTTGCAATCCATAAGCCCTATTTCCTGTACGGATATCCTGTCTAGTTTCAGGAGCAGCAGTCCCAATACCTACTCTGTTATTATTAGCGTCCACTGACAAAGTAGCTCCGTCTACAGAAAAAGCATTTACTGCGCTTCCTGTAAAAGCTAAGGTTTTATCTCCTTGTGCTACTGTACGGTTGGCAGTCAGTGTCCCGTTATCCTTATAAAAATTGATATCACCAGAAGCAGCCGGTGTTTTCCATGTGGCAAGACCATTGGCGTCTGAGGTTAAAACCTTATTTGCACCCTGCGTTCCGTCTGCGATTTTGATGTTCCCGACAATATCTAATTTGGCGACAGGAGTTACAGTACCTATTCCTACTTTACCCGTAGCATTAACTCTCTCATTTTGTAATATAACATTCCCTGTTCCTTTGGAATTAAGATTTAAATCGACGTTAGGTACAGTTCCTATAGACTGTATCCCTTCATGCCCAATGCTTACACCTTTCGAACCATTAACGGCTGAAAATGATGCAATCCCATTATATGGATTTTTATCACTTATATCTAACACACTTAATCTGTTATCAGGTGCTGTAGTTCCGATTCCGATTTTGTTATTGAAAGCATCCACTGATAAAGTGGTTCCATCAACTGAAAAAGCATTCACTGCATTCCCTGTAAAAGCTAACGTTTTGTCCCCTTGTGCTACCGTACGGTTTGCTGATAAGGTACCATCGTTATTGTAGACATTGGTATCGGTAGAAGCGGCCGGTGTTTTCCATGTGGCAACACCATTAGCATCAGAGGTTAATACCTTATTTGCTCCCTGCGTTCCGTCTGCGATTTTGATATTCCCTGCAATGTCTAATTTAGCTGCCGGTGATATGGTTCCAATACCTACTCTATCATTGGAAGCATTCACTGACAAAGTAGTTCCGTCAACTGAAAATGCGTTGGCTGCGCTTCCTGTAAAAGCTAAGGTTTTATCGCCTTGTGCTACTGTACGGTTTGCAGACAATGTACCATCGTTATTGTAGACATTGGTATCGGTAGAAGCAGCCGGTGTTTTCCATGTGGCAACGCCATTGGCATCTGAGGTTAAAACCTTATTTGCACCCTGCGTTCCGTCTGCAATTTTAATGTTTCCGGCAATATCTAATTTGGTTGCCGGTGTTGAAGTTCCGATACCCACATTTCCGTTTGCATTAATTCTTACTCTTGGTGCATCGTTTGTCATCAGATCCACAGGGTGATTGGAATATGTACCTATCCATCCTGCTTCCGTGTTTCCATTAGAAGTAGTAGCCCCCACATAGGTACGTAATTTAACGGTCCCATCTGTATGTTGCAATCCATAAGCCCTATTTCCTGTACGGATATCCTGTTTAGTTTCAGGAGCAGCAGTCCCAATTCCTACATTACCTGTGTTTTTAATCACCATTGATGCTTCTTTACTAGCATCGGCAGCAGTGTAAAAGTCTAATGAAGAGGAACCAATACCAAATCCATAAAAATTACCTCCATTCGCATCATCATACAATGAAAGTTTTTTTCCATTACTATTTCCTAAATCCATTAGATACTTTGGAGCATTAGTTCCAATACCCACTCTGTTATTTAGAGCATCCACTGATAAAGTAGTTCCGTCTACAGAAAAAGCATTTGCTGCGCTTCCTGTAAAAGCTAAGGTTTTATCTCCTTGTGCTACTGTACGGTTGGCAGTCAGTGTCCCGTTATCCTTATAAAAATTGATATCACTAGAAGCAGCCGGTGTTTTCCATGTGGCAAGACCATTGGCATCTGAAGTTAAAACCTTATCTGCCCCCTGTGTGCCGTCTGCGATTTTAATGTTCCCTACAATATCTAATTTGGCAACAGGAGTTACAGTACCGATTCCTACTTTACCCGTAGCATTGACGTTCTTATTTTGTAATATAACATTCCCTGTTCCTTTGGAATTAAGATTTAAATCGACATCATCTAAAGTTCCTATAGACTGTATCCCGTCATACCCGATGCTTACACCTCTTGATCTATTTTGAGCTGAAAATGATGCAATCCCATTATATTGATTTTTATCACTTATATCTAATACATCAAATCTTTTATCAGGGGCTGTAGTTCCGATTCCTACATTATTATTTTCAGCATCCACTGATAAAGTGGTTCCATCAACTGAAAAAGCATTCACTGCACTCCCTGTAAAAGCTAACGTTTTGTCCCCTTGTGCTACTGTACGGTTGGCTGACAATGTACCATCATTATTGTACACATTGGTATCATTGGCATCTGGTACTTCTTTCCATGTGGCAACACCATTGGCATCTGAGGTTAAAACCTTATTGGCACCCTGCGTTCCGTCTGCAATTTTGATATTTCCTGCAATGTCTAATTTGGCTGCCGGTGATATGG
>Ga0157375_10000120_pt1 | contig 76965 bp, 71 predicted proteins | sample M35metaG_FD_115311 | JGI IMG/M metagenome (GOLD analysis project Ga0157375, IMG submission 115311) | Miscanthus rhizosphere microbial communities from Kellogg Biological Station, Michigan, USA - M3-5 metaG | ecosystem: Host-associated > Plants > Roots > Rhizosphere > Soil | place: USA: Michigan... | reverse complement strand
TCGGTGGCCAGACGAACTTCCATGGCCGCGCCGGCGCCGTTGGTCTCGATCTTCTTCAGCGTAGTCGCTCTATTCGCCGCAGGCAATGCCTCGGTGACGACCGGCGCTTCGGCAGGCTGGGCTATCGATTGTGCAAGCGGCTCGCTCTTCACCGGTTCCGGGTCGGCATGCACCGGGACAGGATCGGCGTGCGGCGGTTCGACGGCGGCGGTAACGACAGGCGTCGGATCGGCCGGTTTCGGCGCGGGCGGAGCAACTTCGGCGACGGCAGGTGCGGAGGCCGCGGGAAGACTGATGACGATGCTGTTTCCCTCGGCGGATGCTTCGACCGTTCCGGCCTGATTGAGATGGACGGTGACGCGCGTCAGGCGCAATCCCATCTCGGTGACTTCCTCGACCGTGACCGAGCCTACCGAGGGCGGGACTGCGGACGGAATCACGAGCGAGGCGGCCTTCGATGCGCCGGTCAGATCGATCACGAACAGATCAGGCATCGGGCTGTACGAGCTGTAAACAGGGCTGGCCGTGGTGCGCAGGATGAGGCGCGGCGACGGAGAGTTCTCAACGTCTACCGCTGTGAGCGACATGCCGGCAGATGCGGACGACGTGGCAGCGGCGGCCGGTGCCGGCGCTTTTGCCGCGCCGCGTTTCCAGAACGCTGCCTGCGCGCTGGTGACGCCCGCTACCAGCGTGCCCATGAGCAGCAGGATCAGCTTGGCTCTTGTCTTACGTCTTACGTTCACCATCTCACAGCCCTCCACACACATGGCTTGACAGCCGCACGCGACCCTACTTCCTCGGAGTTTCCGAGGAGAGTTCCTTCACGACCTCGCGGAATCGCTCGATCCGCGTCGGGTCGTTGACCTCCTGCCGGAAAACGATCGAAGTCGGTGTAATACGAATCACTTCACCGTCGAGGACCTTGTCCCCGACCTTCACCAGATACCCTTTGTTGTCGGGACCGTTGACCATGGCCACGAGTCCCTGCTGACGCGTTTTCACGACGCCCTGCAGCTTGATTTCGTCGATGAGGAAGCCCGGAGGTCCGGCCGGCCGCTGGCCGGGCTGCAACGCCGGCGCGGGACCGATCAACGACTGGAACGGATCGCGGCGGCCCTTCGGATCGTAGTGGTACGCGTCGGGAGCGGTCGGCTCTTCGAGGATTTCCTGGAGGCTCTGCTGCATGGTCGGCTCTTCGCTCTGCGTCGAGGTCGTGCCGGTGGTCGACGTCGCCGCCGCAGGTTTCGTCGGCGCGGGCGACTGCGCGAAAAGCGTGGCCATCGCCGCGACGACGATCAGAAGCGACAGCGCGAATCGGCTCACTCTCATTTCTTGACGCCTTTCGCCGGCGGCTCCGGCTCCTTCGGCTCGACATAGACGAAGGTCTTGGCAATGAAGTCCGCCGTGATGGTCCGCTCAGTCTGCGTCGGCAGCGCGGCGATCGAAATCTGTTCGACGTTGACGATGCGCTTGAACTTGCTCAGATGATCGAAGAGCGTGGCCAGGTTGTGGTACCGGCCATCGACGGAAATCGAGATCGGCCACTCGGCGTACGGATCGCTTCCCTGCGCGGGAGCGAGCGGCGGGAACGTGAGCCTGTGCAGCGTGAAGTTCCCCGCATCGACGAGCGTCTTGATCCGCTTGATGATCTCCTCGGTGTTGCGCGTCGACGGAAGAATGCTGCGCAGCTTCTGCAGCTCAGCATTCAGGCGTTTCACTTCCTCGCGGAACTGCGGCAGCTTGCGCTGCGCGGAGCGTCCCTGCTCGATCTTGGTGTCGAGATCGCGGAGCTGCGCGTCGGCGGCAGCGATCTGGTTGGTGATGTCGGCCACGAGGGCGTAGTTCGTCCCCCAGATGATGGCAGCGGCCAGCACCAGCCCGATGATCAGGCCGAAGTACCAAGGTTTTCCTTCCAGAGAAAGCCCCGCCATCACCCCTCCTACCGCTTCACCGCGGACGGCGACGTAGCCGTCCCTGTTGCCGTACCGGATGTCCCTGTCGTCGACGTTCCCGTCGTGGACGTTCCCGTGGCTGCCGCGCCGGCTGCACCGGCCTCACCCTTCGGCACATAGCTGAAATGGAACTTCATCGTGTAGCCGTAGACCACCGGCGCAGGCGATACCTGCGTCACGCTGCTCAGGTCCGGCTCTTCGAACATCGGATCGTTTTTTACGTTTTCGACGAAGTTGGCGATCGCATTCGGATTCAATCCGCGTCCCTCAATCGTGACCAGACCGCCGCTGACCGACATCTTGTCGAGCCAGACCAGGTCCGGCAGATCCTGGCTGATGTGATCCATCAACTGCACCGGACCGCGCTGGTTCTGTTTGAGCTGTTTGATCAGATCGATCCGTTTTTCCAGACTGGTCTTCTGCTTCTGATAGTCGGCCACGTCCTTGATGATCTGTTCGAGACGTTTGGCTTCGTCCTGCTTCTGCGCGACCGTCTCCATGCGTTCGGCCAGCGTTCGCTTCTGCATGTACCACCAGCCGCCCGCGATCAGGACGCCGAGGATGAGACCGCCGACCATGAGGACGTTGTTGGCTCCGCCGCCGCTAGGCCCGCCCGCAGCCGCAGGCATGCCCGTGACCGCTCCGGCTCCGCGGACCGCCCGCCCTTCCCGCACCAGATTGATCTTAATCAAGCATCCCCCAGCTTCCGGATGGCCAGCCCTACGGCGATGGCCATGCTCGGCCCGATTTCGGCCAGCTCCTCGGGGTTGAATTCTTTTTCGTCGACGGTGATCTTCTGGAACGGATCCATGATCGCCACCGGGATACCGAACTTGTCGCGGAGGATGGCGTCGAGATTGAGGACGCCCGAGCCGCCGCCGGCCAGGACGATCTCGTCGACGCGATCGGCGCCCGACGTCGCGGTGAAGAAGTCGAGCGTCTTGCGCAACTCGCCGGCGAAGTCTTCGCTGACGGAGTTGAGGATCGGGATGACCTGCTGGATGCTGTACTCGCCCGCCTGCCGTCCCTTCTTCAACTCCTCGGCCTGTTCAAACGAGAGACTCAGCTCGCGCTGGATGGCATCCGTGTACTGGTTGCCGCCGAAGGTGATGTCGCGCCAGAAGAGCGACGTGGCGCCGGAGAGGACGTTGACGTTGGTGACCGACGCGCCGACGTTGACGAGCGCGAGGACCTTCGTGTCGTCGATCGAGTAGTTCATCTCGTAGGCGTTCTGGAGCGCGAAGGCGTCGACGTCGACGAGCACCGGCACCTTGCCGGTCTGGCTGATCACCGAGGTGTAGTCGTTGATCTTTTCCTTCTTCACGGCCACGAGGATGACGTCGATGTTGTCGCCGGATCCGGGCGTGTTGAGGGGGACGTAGTCGAGGTTTACGTCGTTGATGTCGAAGGGGATGTACTGCTCGGCTTCCCACTGAATCGACTCGGCCAACTCCTCCGGCGACATCGCCGGGAGCGTGATCTTTTTGATGATCACGGAGTGGCCGGAGAGGGAGGTAGCGTAATTGGAATTCTTGACGTTTTTGCCGGTGTTGAGCCGCGAGATCGTCTCCACGACCAGCGACGAGTCCATGATCGACCCGTCAACGATCGCTTCCGGAGAAAGGTGTTCGATTCCGAGCTTTACCAGCTGGAACGTTCCGCCCTTCTTCTCCTTCAGCTCAACGAGTTTTACGGCTGAGGAGCCGATATCGAGACCAACGACATTTTTGCTCTTTGAGAAGAACACCACTCACCCCGTCCATCTCACCCACTCACTTCTCTAGGCTGGCTCCAGATGTGGAAAGTCGGTTGAAATTACAACCTTTAAAGGTGAGTGTCAACTCTACAGCATTTAGATTTATCAGCAGATTACGCGAACACGAGCCTGTTTCGGGCCGTGGTTGCGCCGAACCGGTCCGGCCGGTACAATCCCGCCCCCCTGGCGTTATTTGAGGTTTGAGGAGTCTATCGATGGCAAAGATGTGCGAAGTCTGCGGCAAGGCCCCCGTGTTCGGTAACCGGGTCAGCCATGCCCACAATGTTTCCAGCAGGCGCTGGCTGCCGAATCTGCAGCGCGTCCGCGTGATGGTCGGCTCGGCGGTGAAGCGGATGAACGTCTGCACCCGCTGCATCCGTACCGGCAAGATCGCCAAAGCCGCGCGCTAATGGTCGCCGACGATGTGGCACAGACACTATTGTCTGTGCTGCTGGGAGGCTTGCGCTCAACTTCTCAATTCGCGCGGCTTCAAAAGCACAGACAGGAGTGTCTGTGCCACATCAGCGCGCTTCCCGTCATTTCACCGTGAACGTGGCCCGCGAGAGCAGCGGATCATTCGAGTAGTAGATCTTCAGGTTCTGGCCTTTGTCGTTCACGGTCACCGACTGCAGGTGCCATGTGCCGCGCGCGGAGTTCGTGTGCAGACGGATGGTGCCGACGAAGGTGTTGCCTTCGCGCTGCTGGAATGAGAAGAACGTTCCGCTGGAGCTGCTGCCCGGTCCGACCACCTGTCCGCTGACGCCGCCGATGCCGCAGGTGTCGTCGGTGACCTGAGCGATGACTTCGATGACCGGCTCATCGCGTCCCATGACGATCTCCGTCCGGCTCAGTTGCAGTCCCTGCAACACGGGCGGTGTGTTGTCGCAGGTCTCGCCGGTGATGTTGAGGCGAATCCCGGCCACGAGCGGATTCTCGCTTCGCACGGTGGCGAAGTTGTTGGCGTTGTCCTGCATCTGGATCTGTTCGAGCGTCCAGTCGCCGCAGTCGAGGCATTGCGGCGGGAAGACGTCGCACTGGTAGACGTCGTTGGCCCCTTTCGCGCAGCCGACGCCGAAGCGCGCCAACTTCGAGGGACTGAGGAAGACCGCGGCCACGAGATGCACGCCGGATTTTTCGTCCGAGGCGTCGACGTAAAGGGTGTTGTGCTCGCCGGCGCGCATAGCCCGGCGATCGAGCCAGACGTTCCGCAGCGACGGCGCGGTGGAGTCGGACGCGTTCGAAATCACTTTCAGCACCGCGGTGGGCGGCAGCGTCCCCTGCGCGGAATTGAGCGTGACCGAATTCGTGGCCATGTCGCTCATCGTCAGGAAGCTCACCTTCCACAGCCCCTCCTCCGCCTTTTCGGGGATGTGGATGCGGCTCGTGTAGCGCATCGTTTCGCCTTCGCGCTGCTGCGCGAATCCCTGCACCGCTTTGCCGTTCGGGCTGGTCAGGGTGCCGGAGATGCCGCGAATGCCGGAGAGGTCGTCGGTGGCGTTGACGACGAGCAGCGTGTCGCCTCCGTCCTGGATCTGCGGCGGATCGAACGAAATCGAAAGGAGCTGCGGCGGCGTGGTGTCGGAGTTCGGATCCTTCGGATCGACGGGAGGCTTCTGCTGCGGGTTGTTACTGGATGGCGGTTGGTTGGGTCCCGCGCTTCCTCCGACGGGGCTCATCGGATTGCGCGGTCCGTTCGGCTGCCTCGATACCGGCGCCGGCGGTCTGGTCTGCGGCGGAGGTGGAGTCGGTTTCGACTGCGGCATCAGTTGTTGCGCCGCCGCCGGACCTGCGGAGGGCGCGATCGCGGAGATACCGGCGGCGAGCAATTCGCGAAATTTTTGTGCGCGGGTGGTGGCGGCGGGCGAGGATTTCGCGGCCACAGGCGCGGACGATGACGTCGTCACGGGACTGTCGGCGGGCAGAGGCTCGAACGTGGCGTGCGGTTCCGTCGAACCCGATTTCGCGGAAGCCGTTGCGATCGTCGTCGATGGAGTCGCCGCCTCCGTCGCCGTTTTCACGGTGTACGACCGGACGCGCACCATCAATGCCGTCGCAAACGCGACGGTCAGCAGCGTCAGGAAAACGGAGAGAAACGAGATCTGGACCCGCCGGCGCAAGGATGACCCTTCAGTTGACAACGCCCGGAACAGCGAGAGTGAACGGCTCGATTTCCGCGCGGAACGTTTCGCCGTTCGAAACCTTCATCATGTAACCGCCCTGCATCGATCCCATCGACGTCCGCAACGGGCAGAAGCTGGTGTATTCGAAGCTCTGCCCCGGCCCGAGCACCGGCGTCTCGCCGATCACGCCCGCGCCCTGCACGCGCTCCATGTTGCCGTCGGAGTCGGTGATGACCCACTCTCGGCTGATGAGTTGCACTGTTTCGCTGCCGCCATTGGAGATTACGACGTGATAGGCGAAGAAAAAGTAGCTTTCCTGCGGATCGCTCCGCTCCTCGACATACGTACTCTCAACCTGGATGCGGATCCCTCGCGTAGTGGTATCGGACATTGTTGGCTCGGCTTGTGACTTTATCATTCCGCGAAATCCCGATGATGCTCATCCCCTTCCTGCTCCTCGCCGCCGCCACCCTCCCACCCGCACCACCGCCGCCCGCCGAGCTGTCGACGATCGTCATCCCCATCCGCACCTCGCTGGCGCCGCTGCTGCCGCAACTCGAGGCGCAGGTGCCGAAGAGCCTGGAGAAACTCGACGCGTACGAGCTCGATCCGCGGAAAGAGTTCGGCATGAAGTACCGCGTCGTCCGCGACCCGATCGCGCTGAACGTCATCGGCAGCGGCATCCATGCGATGACGACCGTTCACTACTCGCTCGAAGGTTGCCGCAGGACGCAGAAGCCGTTCACGCAGGAGATCGTGATGTGGCCATGCATCTCGTGCGGTTTCGGCGAGCCGATGCGCGACGCCTGGATCTCGCTCTCCTCGCATCTCGACTGGGATGCGAACTGGCGGCTCCGCTCGACGACGCGCGCGCAGCCGGTCGATTTTTCGTCGAAGCGCTGCCAGGTCACGTTCGCCAACATCGACATCACGGATTGGAAGATCGCGCCGATCGTGAACGATCAGTTGCGCCAGGCGGTGAAGACGATCGACGCGAATACGCCGAAACTGACGAACATCCGTCCGATCGCGGAACAAGTCTGGTCATCACTTCAAGCGCCGGTGCTCATCGGGCCGCGCACCTGGCTGGTGATGGAGCCTGCCGACGTCGCCCTCGGACCGATCTCCGGCTCAGGCCTCTCGCTCACCAGCGTCCTGACGCTTCGCGCGCGCACGCGCGTGGTCGTGGGCGAACGCCCGCCGGTGACGCCGCGGCCGCTGCCGGCCTTGCGCGTGGCGCAGGCGCCGAACGGCGGAATCCGCGTCCCGTTTGACGTCGAGGTGCCGTACGAAGAGGCTACGCGTCTGATGATGGAGAACTTCGCGAACCGCACCTACGAGGGCGTGGCCGTCCGTTCCATTCGCCTCGGCGCCAGTCCCGCCGCAAACGGCCGCGTGTCGATCGAGCTCGACGTCGACTATCACGCTTCATTTCTGAAGAAATACACCGGTCTCGTTTTTCTGGAGGCGACGCCGGTCTTCGATTCTGCGACACGCACGCTGACGCTGACGAATCTTGACTACTCGCTCGATCCGCACCGGAAGAATCCGTTCCTGCGGATCGCCAACCGCGTGGCGCACGATCAATTGCGCGCGACGCTGGCGAAGTCCGCACACTGGTCGGTCGCGCCGCAAATCGACGCGCTGCGCGACGAGATCGCACGCGCGGTGACGCGGCCGCTCGCACCGGGCGTGATGATGCGCGGCCATGTCGACGCCATCGAGCCGGGCACAGTCGTGCTCGACCCGAACGGCATCCTCCTCCACGTGCTCGCAACGGGCAACGCGGAGGTAGAGATCAGCGCAATGCGGTAGTGGTTAACAGGATCAGGCGCTGCATCTTGCCAAAGCACAGACAAGAGTGTCTGTGCCACACCGCTCCGCGGTTATCGCAACAGACATGAAGTGCTTCGCGGCCAGTGTGGCACAGACACTCCCGTCTGTGCTGGTGAGGCTCGGTACGGCTGAGAAGATCAACCGCCGCGAACGATCACACAATCAGCCGGACCGGATCCTCGGCTGACAAGGCGCGGCTTGCGCCGCACCTTGTCACTCCGGAATGACGATGCTGGACCACGGCATCTTGCGCACAGCGATCACTTTTTCGTCGACCGCTTCCTGCGTTGCCGTAGCGCCGAGGACGCGCTGGATGTACTGCACCTCGGGGGAGACCAGCGGACGCTGCATCAATCGCATCGCCGATTTCTTGATGTTGCTTTCCGAGACAGTGACTTTCGGTGCGCGCTTCGGTTTCAACACGTTCGTCATACAAAAGCTCCTTGTTGGGGGTTAGACCGCGGCGGCCGCGGCCTTCGGTGCGTCTTTCTTCGATTTTGCTTCGTTCACGACGACGGCCTGGCCGTTCATGTCCTTGCCGTTCAGCGCGGTGATCGTGGCCTGTGCTTCTTCGTCGCTTGCGAACTCGACGAAGGCAAAGCCCTTCGATGCGCCGGTGACGCGATCCTTGACCACTTCTGCCGACGTCGCGGCTCCGTACGGCTTCACGATCTCGCCAAGCTTCGCGTCATCGATGTCCCTGGGCAGATTTCCGAAATAGACTTTCATTGGGGTTGCTCCTGCTCTTTTCGCCGGCACACTTCGAGCGGCGCGAAAAGATAGTTTGCTAAGAAGATTGAGGTTCAGAGGCGCTGACTCAGCTCAGGCGGCCTGAAGGATGAGGAAGGTTCCTCAAGGGTGCTTACCATACAACCCTTGCGCCCGTAAGTCTATTCGCCGCGAATCTCGGCGAAGAACGCATCGCTCGAAACGGGACGCCCGAGGAAGCGTTCGACAAGGTCGCGGGCAGGCTCTTCGCTGCCGCGCGACAGGATCAATTCGCGGAAGCGGCGACCTATGGATTCGTTCATCACGTCCGGTCCGAACGCCGAGATCAGGTCGAGCGCGATCACCTTCGCCCACATGTAGCCGTAGTACCCGGCCGCGTAGCCGCTGGCGATGTGCTCGAACGTGCCGGGGAAGGCGGTGCCATCGACATGGCCCATCGGCGTGGAGCCTTCCATCTCACGCCAGAGATCGAGCGACTTCCGCGGATGCTCGCCGGAGAGCGCCATGTCGAAGCTGGCGTAGAGAAGCTGGCGGCCGTAATCGACGCCCGATCCGAATTTCTTCGCCGCCCGGATGCGCTGCACGAGCGACTCATCGATCATCGGACAGGTCGTGCAGTGATCGCGCATCAGCGCCAGGCTCTCCATCCGGCTGGCCCACTCCTCGTACATCTGCGACGGCGCCTCGACGAAATCGCGTTCCACGCTCGTGCCGGAATGCTGGTTGTACTCCGTCTGCGAGAGCACGCCGTGCATGACGTGCCCGAACTCGTGCAGCAGCGTTTCCAGCTCGCTGTGCGTAAGTCCGACCCGATCGAAGTTCGTAACCAGGACGCTGATCGGCTTGCGGCCGGCTTTACGCGAAACGCCGCGCACCGGCCAGGCGGCCGCATGCTTGTACTTGTCGGCGCGCGGAAAGAGATCGAGGTAGATGCCTCCGATGCGCTCGCCGGTGGCGGCATCATCGACGTCGTAATACATCACGTCTTCGTGCCACACCGGCACGGTCGCGGGGCTGAACGAGATCCCGTAAAGGCGCTCGGTGATGTCGAGCATCCAGTGCAGCGTCGGCAGCGTCGGCAGATACAGTCGCAGCGCTTCCTGATCGACGGCGTAGCGCTGCTCGCGCAACCGCTCGCGGTAGTAGACGACGTCCCATCGCTCGATCTTCGCCTGCTCGACCGGCTCGCCGGTCAGCTCCGCCTTCACCGCCGCGAGTTGCCGCAGATCGCTCAATTCGGCCTCGGTGACGCCATTCTTCACTTCATCGAGAAAGCGTGTGACGGTCTCCGGATTTTCGACCATCCGCCGCTTCGTGACGTAGTGCGCGAAGCTCGGCACTTCGTACAAATCGGCGATCTCTTTCCGCATCGCCACGATCTCGTCGAGGATTTCGAGATTGCGATCGGTGCCGCGATTCATGTTGGCGACGTAGTACCGCTTCCGCGCCTCGGCATTCGCCGCGTTCGACATGAACGGTACGTAGTCGGGATAGTCGAAGCCGACCACGATGTTGCCGTGCTCATCACGGGGCACGCGGTCCATGTACGACATCGGCAATCCGTCGCACTCTTCCGGTTTGAACGTGACGACGGTTTTGTTCTCGCGGATGTTCTTGCTGAACTCCTGCGCCAGCTCCGTGATCCGCTCGGAGATGGCCTTGAAGCGATCGCGCTTCTCCGCCGGCAGCGACACGCCACTGTCCTCGAACGCTTCAAGCAAATCCTTCTGCAACTGCTTCTGCGGATTCGTGCGCGGCACAACGCGACGGACGCGCTCGTACAACTGCTCGTTCTGAAAGAGCTCGGTCATGAAGACCGACTCTTCGATCAGCGCGCGGTCGCCGGCATCGCGCACGGCGGCATCGGGATGGACGCTGTTGAGCAGCGAGATCGCGCCGTACGCATCCTCCAGCATCATGGCAATGCCGTCCCAGGCGTCGAGGACGGACTCGGGTGTGACCGCTTCGAGCGGCAGCCGCTCGATGACCGCAATCCGCCGGCGCGCCTCGGCCAACGCCTCGTCGGCAGCGGCGCTCAGCGCGGCGGCGTCATAGATAGGAATTGTTGCGCGGGCTTCGATCGTCGCTTCAGTCATCGAAAAGAGCCGGCATTCTAGCCGAGCCGAAACCTCTCCTACGCAAATCGCGTACAAGGGTTCATGCGTCCAATTTTGGCTGTTCTCGTTGCGCTCATCGCCCTTCCCCTGCTCGCGCAAACTTCGCTGATCGATCAGGGCCGCGCCGCCATGAACCGAAACGACGCTGACGCCGCCGCGGCACTGTTCGAGAAAGCCGTCGCGCAGAACCCGAAGAGCGCCGAAGCGCACTACCTCCTCGGCACCGCATACGGATCGCAGGCGCAGAAGGCGAGCATCTTCGGACAGGCCTCACTGGCCGCCAAAACGAAGGACGAATTCGAGAAAGCCGTCGAACTCGATCCCGCCCTCCTCGACGCCCGATTCGGTCTCATCCAGTTTTACGCGATGGCTCCCGGCATCATGGGCGGCAGTTACGACAAAGCATTCGCGCAGGCCGCAGAGATCAAGAAACACGATCCACTGATGGCCCATCGTGCGGCCGCCTTCATCTACACGCATCAGAAGAAGACGGAAGAGGCGCGAAACGAATACCTGGCCGAGGTCAGGGAGTTCCCGAAATCGCCCCGCGCGCATCTTGACCTCGGCGTCTTCGTCCATTTCGCCGACAAGAATTACAAAGCGGCCGCCGACGAATACGAAGCAGCGCTGAAGCTTGATCCCGCGTACATGCCGTCCTACTTCCGCGCTGGTCAAATCACCGTGTTCACCGGAAACTTCGCGCACGGCGAAGAGCTGCTGCGCAAGTACCTCGCCTACACGCCAAAGGAAAACGAGCCCTCCCTCGCCCGAGCCCACTACTGGCTTGGCCAGATCTTCGAAAAGCAGGGCAAGAAGGCGGAAGCGAAGGCGAGCTTCGCCACGTCGCTGAAGCTCAATCCGGCGCAGAAGGATGTGGCCGAGGCGCTGAAGCGCGTTTCGTGATCAGCGGGTGACGCCGCGTTCGACGAGGATCGGGTACGGATCGATGGCGTCGCCTTTCGACCACGCCTTGTCCGGCGGCAGAATCGTGATGGCGAAGTGCAGATGCGGCGTGTTCGCCGGCGCGTTGCCGGTCGTGCCGACGTAGCCGATCACGTCACCTTGCTTCACGCGCATCCCTTCGACAACGTTGTCCGCGTACGAGTCGAGATGCGCGTAGTAGTAGCTGCGTTCCGTCGCCAGATCGAATTCGTAGATCGTGATGCCGCCCGCGCGGCTTTCGAAGAGTTTGCGGATCGTGCCGTCGACGGCCGCAAGCACCGGCGTCCCGCGCGGCGCGAGGATGTCGATGGCGTGATGCGGATGTCCGCTGTGAATGTTGTCGAAGTCATCGCGCAACTTTGTCTTGGCGACGCCGGCAACCGGGATGACGATGGCATCGCTCGCGAGCGCCACGGCAGGAACGTCCGCGCGCGGCTGCACCGCGACCGAACGTCCGGTGACGAACGTGCAGAGGGCGATGCCCGCGAGAAGCAGCCTGAGCGTGTTGCGCATGTAGGTTCGATAAAAGCGAACGGAGCCGCGATAATCCCTCGCCAATGCCCGAGCTGCCGGACGTTACCGTATACGTCGAGGCGATCGCGAAACGTGTCGTCGATCAGCCGCTGCTCAAACTCCGCCTCGGCAACCCGTTCGTGCTGCGCACCGTCGATCCGCCGCCGTCCGATCTCGCCGGCAAACGCGTCCTCAACGTCCGCCGCCTCGGCAAGCGAATCGTGATCGGACTCGAATCCGATCTCTTCATCGTCATCCATCTGATGATCGCCGGCCGTTTCAAATGGATCGCATCAGGCGCGAAGATCCCCGGAAAGCTGGGGCTCGCCGCATTCGATTTTCCAAACGGAACGCTGCTGCTCACCGAGGCGGGGTCGAAGCGACGAGCGTCAATCCATATCGTGCGTGGCGAGGATGCCGTCCGCGCGCACGACCCGGGCGGCATCGAACCGCTCGACATCACACTCGACGATTTCCACGCCGCTCTCACTCGCGAACGCCATACGTTGAAGCGAACGCTGACCGATCCTCACGTCTTCAGCGGAATCGGCAACGCCTACTCGGACGAGATCCTCCACCGCGCCCGCCTCTCGCCGGTACAACTGACCACGAACCTCTCCGAGGACGAGATCGCACGGCTCTACGTGGCGATGCGCCGCACGCTGACCGAATGGACCGACCGCCTGCGCGAGGAGTCGTCCGAGAAGTTCCCGGAAAAAGTCACCGCCTTCCGCCCCGACTTCGCCGTCCACGGCCGCTACGGAAAACCATGCCCAGACTGCGGCACCCCGATCCAGCACATCGTCTACTCGGAAAACGAAACGAACTACTGCGCCCGCTGCCAGACCGGCGGCAAGCTCCTCGCCGACCGCGCGCTATCCCGGCTGCTGCACAGCGACTGGCCGAAGTCGATCGATGAGTTGTGAGTTGCAGCTACACTGAAACGCGTATGACATTCGAACCTGTACCGGACACGTGGGATTGGCTTGACGCGATTGCCGGAACCTTCGACGAGGATTTTCTGAATGCCGTGTTAGAGCAACCGCCGTCCGTCGAGCGGCCGGAGCTCGATCAGCTCTTCGATTCTGAGCTTCCCTTCGAACCACAGCGATCCACAGCGCGCGTAGTGTAGGCGTCCCGCCTGCAACCGGCGTGGCGTCTCGCCCGGCGGGGGTTTCTGGGATTCAACCGCAGGATTGGTGTTGACTCACGACGCACCGTCGGGCGAGACGCCACGCCGGATGCAGGCGAGGACGCCCGCACTACGCTCACACTCCCCTACCGCGCCACGCTTTCAACCGCGAACATCGACCACTCCCCGAACCGCGTGCCGAGCGACGCCTGGCCGCGTGAGGCGAACTCGATTCCGGAGCCGGCTACGAGGTCGCGCACGGTGTTCGAGACGAGCACGTCGCCGGCTGCGGCGGCTTCGGAGAGCAGCGCGCCGATCTGCACGGTCGTGCCGCTGATCGTTTCGCCGTCGAGATCGCATTCGCCGGTGTGAAGGGCGGCGGCGAGGCGGACGCCCGCGCGCAACGCCGCGTCGCGAATGGCACAGGCGCAGCGGATCGCGCGTACCGGACCGTCGAACGTGGCCACAAGCGCATCGGTGACCTGCGCGAATTTCCGGCCGTGAAACCATTCGATCTCGCGCCGCGCTTCGTCATCGAGCTCCGGCAGACGCTCGCCGTCGCCTTCGGTGCGGACGAATAGGCACGTAGCGAGGACACGCGTCGGCTCCGGCGCGTCGTGAAGTTCGGCGATGAAGCGCTCCACCGCGGCGAGGATCGAATCCTGATCGCCGGCGAACGGCAGGTGATCGTCGCCCGGCAGCTCCACCATCCTCGCGCCGGGAATCCGCTCGGCGAGGAAGCGGCCTTCTTCGATGCGAAGGCAGCGGTCGCCGGTCCGATGAATGACCAGCGTTGGAACGTGGATGCTGGGCAGCACGTGGCGGATGTCGACTTCCGCGTTCATGCGCGTCAGCGCCGCGGCTGCGCCCGGGCTAGCGCCCATGCGCAGGTAGGGCCCACCATCGCCGGAAATCGGGATCGTTTGCCCGGCTCGGTGCCCGTTCTTCGATGCCGAGGGGCCCGCCCCAATCGCGCTCCAGCGCCTCGATGAATGCCTCGCGCTGTTCCGCGGTCGGACCCCATGGATAGTCGGGCGCCCACAGCCGCCGCGCATACGCGCCGATCATGATCACGCCCTTGACGAGCTGCGGATACGTCGCCGCGAACAGCGCCGTGAGCGGTCCTCCTTCCGAAACGCCCATCAGGACTGCGCGGCGCGAACCGGCCGCTGCCATCACCGCGCGGACGTCATCCATCCGCGCCTCGAGGGACGGCAGTTGCGAGAGCGGAACGCGATCCGAAAGGCCGGTTCCGCGTTTGTCGAAGACGATCAACCGCGCGAAACCGGACAATTTTTTTAAGAACCGCGCGAACGACGGCTCGGCCCAGAACATCTCAAGATGGGACACCCAACCCATCACGAAGACGAGATCGATCGGATCATCGATTGAACCATGGCCGATGACCTGGTAGGCGATGTTGACGGTGCCGCTGCGCGCGTAGCGCGTCTGCGGCGGCTCGTGAAGCGTCGCGGTCTCGACGTTGTCGATCGTCTCCACCGCGGCCGCGAATCGATATCCGCGGCGGGCCATCGTCTGCACATACTCCGTCTTCGGGTCGCATGCGGCGAGCGTCTTCCGCACCAGTGAGATGTGCTGCGCGAGGTTGTTCTCGCCGACGTGGCTGTCCGGCCAGACGCGATCGATCAATTCGGCCTTGGAAACTACGTGGCCGGCATTCTCGACCAGAAAGACCAGCGTATCGAACGCCTTGCCGCCGAGGGGGATCTCGTGCGGGCCGGCGGAAAGGATGCCTTGCGCGGGATCGAGGAGGAATGGTCCGAAGCGATAGGTCTTCATCGAACTTTCAACGGCGATTCATCCGAGTCTCACGACTTCGCGCTCTCCCCGCTTCAGATTGTCAGTACCGGAACAACCATCTTACCTCGCACGAAAAAGGAGAGAGACTTCATGCGCACGCTCAAGTCATGGTCTGGGTCTGTTGTTTTTTGTCTCACGCTCGTTGCCGGGCCACTCGGCGCCGCAACGACGCACGTCAACGCGAAGATCGCATTCAACAGCAACCGCGATGGCAACGATGAGATCTATGTGATGAACGCGGACGGCACCGGCCAGACGCGGCTTACCAACAATGCGGCCAGCGACTTCGAACCGGCATGGTCACCCGACGGTACGAAAATCGCCTTCAACAGAGGCTTCGACATCTTCGTGATGGATGCCGATGGCTCGGCGCAAACGAGGCTCACTGCGGCAGCCGCGATGAACATCGCTCCGGCGTGGTCGCCGGACGGCACAAAGATCGCCTTCCACAGCTCGCGCGACGGCAATTTCGAGATCTACGTCATGGACGCCGACGGCAGCAACCAGACGCGCCTGACGAGCAATGCCGCGGGCGATTTTGCGCCGTCATGGTCGCCTGACGGGCAACGAATCGTCTTTCGCAGCAACCGGGACGGCAATAACGAGATCTACGTGATGGCCAAGGACGGCACTGCCCAGACGAGGGTAACCGTCAATACCGCCGACGATCAGGAGCCGAAGTTCTCCGGCGACGGGACGAAAATCGTCTTCACGCGCGCTCTCCCCACCCGGCAAATCAATGTGATCAACGTCGACGGCACGAATACGGTGCAGCTCACGTCGGCCGGCAACAACTTCTTCCCCACGATGTCGCCCGACGGCAAGAAGATCTCGTTCGTCAGCGACCGCGACGGCAATCACGAGATCTACACGATGAACGTCAACGGCAGCGTTCAGGATCGGCTGACGAACAACTTCACCATCGAGGACTATCCTGCCTGGCAGTCCGGATTTCTCATCTCCACCGTCGGCGTCTATCGCCCCACCACCGGCCAGTGGCTCCTGCGCACTTTCCATACCTCGGGCAATCCCAATCTGACGTTCACCTTCGGCGGTCAACCCGGAGACCTGCCGGTCGCCGGCGACTGGAATGGCGACGGCCGCACCGACCTCGGCATCTTCCGCAATGGCACGTTCCTGCGCGGGGTCATCACGGTCACGACCGCTTGTCCCCGCTGCTTCGCGGTGACAACCATCGATCAGTTGGACCCGCTCTCGTTCGGACAAGCCGGAGACCAGCCGATCGCCGGAGACTGGAACGGCGACGGCATCGACGACGTCGGTGTCTATCGGCCGAACATCAGCACCTTTCTCCTGCGCGTGCCGGAAACAGCGACGTTCGTTCCCTGTCATGGATGTCCTCCGGTGACTGAAACCAGATTCACTACGTTCACCGCGCAATTCGGATCGGTGGGAGACCTTCCGGTAACAGGCGACTGGGACGGCGATGGAAAAGACAGCATCGGCGTCTTCCACGGCGGCGTGTTCCAGGTGACCAATGACTTCTTCGAGCCGAACGGCAGCTCGGTATTCGGGTTCATCGGCGACCTGCCGCTGTCGGGCGACTGGACTGGAATCGGAAGCCGCCGACTCGGCCTGTTTCATCCATCGACAGCGACCATGTCGCTGGAAACGAAACTGGGCGAAGGTCCCGACATCAACTTCACATTCGGCAGCGCCAGCGATCTCCCCGTGGCCGGCCACTGGACGGTGGTCGCACCGTAGCAAGACAAACGGCGGAGCGGTTTGGCCGCTCCGCCGTTTTGGTAATGAGCCTTTTCTTAGGTGGCGGCGAGCAGTGCCGAAAGCTTCGCAAGAACGTCGAGCAAGATCGCCCGCGGCAATTCACAAATGAATGCCGCCCGGCGCGCGCGCCAATCCGCGCTCTTCACGTGATCCGCGAGAATCACGCCTGACACCGGCAAGCCGGTCGGCAGCGATACTTCAAAGGAGTATCCCTTTGCCTGACTCGAAACTGGACAAACGAGAACGAGGCCGGTCTTCCGGTTGTACGCGGCTGGCGTCAGCACGATTGCGGGGCGACGGCCAGCCTGTTCATGACCTGCCTGCGGATCAAAGGTGAACCAGATAGCATGGCCCTGGTCAGGCACGTACGTCATGAACTACCAGATTTCCTTGCCGACCGGAGGTCCCCAGTCCGTCTCTTCGTGCAAGTTGGATGGACGAATGCCGGCGAGTAGTTCATCCAGAGTGTAGGACGGAGCGACGGGCGGCACGACCACGAGCCGTCCCTTTTCGATGGAGAGATCTACCTCTCCATCCTGCTCAAGTCCCACCTCCTGCGCGAATGCCTTCGGAATTCTCAGGGCCAGGCTGTTTCCCCACTTCTGTACTCTCGTTCGCATGGTAGCGACAATGAGTCTACGTTCCCGTCGATCAACGGTCAAGCAGCGCGTCCTCTAACTTCCCTCCTCCTTCCGGCGTCTATCCCGTCAGACCGATGGACGCCGTTGCCTCAGCCGTAGACTTGACCAGTCCTGTGAATCTGACGATCGCACCGCAACCGACGCCGCGTTTGAGCGAAGAGGACCTTCGCCTGGCGCGGGCGTGTGCGGATGGCGATTCGGAAGTGTTCGCAGCGATCTACCGCAAGCACGGCGAGCGGATGAAATCGATCGCGTACAACCAGCTCGGCAACAGGTCCGATGCCGAGGATGCGGTGCAGGAAACGTTTCTGAAGGTGCATCGGGCGGCGGCCAGCTACAACGGCGAGGCCGCATTCACCACGTGGCTGTATCGCATTCTCGTCAACACCTGCTACGACATGCTGCGGAAGCGCAGCCGCAGGATCCGGGAGACGCCGATCGATGAGCTCGTCTCCGACGTCCGTCCGGCCAATGCGGTCGACGACGTGAAGCGAATGGCGTTGCGAAAGCTGCTGCACGACTTGCCCGAGCAGCGGCGCACGGTCTTCTCGCTGTTCGAGATCGAAGGCCTCAGCCACGCCGAGATCGCCGGCATCCTCGACATCACCGAAGGCAACTCGAAGTGGATTCTCTTCTCAACGAAGAAACAGCTCCAGGAGCAGTGGAAGAAAGCAGCGAAATCATGACCATCACCTGTGAACAACTCGACGATCTCCTTCTCGAAGGCGATCCATTCTCGCTCCAGGCCGCCGCGCGGCACGCGCAGTCGTGCGAGGCCTGCATGCAGAAACTGGCCGACTGGAACGAGATCTCGTCCACGGCGCGCGACCTTCACGCGACGTGGGACAACGACCTGCTGTGGCCGCGCATTGAGCGCGCCATCCGCGACGAACGGCGCAGCACGCGGACGCGCGTGTGGCAGATCGCCGCGGCAATTCTCCTTCTGGCCGCGATGGGCGCGACCGTCTGGATCGCACAGCGGCGCTTGCACGCGGCCGACTTCGATCGCGACATTCTGAAAGTGTCCGCCGTCGACGAGGTCGAGCGCGCCGAGAAGGCTCACATCAACGCCATCAATCACCTGGAAACACTCGCCTCCGCGAAGCTCGACCAGCCCTCGACGCCGCTCATGGTCAGCTACAAGGAAAAACTGATGATGCTCGACGACGCCATCGCCGAGTGCCAGACCGCCATCGACAAGAACCGGCAGAACGCTTACCTGCGCACGCAGCTGCTGACCATGTATTCGGAAAAACAGCGGACGCTGCAGGACGTTCTGCGAGAGGAAAACAACCATGCTTCGAATCAATAAGACACTCATCGCCGCGCTGCTGACCGTCGCTTCACTCATGGCCGCGCCGGCGCTCTACGCCGACCGCTTCGAGCGCACGTTCAGCAGAACGGAGACGTACCGCGGAGGCCGCATCTCCATCGATCACTCCATGGGTCCGGTCGCGGTACACGCCGGAACCGGCAGCGAGGTTCACGTACGCGCGCTGATTCGCGCCTCCGATTCCGAGATCGGAAAGGACATCAACGTCATCGTGTCGCCGTCCTCCGCGAACGGGATCACGATCCGGACCGAGTATCCGGAGATGCATTTCCACGGCAGCATTTCGCGCTCCTATTCCGTCGACATCGACGTGACCATGCCCGCCAACGCGCCGCTGATCGTCCACAACCGTTTCGGCAGCGTCGACGTCAGCGGCATTCACGCCGCGGGCGAGATCGTGAATGCGCAGGGCAACGTGACGCTGCGCGACAGCCGCGGTACGCAGCGCGTGGAGAACGCGTTCGGGTCGATCACGGTCGAGAACAGCGCCGGCGATACGACCGTGCAGAACGCCAACGGCAGCGTTCGCACCGTCAACATCGACGGCACGCTCGGCATCACCAACCGCTTTGGTTCCGTGACCGCGGCCGACACGCACAACGTCTCCATCCACAACGCCAACGGCTCGGTCGACCTGCGCGACGTGACCGGCAGCGCAACGATCGTCGACTCCTTCGCCAGCGTCGCGGTCTCGAACGTCTCCGGAGATCTCGACCTGAACAATCAGAACGGCCACGTCGACGTGCGCGACATCAAGGGCCGCGCCTCGATCAAGAACTCGTTCGCAACCACTGAGTTCGTCAACATCGGACGCGATCTGGTCATCTCCGCGAACAACGGCCGCGTGGAAGGCTCGCACGTCGGCAGCGGCGCCGCGATCACCGGCAGCTTCGACACCATCTCCGTCCACGACATCACTGGAGCGACGCGCATCACCAATGCGAATGGCAACGTGACCGCCGTCGATATCCGCGGCAATCTGAACATCGACACGCGCTTCGGCCTGGCCCGCGCGGAACTGATCAAGGGCACGCTCGACGTCGACAACGCCAACGGCGGCGTGACGGCGACCGACGTCTCCGGCGGCGTGCGCGTACACACGAGCTTCGGGCCGGTGCTGCTCAGAACCATCGCCGGCCGCGTGACGGTGGAGAACGCGAACGGCTCGATCTCCGTGTCCGATCTGCGCGGCGCGTGTGCCGACATCAATCTGAAGACGAGCTTCGCCTCGATCAAGCTCGACGTGCCGCCGAACGGCGGCTATCACGTCGACGCCCGCACCAGTTTCGGATCGATCACGACTTCGATTCCGATCCTGATGACGACGAAGTCGGACAACTCGCTGACCGAGACGATCGGCAACGGCGCCTGTCAGATGAAACTGCAGACGGCGAACGGGGGGATCACGCTGGAGTAGTGGGTCCTCGCCGACCGAGCGTTGTCATCCTGAGCCGCCAAGCCGGGAGTCGCGAAGCGACGGAACGGCGCCGGACGGCGAAGGATCTCAAGATGCGCGACCTGCGTTGCATCCCAAGTGGCTTCGGGAGGAGCTGTGAGGCTTGAGATCCTTCGCCGTCCTCCGCGACTCGCGCTTCGCGCTGCGTCGCTCCGGCGGCTCAGGATGACAAAAAAAGCGCCGCTTCGCAGCGGCGCTTTCGTTTTAGTCAACTAGTTGACGATCAATCGAGCTTGATCGACTTCTTGGTCTTGGCGCGGCGCGACTGATCCTTCGCCTTGTACTCGTCGAGGCAGGCGTCCTTGTCGACCATGGCGCATCCGAGGTAGTCGGAGATTTCCATGATCACGGCGCGGATCGCTTTGCCGGTCGGGGTCTTCTCGTAGTTCGAGAGATTGCCGCCGAAACCGCCGCGGTAGACGCTCACGCCGACGCCGCCGCCGGTGGAGCGGGCTTCGACGGTGCGCGTGAACTCAATCTCGCCGGTGGTGGTATCGACGACGCGCAGGTCGACGGCGATGTACGCCTCTTCCTGCTTTCCGCCGACGCCGATACCGTGGAAGCTGATGCCGCCGCCGGTCTCGCGCGTCTTCGAATCGAAGGCGCTGACGGTGGCCACGACCACGTACTGCGCGCCGGTCATCTGTCCGAGCTTCGCGCCGGTCGACTTCTTGACGCGGCCGGAGCTGGCCAGATCCTGCTCATCGAGGACGGCGCCGAGCTTGTGGCGCTCGACGAGTTTGAACTTCTCGGTGCCGGCCAGCTCATTGGAGAGCATCCCGGCCAGATCGTTGCCGACGTCCGACGACCACCAGCTTGCCGAGGTGTCGTTGCGAAACTCGGCTACGGCCAGAACCGGCTTCGCGGCGAAGGCCGAAGAAACGAACAGTGTGAGTGAAGCAATCGCGAACAAAGCTTTGCGCATCTTTTTCTCCTGTGGGGTTGTGTGAGGACGACAACTTTAGCTCAATTCGGCGGCGATGGCGTGATGCGGCTCACCGATTCGAGGTCGATTCGACGACCGCCAGGCGATGTATCCGAGCGCGACCATCATCAGCAGCGACAGGACGACACCGATGCGGAACGACCACGGCGCGTACCAGACGCTGACCTCGTGGTCGCCCGGCGGGAGCAGAAAGCCGAGGAACGCGCCGTTGATGCGGATCGGCGCGACGCTTTTGCCGTCCGCGCGAATGTGCCAGCCCGGCCACGACGGGATGCTGCTGGCGATGAGCGTGTAGCGCGGCGCGGTCACACGCATCGAGTACGCGTCGGCGGTAGCTGACGTGATGACAACGGACGCATCAGGCCCGCCATGCGGCGCGATCAGATCGGCGCGCATCTTCTCGTCCGTGATCGGCAGGTTTTCGAGCACCGCCACATGCGCCCAATCGCTCGTGGCGGCGAGGCGCGGCACGAAACGTTTCATATCCCATTCAATTGCGACGTTGCGCGTGGCGTAGAAGCGCGGCAGGACGTCGTGATTCTCAAAGATGCGGCCGTCCGCGCCGTCGTAGACCTGCGTGAATCGAGGGCGATCGAGCTCGCGTCCCGGACCGGTCACGAAGTAGCGGACGTTGAGGTAGTCGAGCAGCGTGGTGGTCGTGTTCGGCCACATCGCGAAGTAATCCGACGTCTTGTAGCCGGCCACCAGCGCCAGCATGCCGACGTAGCGCGCCGACTCCATCGGATCGTGCGCACGGATGTCTTCCAATCCGTACATGGTCGACAGGTTCGGAAAAAAGTCGGCGTTGTAGCCAGCGATGCGGAACGGCGCGTTCTTCGGCGCCCCCGCTTTCAGGCGCATCAATTCGCGAATGAGCGGGGTGGCCGGATACAGCTTCGATGCCGGCAGCACCGCATTCCAGCCGCCAAAGACGAGACTGTGCTCCGCGAAGGCGACCAGCATCAGCAGGAAAATCGCCGCGCGCCAGCGCGCGGCGGCCGTGGCAGCGGCGAGCACGGCCACCGCCGGCAGCAGCGCCAGGATCGCGGTGTCGCGATGCGACGGCGTCGGAAACGGGAAGGTGGTCATGGTCAACAGCAGCAGGCTGGCTCCGAAGATGCCGATGAGCACGGGACGGCGGATGTTTCGCTCGATCAGATCGACCGCCGCCGCCGCGCAGATCGACGTCAGCAGCGCGAAGAGGCAACGCATCCGCGCCGGCGGCGCGAGACGAAAGACGAGATTGAAAATCTGGATGACACCCGGCCAGCTGTAGATGACGCCGATCGAAATCAGCAGCGCAACCAGCACGAACGCTTCGCGCGAGCGCCACGCGCGCGTCGCTGCGACGTGCGCGAACAGCGCGATCGCGCCGGCGATCGCGAACGTCCCCGCGAAGCCGGTGATCGCTTCCGGGATGGCCGGACCCCACGGCTGCTCGAACGGGACGAAGCCGAAAAAGTGCGGCTGCAGCGTGGCGATCGTCGATGCCCAGTCGGCCAGAATCCCGGTTGGATGCCCCGCCCCCGCCAGCGCCGAGAATCGCTGCGATTTCCTCACCGCCTCAGCGAACGGAATCAGAAACGGCGCTGCCAGCAATGCGCCGGCGACCACGCTGCCGCCGCTGGCGCGAATGAATCGCCACAGGTTGTAGCGCCGCCGGCCCGGCGGCTGTACCGCCAGCGGCTCGCTGGCATGTTTCGGTACGTGCCGCCGAGCCGGCGGCGGTACAGCCATCGGGCCGGCGGCGCTACGCTCCACGAACGCGATCCAGCCGGTGTACAGCACGGCCAGCAGTCCGGCGTACGCGGCGGTTTCGGGATGACCGCCGGTGAGGATCACGCCCCATATCAATGATGCGAACGCGAACCGCCCGCCGGTGACGCGCTCGGCCAGCAGATCGACGACGTACAGCGCCGCCGGCAGCATCGCCGCGACCGTCGCGTGTCCGAAGTGCAGCCAGACCAGCATGAATCCCGAGAAGCCATACGCGATCGCGCCGATGCTGCTGGCGGTGATCGAGTAGCCACGTCTTCGGCAGAAGAGAAACGTGAACGTCAGCGCGATCAGCACCTTCCACGCTCCCTCGGCCGTCATCGCGTGGCCGAGGCCGAGCGGCAGCGCGAGGAGGCGCAGGATGGAGAGTGCCTGGCTCTGGCCATTAGCCAATAACGGATACCCCGAGGCGGCAGTCGGCTCCCACAGCGGCGCCTGGAACGCGCGCCAGTGCTCGCGCACCGCGTGTGCCCACGGCACCAGTTGCAGCGCGACGTCGTTGACGAACGGATTGACCGGATGCGGATGCTTGATCACGTTCACCCACGGCGGCAGCGACTCGTAGTAGTCGACGGGCGCGTTGATCGTGTCGGTCGTGAGCGGCTCGCGGAAAAACAGCAGGACGAGCACGAAGAAAAAGAGCGCGATTCGTTTCGGCAGGTCGGCTCCGGCGCGGCGGCCGAGGGCGACGGCGGCGGCGTAGATGGCGCCGGCGTAGAGCCACGTCAGGTTCGGCATTCGCCGCCGATGATATAGGCCCAAAGAAAAAGGCCGCCAAACCGCGGCGGCCTCACGTCATTGCTATGTGGTGCGGATCAGTAGCGTCCGTCCCGCACGTCCTCGAGGCGCAGGCCTTCGAAGACGCCGGCGCGCGTCCAGTCGCCCGCGATCTCGACGTAGTCGCCGGGACGGAGCGTTTCCAGACGGCGGTCGCGGATGAGCGTCGTCACGAAGCTGCCGGAGACGTCGTCGCGAAGGACGAGCGTGCCGCGGCGGTAGTCGACCGTCTCAACGATGCCGCGCAGGAGGCCGGAGCTGTACGCGCCGCCGCCGTAGTAGCCGTCGTTGTAGTAGTCATACGCGTCGAGGTAGCCGAGCGGATCGTAGTAGCCGCCGAACCGGATCGAGAGGCCGACGCGCAGGCGCGGGAAGAGGCTGATGCGCGCTTCCGGAATCCAGACCGGGAACCGGCCGCCGTCGATCCATACGCGGTAACCACCGCGCTCGTGGACGAAACGGTTGATGCGGCCCTGCACGAAATCGCTGCGGCGTCCGCGATTGTCGAACGACGGGCGATTGCTGTGATTGCGGTCGTAGCTTCGGTTGTTGTTGCGGAACGACTCCGCCTGCGAGCGGTCGAACGAGCGGTTGTTGTTGCGCGACTCGTTGCGGTTCCACGTCTCATTGCGCGTCTGGCTGCGATCGAACGTGCTGTTGTTCCGCGTCTCGTTGCGGTTCCACGAGCCGTTGTTCCGCGATTCATTGCGGCTCCACGTCCCGTCGTTGCGCGTTTCGCTGCGCTGGAACGTCTGCGGCGCGGTGGTGTTCGTATCGTGCCGTTCCTGCGTTTGATTCTGACTGCCGGAGCGATCGTGCCGTTCGTGGCGGCTGCCTCGGTCGTCGCTCGACTGGCGGCCGTGATCGCGTTCCGTAGCATCTGAGTGACGGGTTTCCGCGAAAGCGGACGTTCCCACGAGCGCCGCGATCGCCATCGCACCGGCCACTTGTGCTGCTAAGTTCTTTCTGCTGTTCATGTTGTCTCCTTAGGACCGTTGACTGCTGGCGGACCAATATCGCAATCGTCCTGCCAAGAGCGTAAATCGTGTTTGCGGCCGACGGCGAACGGTCTTCGCAAGAATCAGGAGAGGACCCTTTTTCACGCGGAGCCGCGGAGTACGCGGAGAAAAGAGTTTTTTTATCTCCGCGTCTCCGCGTGAAACCGGTCCTCTGCGAATCAAGGCGGCAGGTGGATAATCGCCCGATGGCCGACGCACTCGAACCGCTTTCGCTGCCTGAATGGAAACCGACCTGTGACACGCTGCACATGTGGACGCAGATCGTTGGCAAGGTCCGCCTCGCCCTCGCGCCGCGCGTGAATCACTGGTGGGAGACGGCGCTGTATGTGAGTCCGCGCGGGCTCACTACGTCCGCCATCCCCTATCGCGACCGCGTCTTCGACTGCGAGTTCGATTTCATCGATCACCAGCTGGTCATCCGTTCCAGCGACGGCCGCGGCGCACGCGTGCCGCTCGCGCCCCGATCCGTGGCCGACTTTTACGCGGAGACGATGACCGCGCTCCGCCAGTGCGGCATCGATGTGAAGATCTGGACGATGCCCTCCGAGGTCGACAATCCGATCCCGTTCGAGAAGGATCACGAGCACGCGTCGTACGATCGCGACGCTGCCGAGCGCTTCTGGCGCATCCTCATCTTCACCGACCGCGTCCTGCACCGTTTCCGCGCGAGGTTCATCGGCAAGTGCAGTCCGGTGCACTTTTTCTGGGGCAGTTTCGACATGGCCGTGACCCGTTTCTCCGGTCGCCGCGCGCCGGACAATCCGAAGGCGGATTCGATGACGCGCGAGGCCTACTCGCACGAGGTGAGCAGCTGCGGCTGGTGGCCCGGCAGCGACGCACTCGGCGACGCCGCGTTCTACGCCTACGCCGCGCCGGCGCCGGACGGGTTCAAGGAGTCGAAGATCGAACCGCCCGAGGCGCGCTACGACGAAAAGCTATCCATCTTCGTTCTCGACCACAACGACGTGCGCAACGCACCCGATCCGGAGGATGCGCTCCTCCGTTTCTGCCAGTCGACATACGAGGCGGCGGCGAATGCGGGCAAGTGGGATCGCGAGGCGTTGGAACGGCACGAAGAAGCGTAGTGCGGACATCTCGTCTGCATCCGGCGGGCGTCTCGCCCGACGGTGGTTTCTGGGATTCAATCGCCAGACCTTCAATGACTCACGACCCCCCCGCCGGGCGAGACGCCGCGGCGGATGCAGGCGGGACGCCCGCACTACGCGCACTGAAAAATCACACTGCAGCAGGTCACACCGCCTTCCGCCTTGGCCAACTCCCCCGCCGGTACCGCGACCACCTCGATCCCCTCGGCTTCCAGCTTCCGCCGCGTGCGCGTCAGTTCCTCGGGGAAGATGACGATCTCGCCGATCCGAAGCGCATTCGCGGCAGCCGGCTCGGCATCATCGACGTCGATGACTCGCCAGCCATCGAAGACCGACGGCGATACCCATCGCCGGTTCATCAGCAGCGCATCGGCGCCGACGCGCGTCACCGCGGACTTCAGATGCAGACAGCCTTCGACGTCGACCGCGACGACACGATAGCCGTACGGCGCGATCAACTCGCGGAGTTGGGCGGTGCCTTCGTCATTCGTGCGCGGCGTGCGGCCGACGTAGAGCACGTCATCGAGTTGCAGCACGTCGCCGCCATCGATCGTGGCAGGCGCTTCGATGCGCGCGAGTGTGCGGTACTCGCCGAGGACTGCGGCGACTGCATCCAGTTCCCCGCGGCGCGATTCCGCGCCGGGGCGCGTGATCACCGCCAGCTCGTCGAGGACGATGGCCGTGTCTTCGATGAACACCGCGTCGGGATAGCGATCGTCCGCCGGAATCCGTCGAATCTCGCAGCCGAGGGATGCGAGGGCTGATTCGTATGCGGCGTGCTGCTCGCGCGCGTGCGCGACGTCGATGGCCGTCCGCGATACGTGCGTCAGCTCGCAATCGTTGATCGTCGCGCTGACGCCGCGCGTGATCGCGATTCTCCTCACAGCGGCAGCCAGTACGATACTTTCACCAGAAACACATCGTGCGACGGAGCGGTCGGAATCGCGCGCAGGTCGCGGCGGAAACTGAAATCGCCGATCGGCGCCACGTCGGCGCGGTTCTCGTTCCAGACCACGTACATCGCTGAGCCGGGGCGGAACTCCCAGCGCACCACGGCGCTGCCGCGGACGCTGCGGAAGTTGAAATCGGGATTGCCGAGCGGCCGTGTGTACGGCTCGAAGTCGCGCGTTCGCGCGGCAACCAGCGAGTGGTAATCGTGGTAATCGCCCGAGGCCACGAACGGCTGGAGGTAGAGCTGGAAGGAGAGACGCGCGTTGACCGTCCAGTCGGCGCGCGTGCTCAGATCGAACGAGCGCTGCTCAAGGTCGCCGAACACGTAGCGCCGGCCGAAGGTTTTCGTCGCCGCTGCATCATTAATCGTTGCGACGTACGCGGTGTGGTCGTGCGACCACGAGTACGTCGGCCCCACGCTCAACTGCAAATTCGGCCGCGGACGCACGTTCAGCGAAATCCCCGCGCTGCGGCTGTAGGAGGAATCGTCGCTGCCGTCCGCGTGCGTATTGACGTTGAACGACACCGACTTTCGGTTGTCGCTGCCGAAACTCTGATCGGAGCTCCAGCTCGCCGGCGTCCGCGCCAGCGGCCCGCCGCGCGTGAGGCGGTCAGTGAACGCGCCGGACGTCAGGAAGAGGTTCGCACGCGCCTCCCAGTAATTCGAAAACGTTCCGAAGGTGTCCGCGAACACGCCGCGCTCCAGCGTGTTGCCGTCGAAGTTGCGGTTCTGCCACGTGCCGAACCAGAGGTTCTTCTCGCGGAAGTTCTTCGACGGATTCTGATTGACGTACTGCATGATCGCGATCGATGAAATCACATCCGTGCGCTGCATAAAGCCGGTGTCATTCGTTTCGAATCCCGGCGAAAACGCCTGCACCTGCACGATCGGACGCCACAATCCGGTCGCTTTCGAGATCATGGCCCGGCCGCCCCACCCTTCCAGCGACGTGCGCGTCGGATCGAAATGCTCGTTCTCCGAATCGGGACGCTGGTAGTAGCGCGACGATGACGTCTGCGCAATGGCGATCGACTGCGCGCTCCCCTTGATCTCCGATCCGACCAGCGACCCTTCCAGAATCCACGACTTTTTTTCAAACGATGTATAGCCGTCGACGCCGCCCGACACGGCGGAGTCGCGCAGATACGACAGCTCGTCCGGCACGCGGCGATTCACCGACGTGAGCATGAAACCGACGCGCGAGGCATCGCCGATCTCTTTCGTCCCGCGCGAGATGAAGTAGTTCGTCATCGGCTCGACCTGCTGCCGTCCGAACGTCGCGCCATTCACGAAGCGCGCGTGTTCGGCCGCGGTGAGCGCGTCGAGCACGCCGATGGAGAGTCCGCCGATTTTTCCGGTCACCTTCGCCGCGCCGAGAATCGTCGTCTCCGACGGGATGTCGGCGAAGTCGGCGTTCGGCGATCCCTGCGGCGCGCGGCCGATACGGCGCGTGTAGAAAAGGCTGGGCGGGAAGATGAAATTGAAATGGCTCGGCGCGGGCGTGTCGCCGAAGTTGAAGATGTTCAGCCCTTCCGTGAAGAACGGCCGTTTCTCGGGATAGAACGTCTCGAACTGGCTGAGATTGACGACGGCCGGATCGACTTCGACCTGCCCGAAGTCAGGATTGATCGTGCCGGTCAGCGTGAGGTCCGACGTCAGCGCGTACTTCACATCGAGGCCGCCGTCGGCTTTGTAATCGGAGCGCTGGAGCAGCGGATTGTTGGCAGCGCCGCGCGTGAGCAGATCCGATCGCGCCACGCTGTACGGCACGAGCTCCAGCGGCTTGCCGCGGTGGATGCCTTCCAGTCCATCGATGTCGGCGAAGTGCGACACGAATCCGGTGTCGCCCTTTTTCGTGTTGACGATGCGCACGATCTCGTTGGTGCGCACCGTGCGCCGCGTGATGTTGACGCCCCACACATGCACCGGCTTATCCGGAAACCGCAACTGCGAATACGGAATCCTGACCTCAGCCACCCAGCCGTCCGCCACGATCTTCACCGCCGAATCCCACACGCCATCCCAGCTCGGATCCTCGCCGATGTCGTTGTAGAGGATCGTGTCGACCTGCACGCCGGCCGGCTGCACTGTGAATGCGTTACCGGACAAGTGATCGTGCCGCGGATCGAGATTGATCGACAGAAAATCGCTCTGGACGAAGTTGTCGCGGCGGGCCAGGAGTCCGGTCGGCTTCTGTGGATCGGTCATCTTCACGCCGAAGTAGATGGCGTGATCGTCGTACACGATGCGCACGCTGGTCGGCATCGTCCCAGGCTTGCCGTCGTCCGGATCGTGCTGCGTGAAGTCGGTGAATTCCGGCGCCTTCTGCCACGCGGGATCGGAAAGATCGCCGTCGACGACGGGCGATTGTGTCGCGCGAACGGCGTGTAGAACCGGATGCTCCGGCCAGTTCGCGGCGTATGCGGCGGCGGACGAAAAAAGAACGAGGAAAACGAGTAGGAAGCGTCTGTCCATGGGCACCGGAAGAATACGGGATCGGCCCACACAAAGTTGCTGCGAGACGGCTACGTTTCGAACATACACTCTCGCCCTCCAATGAGCGACTTCACGGGACGGGTTGCCATCATCACCGGCGCCGCGCGCGGACTCGGCCGCGCTGCCGCCGAACGGCTGCACGAACGCGGTGCATCGGTAGCCGTGAACGTGCGCGATCGAGAGCGCGCCGAAGCGCTTGCGGCATCGATCGGCGAACGTGCGATTGCAGTGCCCGGAGACATCTCCGCGCCCGGCGTCCCCGAGGAGATCGTCCGCATCACGCTCGAACGGTTCGGACGCATCGACATCGTCGTCAACAATGCGGCCTTCGCCCGGTCGACGCGTTTTCCGAATCTTTCGGCCGAGGAGTTTCGCCAGGCGCTGGAGGTCAACCTCGTCGCGCCGTTCCTTCTGACGCAAGCCGTGCTGCCGGCCATGAAGGCGCAAAACTACGGACGCATCATTAATATCTCCTCGTCCGCCGGCCGCATGGTCAGCACCCTCGGCGGCGCGCACTACACCGCATCGAAGGCCGGCCTCCTTGGCCTAACGCGCGCCTCGGCCAAAGAACTCGGCCAGTTCGGCATCACCGTCAACGCCGTCTGCCCCGGCATGATCGACACGGAACTGACGCATGAAAATGCATCGCCGGAATTGCTCACGCGTCTCGCCGCCAGCTATCCCGTTCCGCGCCTCGGCACCGCGCTGGAAGTGGCCGACCTGATCTGCTTTGCCGCATCCGAGGAGGCCGGATACATCACCGGCGCGTCGTTCGACATCAACGGCGGCGACCTGATGATGTGATCGCCGACATGAAAGAAAGCACACGCGTTCTCATCGCCCTCGGCATCGCCATCGCTGCCGGAATCGCCGTCGCGGCGTCACACAACGATGCCCTCATCCACGCCGCCGACGCTGTCGCGCCGATCGGTACGCTCTGGGTCAACGCGATCCGCATGACTGTGATCCCGCTGGTCGTTTCGCTCCTGATCACCGCGGTCGCCTCGGCTTCCGACATCAGGGCGGTCGGCCGCCTCGGCGGACGAACCCTGCTCGTGTTCGTGCTGCTCCTGGCCGGAACCGCGGTCGTCGTGATGCCATTCGGTCCCGCGCTCTTCCGCCTTCTCCCGCAGCGCCTTGGCGCGCCGCAACTCCCTCCCGGCGCCGCCGAAGCCGCGGGCGAGCTCGCCGCCGGCGGCCAGTCGCAAACGTTTGCGGCGTGGGTGACGTCGCTGCTTCCGTCGAACCCGGTCGCCGCCGCGGCCTCGGGCGCAATGATGCCGCTGATCCTCTTCACGCTGCTCTTTGCGCTCGCGGTGGCTAGCAGCGCGACGCCGACACGAAACACGTTGACGCGATTCTTCCAAGCGCTCGGTGATGCGATGCTGACGCTGGTGCGATGGGTAGTGATGCTCGCGCCGATCGGCGTCTTCGCGCTCGTCCTGCCGCTGGCCACGCACGCCGGCACCGCGCTGGCCGGAGCGATCGGCTTCTACGTCATCGCCTACTCCGCCGGATGTCTACTCGTGACACTGCTGCTCTACCCTGTGGTCAGAATCGTGGCCGGCATTCCGATGCGGCGTTTCGGCCGCGCCGCGCTTCCTTCGCAGCTCATCGCCTTCAGCTCAAGCTCGTCGATTGCGTCGCTGCCCGCACTCGTTGAAAGCGCCGAGCGCGGACTGGAAATGTCGCCGACGACCGCAGGCTTTGTCCTGCCGCTCGCCGTCTCCACGTTCAAAATCGCGGCGCCGTTATCGTGGACCGTCGGAGCGCTTTTCGTCGGCTGGTTCTACGGAATCCCTCTCCACATCGGCGGCCTGGCCATGATCGCTTTCGCCGCGATCTTCCTCGCCTTCGCCGTCCCCGGCATCCCGCGCGGCGCGTTCATCATGCTCACCCCGCTCTTCCTCGCCATCGGATTGCCTGCCGAAGGCATCGGCCTCCTCATCGCCGTCGACGCCATCCCCGACGCGTTCTCCACCATCCTCAACGTCACCGGCGACCTCGCCGCGGCGGCGTTGGTCGCGCGCGGCGACACATAGCGCTCCACAGGCAGTAGAAAAGTTGCGCGCCGCATTTTTCCGAGGGAGCCTCGGTGGTGAAAGGAGTGTCTATGAACGACACCATCAGGAGACTCAAAGCCGAGGTCGAACGCCGCGGTGGACGCATTTACATCAACGAAAACCTTCCCGACGAGATCACCGAAACGTTTCTGCGCGAGATCCTCGCCTGCCCCGACTGCGCGCCGCGCCAGTCGACGCAGCCGCGCAAGCAATCGTCCGGTCACTGAAAGAAGGAGACGACGATGACTGCAAAAACGAAAGCAATCGCCGAACGAATTCGCCAAACCATCTTCCTGATCCGCGGTCAGAAAGTGATCCTCGATGTTCATCTCGCCGACCTCTATGAGGTCGAAACGCGCGCTCTCATTCAGGCGGTAACCCGCAACAGGACTCGGTTTCCGCGCGATTTCATGTTTCAACTCACGAAGCGCGAATTCGCAAACTTGAGATCACAAATTGTGATCTCAAGTTTGTGGGGCGGTCGCAGGAGAGCTCCATACGCGTTCACGGAACACGGTGTTGCGATGCTCTCCAGCGTGCTGCGCAGCAACCGCGCGATCAGCGTAAACATCGAGATCGTGCGCGCGTTCGTCCACCTCCGGCGGATCATTTCGGAGCACGCGGATCTCGCGAAACGCATCGACGAACTTGAGGAGCTTTATGACGGCAAGTTCCAGATCGTGTTCGACGCGATCCGCGGTCTGATCCAGCCGCCGGCGAAGGAGAAGAAGCGAATCGGCTATCTCGTCTCTACACCTGGTTCAGCGAGCCTTGAGCGACCTGGCCACCAGCCCGATGCCACCGGCTAACAGCGCCAGCATCATCAGCGTGTTGAAGAGCGACGTCGGACGGAAGTAGATCTCCAGATTCGTGATGATGCCGGCCAGGATGATCACGGTGCCGCAGAGCGTGAGAAGCCATCCGATGACCGAGCGGCCGTTGAAGAAGAGGAAGGCGATTCCGGCGATGAGCGGGATCAGCGAAAGCCCGAAGGAGTTGTAGCCGCCCCAGTGCCAGAAACCGGAGGTGACGGTGACCTGGTTCGTGAGCAGCCAGCCCCCGGCCACCGCCATGACCAGGCCGATGAGGAAAACTCCGATGCCGCCGCTGGTACCGCCTGCGCCGCGAACCCGTTCATTCATCCGCTGATTCTACGGCGCTTCGGCCAGCACCTCGTCGATTCTCCGCGACAACTCGGCCTCGGAGAGCCGCGTCGGCGCGTACAGCCGCACGATGCCCTTGCGGTCGAGCAGGACGAACGTCGGCGTCGCCGAGACGCCGTAGCGGACCATCGTCTCGGTGTCGATGATCGCGGGAACTCCGTCGAGGCCGGCGTAGAGATCCTTCCAGACGCTCTCGATCTTGGCTGTTTCGTCGGCGGGAGTGGCCGGCTTGTCGTCGAGCGATCCATAAAGCCGCGTGGCCGTAATCAGGGCCACTCCGCGCGATTTGTATTTCTGCCAGACGCGCGTGAGCGACGGCGCCTGCGCTTTGCAATCGCCGCATCCCTGCGCGAAGAAAAACATCAGCACCGGCTTCCCGCGCAGCGACGCCAGCGATGGCGCCGTCGCGCCGATGACGTTCGCCGTATCGAGCGCCGGAGCCGGCTTCCCTTCCAGCGACAGCAGGTTGATGTTCTTGTTGATGCGCGAGCGGAGCGACACGGCGTTCGCACGCGCCAGCTCGCCTTCTAGGAAGCGGATCGCCGCACCGCGGCCAGTCTGCGACGCGATCAGCCGCGCCTCCACTTCGATCGCGGCGCCGAGGGGGACGACCAGGTCTGCCTTCTCGGCCGGAATCTCGCGCCGCAGCTCGGCTACGAATTCTTTCGCCAGCTCGGGACGCCGCTGCATCTCCGCGCCGCGCGCCAGCCAGCCGACGGCATCGAGATATTCGGCGTCGACGCCGGTGGCGCGTTTGTAATCCTCGACCGCCGCCATCCCGCTGGCGAGATCGCCCGCGGACAGTTTGTAGCGAACACCGCGAACGAGGTCACCGGCGTTCGCGTTCGCGGTCATGAGAATGAGGGTGAAGAGCGCGGGCAGGAGTTTCCGGGTCATTCGTGCCTCCAGCAGTTCGGTTTGTGGTGGGACGCGAATGCGGGTGAATAGGTTCCTGTGATTTCATGCGGATGATGACGACCCGTCCCGCGCTGCGCGTTCTACAGATCGGCGCGATCGCGGTCATCCTCGCCGTCACGACGTTTCACGCCTTCGAGCTCGATCGCTTTTTCGTTCCGAAAGAGTTGGTGCTGCATCTCGCCGCGGCGCTGGCGGGCCTTCTGGCGATCCGCGCGCTTTGGCGGATGACTGTCACCCGCGTCGACCTGTTGCTGGCCGGCTATCTCGCATTGAGCGCGCTCTCCGCGTTGCTGGCCACGAATCGCTGGCTGGCGTTTCGCGCGTTGGCGGTGACTGCGTCGAGCATCCTCCTGTTCTGGATTGCGCGCTCGCTTCGCGACGCCGGCCTGGCGCGTCCGCTCCTCGGCGCGCTCGCGCTGGCAGTTGTCGCCGCCGCGGCGACCTCGCTGTTGCAGACGTACGGGCTCGATATCGATTTCTTTTCCGTGAATCGCGCGCCGGGCGGGACGCTCGGCAACCGCAACTTCGTCGCGCATGTCGCGGCGTTCGGATTTCCGCTGCTGCTCCTCTGTGCGTTGCGCGCGTCGCGTCGCGCGACGTACTTGCGATGGGCCATCGGCACCGCGCTGGTCGTGGCCGCGCTCGTGCTCACGCGATCGCGCGCGGCGTGGCTGGCCTTCGCGGCGGTCATGCTGGTGCTGATCGCGGCCATGCTCATCTCCGCGCCGCTGCGGCGCGATCGCACGATCTGGAAACGACTCGCCGGCGTCGTCGTGCTCTCCGTCGCCTGCGTCGCATTGTCGCTGGCCCTTCCCAACGCGCTGCACTGGCATGGACGCAATCCGTATCTCGATTCGGTGCGCAACATCGCCGGATATTCGGAAGGAAGCGGACGCGGACGTCTCGTGCAGTACGGGCATTCGCTCCTGATCACGCTTCACCATCCCATCCTTGGCGCCGGACCAGGAAACTGGCCGGTCGACTATCCGCTGCGCGCCGCGCGCAACGATCCGTCGCGCGACCAGAACGATCGCGGAATGACGGCGAATCCGTGGCCGAGCAGCGACTGGTTCGCCTGCATTTCCGAGCGCGGCATCGCCGCCTTCGTTCTGCTCGCGCTGGCGTTTTTCCGTCTGACGATGTCGGGCCTGCGCCAACTGCGGCGCGCGATGGATGCTCAGGAGGCGCTGGCCGCGGTCGCGCTTCTCGGCGTCATTGCCGGCGCCGCGGTTGCCGGAACGTTCGACGCCGTGCTGTTGCTGGCCGTTCCCGCGTTCATCGTCTGGTCTGCGCTCGGCGCGTTGTGGATTCCGGAGGAATCGTCGCCGCGGGCATCGTGGCAATTCGTCGTCATCGCTGCACTGCTGTTGTCGATCGCGGGCGTGGTCCGCAGCACGTCGCAGATCGTGGCCATGGATCTCTTCGCCACGCACAGTGATCGCGCCTCGCTGATTCGCGCGGCGCGGATCGATCCCGGGAGCTACCGCATCCAGATGCGCCTCGCGCGAATGGGCGGACGGGTGCGATGCGAACATGCCCGCGCCGCACACGCGCTCTTCCCTACCGCCTTCGCGCCTGTCGAAGCAGGACGTGGCTGCAAGTGAGACATAGAATCCGCGCATGAAACTCACCGACGTTCGCGCGCTCGTCACCGGCGGCAGCTCAGGAATCGGATTGGAGATCGCCAGAGAACTCAAAGAACGCGGCGCCGAGGTCGTTCTGTGCGGCCGCGATGAAGCGAAGGCGATCGAGGCAGCGAAGTCGATCGGCGCACACGGACTTCGCGCTGATGTCAGTATCGAGGCCGACGCGGTCGCGGTCGTGCGGAAAACAATCGAGTTGCTTCCCGATTACAACGTCCTCATCAACAACGCAGGCTTCGGCTCGTTCGGCCCGCTCGTCGATCTCGATCTCGCCGAGATGCAGCGCGTCATGGCCACGAACGTCTTCGGCGCGATGGTCGTGGCGCGCGAGTCGGCGCGGCACTTCATCAGCCACAAGCGCGGCAACATCATCAACATCTCCTCGTCCGCGGGCGTGCGCGGCTTCGCCGGCGGCACCGCCTACGTCGCCAGCAAATTCGCGCTTTCCGGCATGACCGAGTGCTGGCGCGCCGAGCTTCGCAAGCACGACATCCGCGTCATGCAGATCAATCCGAGCGAAGTGCAAACGGACTTTTACCGTGGACGTCCGCTCAGCGAACGCAAACTGCGCGCGGCCGAAATCGCCCACGCGGCGCTGTCGATGCTGGAGATGGACGACCGCGGCTTCATCACCGACCTGTCGGTGTGGGCGACGAATCCGGATTGATCTCCACCGCGGCGCTCTGTTTCAGCCGTGATTCAAGGCCGCGCACGCTGTAATTGGGCTCGCGCACGCGGTGATTGGGCTCGCGCACGCCGTGATTGGGCTCGCGCACGCCGTGATTGGGCTCGCGCACGCCGTGATTAGACCCGCGCACGCGGTGATTGGACTCGCGCACGCGGTGATTGGACCCGCGCACGCGGTGATTGGCCCCGCGCACGCGGTGATTGCACCCGCGCACGCGGTGATTGGACCCGCGCACGCGGTGATTGGACCCGCGCACGCGGTGATTGGACTCGCGCACGCGGTGAATGAGCCCGATCACGCGGTGATTCGCCCCGATCACGCGGTGATTTGCCCCGATCACGCGGTGATTTGCCCCGATCACGCGGTGATTCGCCTCGATCACGCGGTGATTCGCCCCGATCACGCGGTGATTTGCCCCGATCACGCGGTGATTCACCCCGATCACGCGGTGATTTGCCTCGATCACGCGGTGATTTGCCTCGGTCACGCGGTGATTGCCCCGATCACGCGGTGATTTGCCCCGATCACGCGGTGTTGGGGACGGTTGAGAAGATCAACACCTGCTTCGTGGATTTCCTCACGCTCTCTAATGACGACAGGTCACTCATCCCCCGTCCGCAGGGTCGCGCTCCAATCCCCGTACGAGTCGCGCGTCAGCTCCACCTGCCACGGCTGGCAACAGACCGGACAATCCTGCACGAACGACTGGCGGCTCCAGCCGGTGTCCTCCACCGCCAGCTCGACCGGCTCGCCGCAATAGGGACAGGTCAAGTGAAGGTAGTCGCTCATCAGATCACTCCTCGGTGACGCGCGTACGGAATCGCGGTCAGGATGACGCCGGCGATGAAGACCAGCAGCGTGTTGGAGAAAAGATAGGGATAGATGATCAGGATCGCGCCGACCACGATGTGCATCACGCTCGACTGCCGCTTGCCATAGATCATGTAGACCATGCCGATCGATCCGAAGAGCAGGCCGAGGAAGAGGCTCATGTGCGGAGAGTATGACTTGACCGGAGGCGCGGCGCCGACCTACGGTACTGCCATGCCGCACAAACGAATCGCCGCGCTTCTCTTTTTTTGCCCCGTCATCGCCCTCGGCGGCGACGCGTCCGGACAATTCACCGCCGGCAAGCACCCTCCGATCAAGCCGAAATACGCGGCCGCGTATGAGACGCACGACCAGCGCGATGCGCGCAAGGTCGCCATCGAAGTCGTGCTCTCCGAGGAGCCGATCGACGTCGTCGAAGCGGCGGCGGAGCTCGATCCGCACACGAACGTCATCAACCAGAAAGCGCTGCGCGATCACAACTACGTGCTGCTGTGGGTTCGCCCCGACAACGACGTCAGCATGAACGCCACCTACTCCGAAACGATGACGCAGTACGTCGAGATGACCGGCAGCCGCATGACCGCGGACATGACCACCAACACGCGCGACAAGGTGGCCGGCCGCATCTTCTCGCCGAAGCCGCTGAAGACGATGGACGGCGATGAGTACACGATCGATCTGAAGTTTTCGACCGAGGTCACGCATCCGCCCGCGGGAACGAAGCTGCCGGCGGATGGAGGAGAGCCGGGCAAGGCGCTCAAGGCGTTGCAGGCGGCGATCGCGAAGAAGAGTTGGGACGGCATCAAGAGCAACGTGAGCGCGAAAAACGTCGAGTCGTTCGATGAGTCTTATCGAACGCCGAAGGAAAACCTCGACGACGCCATCCAGACCCTCGGCTTCTGGCTTCCGAAGAAGGCCGGCAAGATCACCGGCGGCGAGCTGCGCGGCGACAGCGCGATCCTGAACCTGGAGGGCGAGCTCTTCGAAAATCAGAACGCGCTGTTTCTCGTGCGCATGGTCAAAGAAAACTCGCACTGGGTGTTCGACCGCGCCACAAAGGCGGGCATGATCGACAAGTAGATCGGCACGGCCCGCGGATTCCTAGGCAACCACGGGCGCGACCGGCGCCGCCTCCGCGATTCGTGCTCGCACCGACTCCTTGATGACCGCGCGTTCGCGCCACAACATCCATGCGGCGATGAGCGCCAGCGCGACTGCCGCCCACGTGACGAGTGTCATCGAAAGCAGTACGAGGGTGACCGTCTGCGGCCGATCGGGCGAGAGCAATTGCTCGCTGAATGATTGTGAACGCACACCATCCGGCAGCTCAAATTTCGCGGGTAGACCTTGATACGCGAACAACCCTTCGCGTGGAGGCGCCGCTTTCGAAGGCGGAGGCGGCGGTGGTGGAGCTGCGCTGCTGTCGGTAACGGCGCTGGTCGATGTCACGTTGTCCGTGTTGACGCTGGCCAGGCCGCCGCTTCCGCTGCGGTATTCGGACTTTGATCGATCGGATACGTTGTAGACAAGAAGAAGAACAAGAAACAGAGCCGCCGCGGCGACGACTCCGAGCATGCGCGGCAGCGAGATTGCGTGACGCTGTGCCGCGATCCACAAGACCGTCAACGCGCCGCATGCCAGGACCACGATCCAGAGAACGATCGGGATCACCATGGCCACGAATGCCAGAAACAACGCGGCGATGACGCGCGTCCGAGCTCGCAGACTGACGAGTGCGAGCGCGCGCTCGATCCACAGCGTCAACAGAAGAAACGCGATCGTCGCCGCGGTCTCCGGACGCCACATCGTTCCTCGGGTGGCGAACGACTGCCACAACGGAATCCAGTGGTCGGGATAGCGGAGGTTCACGTTTGTATACGTCGCCGGCACGGGCAGCCGCGGTACCTGCAATTGCGCGAAGACGATCGGAAAGTGCGCGATCCCCTGCCGGTGCTGCACGACGACGTGCTGCTGCCCTGCCGATAGGGGGACGGTCAGTTCGCCGGCGGCGTTCTTCGTCATCAATACCGGCTCGTTCTGCAGACTGACGAAGGTTGGCTCCGGTTTGGGCGGCAGCACGATTTCGGGAGCGCCCTGATTGTCGAGAAAAAGATCGGACTCGCCCAGGACAGGACCATTGGCCGGCACGAACAGCGTGTGGCTCACGTTGCGAACCGCGTAGCTGATGGCGCGCAGCGCCTCGAGGCGCGTGACCGTCCAGGCGATCTGTTCGCGCGGGCCGATTTCGAATGCGAGCGCGCCGCGATACTGCGTGGTGATGCCGGTCTCGCCGGTGCTGAGGCGCTTCGCGGCCGACTTCATGGCCGGACGCAGCAGCGGATGCGATTCGACCACGACGTACTGCAGGCTGGCCTCGACCGGCGGCGCGAAGGTCGTCCCCTGCAACTCGCCGGTCAACGTGATCGTGGAGTCGCCGGGCGGCATGGCGAAGGCGTAGCTGCCGTCCTTCGGTTCGTACGGCGCCGCGGAATCGATCTGCTGCAGGTGCTCGCCGGAAACGAGGTGGATGAGCAGCGGCGACGTGTTGCGATTCGGATTGTGAATCTGAATGACGTAGCGGAAGCGCGTGGTGTCAGGCAGCAGCGTGATGAGATAGCGGCCGGTGGCAGTCGCGGCGAGAGTCTCGTTGCCGCCCGCGACCTGGCGCACGAGCGAGTAGCCGCGAACGTCGCCCTCACCCTCTTCGCCCGGCACGAGCTCACCGTCGGCGACGGCGGAACGCACGGCCAGCACCGACTGCGCGACGTCCATGCGAATGCGGTCGCTGCCGCTCGGCCTCGCATCGCAGCGAAGCGTGAACGACGGCGCGAGCGCGATGAGGTTGTAGACACCTTTGCTGCTGCGGACGATCAGCGCCTCGCCGCTGCAGCCCGAGAGCGTGAGGTCGGGCGCGCCGCTGATCACAGTCGTGGCCGCGCGCGCGCCGACGCTGCGTCCGGCGAACGTGATGGTGAGGTTGTGATCGCGGAAGGTGCCGGCCAGCGACAGCGTGTCGATCACGGTCGCCGCAGCGTTCTCCGTCGATTTCTGCAGCTCTTCATATCGGGTCAGCGGAATGGTCACGCTCGAACCCTGCGCCGGCGGCGCCTGCGTGGAGGTGTTATCGGCGAATGCGGACACACTGAGCGCTGCGCAGAAGACCGCGGAAACGAATCGCATTGGAATCCTCCCGATGGCGTCGATTATCGCGCTGTTGCTTCGACGTACGCCATTGGGACGGTCAGGCGTAGCTCGCCGTTACGCGCTGCGTGATCGTCGAGTGCGTCGCGAAGCTGGGCGAAGACGTCGCGCGCATTCGCGGGGACGACTTTCTTCCACGCGTCGAGGAAGCCGAGTTTGATGAAGTAGTGGTTGAGGAGGGCGGTGCCGTTCGCGAAGCGCATGACGGATTCGCGTTCGATGACGCGGGTGATTGCGAAGCCGCCGGTTTCGAGTAGCTCGCGAACGTTGTCGATCGTCGCACGATGCTCGATGTGATCGCGTAGCCGCTTCGATGCTTCAGCATCGTCACCGACGACATCGGCGAAGACGTCGTAGAACTCGCGCATATGGCCTTGCAGGTTCGTCGTCAGCGCGAGTGTGGCGCCGGGTTTGGCGACGCGGCGGCATTCGCGGATGGCGGCGGCGCGGTCGTCGAAATTGTTGACGCCGAGGTTGGAGACGATCAGGTCGAACGTCGCGTCCGCGAACGGCATCGCGGTCGCGCTTCCTTCGTGCAGCGCCACGTTGCGCGTTCCGTGGGCAGCGATTTTTTCGGCGGCGCGTTTGAGACCGCCGCTCCATGGATCGATGCCGTGGACTTGCGTGCGATCGCCGAGGCGTTCGGCGAGCTCGATGAGCGGAAAGCCGGTGCCGCAGCCGACGTCGAGCACGTCCGTGACATTCGCCAGCGGCACTTCTTCGAGCAGCAGCAGTCCGAACATCGCCGACCAGAGCGCGACCTCGTCGTACGCGGCGATCACTTGCCGCGAATTGAAGTCAGGATCGAAGGTGAGGAAGTCGAGATCAGCCACAGCGAGATGTTAGTCCGCAGATGAACCAAAGACATTAATTTGCTCGGCGTTAGCAATCGGAACGCTGGCGTCCTCGCCGGCTGGCTCGGCGCGCGTCCTCGCCGCCGAATGGGAGGCTTGCGCCGGCGTCGTGTTACCAGCAAATGTTTGGGGTCTGGCGGTTCGGCGGCGAGACGCCGCCGGGCCAGCCGGCGGGACGCCAGCGTTCCGTCGCGCATCACGGTTCGATGGTCTTCTTCAGCGTCAACTGTCCGTTTGGATCTCGTCGATGACGACGCGTTTGCCGATCGGATTGCGATTCGCGTCGAAAGTGATGACGCCGGTGACGACGGGGAACTGTTTCGTCGCGGCGATGGCGTCGCGGAGAGTGGCGCGCGTGAATTTTGGGCCGGCGCGGCGCATGGCGACGGCGAGTACGCGCGCGTCGCGTCGTAGCCGAGGGCCGCTAGGGAGTCGAGGCGCGCGCCGAAGCGTTGCGCGTATTTCGTCACGAAGCCGCGGACGGCGGGAGAGCAGCGAGCAACAGACATGCGCGTGAGACTTCTTTCATCCTGCCAAGCCTCCCATCCGCACAGACAAGAGTGTCTGTGCCACATGGGCTATCTTTCTTCGCAGCGAATCGTGAGAAACGAGAAGCCGTGTGGCACAGACACTCTTGTCTGTGCTTTGGCAAGGTGAAGGGGCTGACCCTTTCACGGCTGCGTGTCGCCCTGCCGACTCTTATACGCACATCACTTTTAGGGATCGAGGACAGTCACTTTTTCGGCGGTGAGCGGCCAGTTGCCGCGGAGAAATTCACGGATGGAGCCGAAGACGGCGATCGGATCGTCGGCCCAGGAGACGTGCGCGGCGCCGTCGATGGTGACGAGGCGCGCGTCGGGCAGCGACATCGCCCATTCGCGTCCGCTGCCGTACGGCGCGTTGCGATCCTTCGTGCCGTGGATGACGAGCGCGGGCATGGTGATCTTCGCCAGATCAGCGGGCGTGATGTTGACCGCGCTGATCGATGCGAAGAGCTGCTGGAAATGCTTGTCGGTATTGACCGGCCATTCGTTGGGAAGATCGCAATTCGATTTGATGCGCGAGGCGTGCGCGGGATTGCCGATAAGGACGTAGCGAAAGATTTTCGCGTCGGCTTCGCAGAATTCGCGCGGTGCGCTCTCGGCCATCCCCTGCGCGCGCATGTCGCGCCACTTGTTCGTGTCCTCGGCCACATCGAACACGTCGCTCATGCCATTCATCAGCCGTTTCGGATACTGCGTTCCGGCCTTGCGCGGCACCGGTCCGATCTGCACGAGACGCGTGACGTGCTCGGGATGATCGATCGTGTACATCGCGACCATCAGGCCGAGGTAGGAGAATCCGACGGGAACGAATTTGTCGGCTTTGAAGTGCGCGCGAATCGTTTCGAGGTCTTTCACATCCTGCTGGATGGAGACTGAGTCGAGCGACTTGAGCGGCGATGAGCGCCCACGGCCGCGCATGTCGTACGTGATTACGGTGGCGATGTCGGCGAGCTGCTTGAAGTCGTCGTAGACGATGAAGCTGAGCGGAACGATGACCGTAACGGTGCCATTGCCCGCTTTCCTGTAGTGCAGTTTCGCGCCGTCGTCGGCGGTGACGTCGCCTTCTTCGACCGGCGTTGCATCCGCGGCGAAGACAGCGGCGGGTGAACCGGGACCGTCGAAGAGAATTTTCCACGTTCCGTCTGATTGCTTGACCCAGACGGAGTTGAAGTTGCCGATGTGATGGCCATCGGCGTCGTAGACGGGACCGGCGGTTTCGCCGATCGTGCCCGCGGCGTTGACAGCGACGCGATCCGGACCCCAACTGAACGGCGGCTCCGGCGACGCAAAGTAGCGCGTCCAGCGTTCGATGATGGCCTGCTTGCCGGCCATGGTGCGGCGAGGCGCGAGGAAGGTGGCGTCGTCGAGGACGAAGTGAAAGAACGCGGCCTGATCGTGATCGGCAAACGCCTTCGCGAACGCGATCTCCGACTTGCGAACGTCGTCCGCGGGCGTGGCGAACGCGGACGCCGCCATCATTAGAAAGATTGCGAGAGCTGCGGAAATGCGCATCGGTTTTCTCCTCAGTCAAACATTCTCGAAGTTTTTCGACCGGCGAAATGTCACGAGCGGTCGAATTCCGGAACGAGCGGTAATTTCGCACTGGGAACGCGGACATCTTGTCTGCTCGGCGACCGGGACGCCCGTGTTCCCGGGACTATCATCGTTTCGTGAGCCGCGTCCGCATCGCGTTTTTCGTCTTCCTCGCAGGCACGGTGATCGGTTTGTACTTCGCAATGCAGGCGTACTGGAACCCGGCCATCACGCCGCCGCTGCGCTGGAGCCAGGCCATCGGCATCAACCTCACCTACTACTACCTCTGGGCGGTGACGACGCCGCTGGTGGTGATGATGGCGCGCCGCTTCCGCTTCGAAAGCGGGCGCTGGAGCATCTCGTTCATCGCGCACGCGCTGGCCAGCGCGGTGCTGACGGCGATCCAGATCGTGGTCGGCGAAGCCCTCCTCACGCTGCTGCAACTGCGCGACGCCGGCGCGTTCTGGTCGGGCGTGCGCTACTCGTTCGTCGTCAATTTTCAATCGAGCCTGCCGACGTACTGGATGATTCTCTTCGCCTACTTCACGTTCGATTACTACGTGAAGTACCGCGACCGCGAGCTGCGCGGCGCGCAACTGGCGGCGGAGCTTTCGCGCGCGCAACTGCAGGCGCTGAAGATGCAGCTCAAGCCGCACTTTCTCTTCAACACGCTGAACTCGATTTCGTCGCTGATGTATAGCGACGTCGAGATGGCCGACACGATGCTGGCCCGCCTCAGCGACTTTCTACGGCTCACGCTCGACCGCGAGCTCGATCAGGAAGTGACGCTGTCCGAGGAGCTGGAGTTCATTCGAAGGTATCTGGAGATCGAGAAGATCCGGTTCGAGGATCGCCTCACGGTCAGCGTCGACGTGGCGCGCGACATCGGCGACGCGCGCGTGCCGACGCTTGCCCTGCAGCCGCTGATCGAGAACGCCATCCACCACGGCATCGCCTCGCGCCCCGAGGGAGGATCGATCGCGATCGCCGCACGGCGCGATGCCGGTTCGCTGCACATCTCCGTCACTGACGACGGCGTCGGCTGCGGTTCCGAGGAGCATCATCCGCGCGAGCGCATCGGCCTCGCGAACACACGCGCGCGGCTGGAACGGCTGTACGGCGCGGCGCAGCAATTCACGTTCGCCGACTCGCCTGCGGGCGGATTCGTGGTGGAGATGGTCATCCCGTTCCACACCGGGAGCGCGTGATGCGGTCGATCAAGACGTTGATCGTCGACGATGAGCGGCTGGCGCGCGAGAAAGTGCGCGCGCTGCTCGCGGACGATTCCGAGATCGACGTCGTCGGCGAATGTGCGAACGGCGCGGATGCGATCGCCGCGGTGCGCAAGCACAAGCCCGACCTCGTTTTTCTCGATGTCGAGATGCCGGGCGCGAACGGGTTCCAGGTCCTGCAACGGCTGCGCGGCGAAAAGCTGCCGATGGTCGTCTTCATCACCGCGCATGATGAGTACGCGGTGCGCGCGTTCGAGGTCGAAGCGATCGACTATGTGATGAAGCCGTTCGACCGGAAGCGGTTCGCCGAGGCGCTGCGGCGCGCGAAAAAGCAGATGAGCGAGCCGGAGGCGGATGCCGAGGCGCGGATTCTGAGGCTGCTGGAACGAATGCTGGAGAAAAAGCCGCTCGATCACTTCGTAGTCAAGCAACGCGACCGCACCTTCCTCCTCGCCGTGCCGGAGATCGACTGGATCGAAGCGGAGGGAAAGTACGTCCGCCTGCACGCGGCCGGCGCGGCGCACCTGGTGCGCGAGTCGATCGGCGACGTCGAAGAACGGCTCGACACGCGCCGCTTCCTGCGCATCCATCGCGGGACGATCGTGAACGTGAAGCGCATCCAGGAAATGCACCGCGGCTTCGGCGGCGGCGTCTTCGTCGTCCTGCGCGACGGCACGAAGCTGACCATGAGCCGGAGGTACCGGACGCGGATTCGCGAAGTGACGGGGATGGAGGTGTGAGTAGTGGATTAGTGGATTAGTGGATTAGGAAAGCAGCGGGGAGAGCGGATTCATAAGAATGCTCGATTCCCTGATCCACTGATCGACTAATCCACTAATCGACTAATCCACTAGCCTCTCGTTCCCCGAAACCGCCGCTCGTGTCATCGAACATCGAAGAAAAGCAGGCGGTCAATACCGTCTGCGCATGCTCGGCCATCCACGCGGTCTCTCCACGCTCTTCTTCACAGAAATGTGGGAGCGCTTCAGCTACTACGGCATGCGCGCGCTCCTACTCCTCTTCATGGTCGCGCCGATTGCCGGCGGCGGACTCGGATTCACCACGCGCCGCGCGGCCACAATCTACGGCCTCTACACGATGGCCGTCTACGCGTCGTCGATCCCCGGCGGCTGGTTCGCCGACCGCGTCATCGGCCACTACAAGTCGGTACTGCTCGGCGGGATCCTCATCACGCTCGGCCATTTCTCGATGGCCATCCCCACGCTTCCCACTTTCTTCCTCGGACTGGCCCTCATCGTCCTCGGCACGGGCATGCTCAAGCCGAACGTGAGCACGATGGTCGGCTTCCTCTACAAACCCAACGACGCGCGCCGTGACGCCGGCTTCTCGCTTTTCTACATGGGCATCAACATCGGCGCGATGTCCGCGCCGCTGGTCTGCGGCTTCCTCGGACAGAAACTCAACTGGCACTACGGCTTCGCCGCCGCAGGCGTCGGGATGCTGATCGGCCTCACGCAATACATCCTCGGGCGCAAACATCTGCCGGAGTCGACGTCCACGCGCGAACGCGCTGTCGACGACGCCGCGAATGAACCGCTGTCTGCATCCGACTGGAAACGGATCGGCGCGATCTGCGTGCTCTTCCTCTTCGCGCTCATCTTCTGGAGCGTGTTCGAACAAGCCGGATCAACTCTCACGCTTTTCGCCGATCACCACACGCGCCTCTCCCTCCTCGGCTGGACGTTTCCGTCGAGCTGGTTCCAGTCCGAGCAGCCGCTCTTCGTGATCGCGCTCGCTCCCGTCTTCGCCTGGATGTGGGTCCGCCTCGGCAAACACGAGCCTTCGAGCGCGACGAAATTCACGCTCGGCCTGACGCTGACGGCGATCGGATTTCTGATCATCATCCCCGCCGCGCGCATCGCCGAAACGCAGCACACGCGCGTCAGTCCGATCTGGCTCACGCTCCTCTACTTCGTGCACACGCTCGGCGAACTCTGTCTCAGTCCGGTCGGCCTCAGCCTGGTAACGAAGATCTCGCCGAAGAAAGTGGTCGGCCTGATGATGGGCTTCTGGTTCCTGGCCACATCCCTCGGCAATTTCTTCGCGGGATGGATCGCCAGCTTCGCCGACCGCTACCCGCTCTACCGCATCTTCACGCTGGATTTCGCGCTGCCCGCGGTGGGCGCGATCGCGCTGGCGATGTTGATCCGGCCGCTGCGAAGTTTGTCGGCGACACCGATTTCACCACAGAGACACAAAGAACACTGAGAGGGATTTCTCTGTGTCTCTGTGGTTCATTTTTTCTTCGGCTTCCCCTTCGCAAAGGGCTTCTTGAATTTGTCGAACGGCGTACTTTTTTCGAACGGCTTCTTTCGATCGTAGGGTTTGGCCGCCTTTTCGTACGGCGTCTTGCTGCGATCGTATGGCTTCGCACTTCGATCGTACGGCTTCTTCGCGCGATCAAACGGCTTCTTGTCGCGATCGAATGGCTTCGACGTTCGAGGAGCTTCGTCACGACGGAAACGTGCGCCCGGAGCGCCGCCGAACTTCGGACGGTCCGACGGCGCCTCGGCACCGGCCACTTTCAGACTCACCGGCCGACCGCGGAACTTTGCGCCGCCGAGTTTGGCGATGACGTCGTCGCGAAGACGCAACGGGATCGAGACGTAGGTGATCTCGTCGCGGATGTCGATCGGTCCGATCTCGCGTCCGGAGATGCCGGCTTCATTGGCGATCGATCCGACGACGTCCGCGGGACGGATGCCGTCCTTCTTGCCGACGGCCATTGAGAGCCGCACCTTCGGCTCCTCGTCATCTCGCTCCGGAGCACTCTCGCGACGAGCCGGCGGAGGCGCCGTCTCGACGACCGGCGCCGCGACCGCGCGCGCGCCGTGCGCGAGCCGCGCAGCGGCCGCCGCGACTTCGGCCATATCGGACGGACCTTCGTCGGCGAGTTCCGTGACTACCTGCACGTAGAGATCGAGATCGCCGTTCTGCAGCTCCTTGCGCAGCGTCTCCTTGAAGACGGCGATGCGGCGCGCGGCCACGTCGGCGCGCGACGGCATCTTCATCGGCTTGATCTGCGTGCCGGTGAATCGCTCGATCTCGCGCATCATCCGGCGCTCGCGCGGCGTGATGAAGAGCGTGGCCACGCCGCTGCGGCCGGCGCGTCCCGTCCGACCGATGCGATGCACGTACGCCTCGACGTCGTTCGGGATGTCGTAGTTGACGACGTGCGTGATCTGCTCGACGTCCAGTCCGCGCGCGGCGACGTCTGTCGCGACGACGATGTCGATCTTGCCCGCTCTCAATTTTCGAATCACCGTCTCGCGCTCGGCCTGTTTCATGTCGCCGTGCATCGGCTCGGCTGCGAATCCGCGTCCGCCGAGTTTCTCCGCCAGTTCGGCGGCGCCGTTCTTCATGCGGCGGAAGATCAGCACCGCATCCGCCTCCTCCAGCTCCAGCATCTGCGTCAGCACCTCAAGCTTCTGCCCCTCGGCCACATTGAGGAAGCGCTGCTCGATGTCAGGCGCGGAGATGCCGTGGTGCTCGATCTCCACGCGCTCCGGCTTGACGAGATGCCGCTGCGCGATGCGCGCAATCGGCTCGGGCATCGTGGCGGAGAAGAGCGCCACCTGCCGCGGCGACGGGACGAGCGAGAGCATCCGCTCCACCTCGTCGATGAATCCCATCTTCAGCATTTCGTCCGCTTCATCGAGGACGACCATGCGTACTTTTGCGAGATCGAGCGTGCCGCGGTCGAGGTGATCGATGAGCCGCCCCGGCGTTCCGACGACAACGTGTGCACCGCGCTGCAGATGCTTCATCTGCCCGAAGATCGGCGCGCCGCCGTAGACGGGAAGCACGGCCACGCCATCGAGTTTCTTCGCGTACGAATGCATCGCATCCGACACCTGCATGGCCAGCTCGCGCGTCGGCGTGAGCACGAGCGCCTGCGTGGCTTTGCTCTTCAAATCGAGCTGCTGGAGGATCGGCAGCGCGAACGCAGCAGTCTTGCCGGTACCGGTCTGCGCCTGCCCGATCAGATCGCGTCCGGCCAGCAGCGCAGGAATCGTCCGCGCCTGAATCGGCGTCGGAGCCTCATAGCCGAGTTGCGCAAGCGTCTCGAGGAGCGGAGCGGAAAGACCGAGGGATTCGAAGGTGGCGTCGTCAGGCATGTTGGGGGACTGTATCAAGACGGCGGTCGCGGCACAGCGGGTGCGGGCTCGGGCGCGGCCTCCGGCTCTTTCACGAACTCCTTGTAGTTGCTCCAGCGCTGGAGGATCTGATCGACGTACGCGACCGGCTCGGTGCCGCGCGCGAAGCCGTGTTTGACCACCGGATCGTTGTAGACGCTGCGCTTCGATTTGCGGATCAACCAGTAACTCACGTCCAGCCACGAATGCGGATCGTCGCCGTTTTTCGCCGCGAGGCGGACCGCGTCCTGCACGTGGCCCGTGCCGACGTTGTACGACGCGAGAATGAATTTGATCCGCTCGCTGTCGGACTTGATCTCCTTCCATTGCTCGTCGATCGACCAGAGATAGCGGCAGGCCGCCTCGACGCTCTGCTTCGGATCGCCGGCATTCGCGTGAAGCTGCCGCGCCGTCTTCGGCATGATCTGCATCAGCCCGACCGCGCCCGCCCACGAATGCGCGCGCGGATTGAATCGCGATTCCTGAAATGCCTGCGCGGCCACGAGGCGCCAGTCCCATCCCGGAATGCGCGCGTATTCGCGGAACCAGTCGTCGTATGGTGAGAGCGTCCCCGTCTCGGCCGTCAGAAACGGGCTGTTGATGCGCGCGGTGTAGGCGCGGCGGTCGAGAAAGTACTTGCGATAGAGAACCGCCAGCAGTCCTGCCTTGCGCTTTTTCGCCAGCCATTGATCGAGCGCCGCCAGGAGCTGCGGCGCGTTGCGGCGGACCGCCCAGACCACCGGCTGCGGCGGACCGATGGCCGGTTTGACGATGAGGTTCGTGTACTCGCCGCTCTTCAGCGCGGCCACATTCTCGGCGGCCACGGTGAAGGCGATCTCCCCTTCCGCCAGCTGCTGGATGAGACGATCGCTCGACTCGTCCACTTCGACGACGTCGATGTCCTGCGTCAACTCTTCATTCAGTTCGACGAGGCGCTGCCGGTACGGCGACGTACGCGGAATCTGCACCTGCTGCCCTGCCAGGTCGTGCGGCGTCGAGACCAGCCGCGCGCGCACTTCGATCGTCGACGGCGTCTCCTTTTCTTCGCGCGCCAGGTCCTTGGCGACGGTCGGCGTGGCGCTGCCGCCCGACGGAGAACGCTGCACGACGACCGGCGCCGTCTCGTATAACGATTCGGTGATCGCGACGCCGATCGACGTCGTCGCCGGCGGAATCGACAACTGCGCCGCAACAACATCGCCTTCGCCGCGGTTGAGCCGATCGAACAACTCGCTGCTGTCGCGAACGACGACCGGGTCGAGCCGCAACTTCGCATCGCGCGCGAACATCGTCAGCAGCTCGTATTCATACCCGAGCGTTTCGCCGCGATACAGAAAGTAGCCGGTGGAGTTGAAGGTGAAGAGGACGCGCAGCGCGCCGCCGCCCGCGATCTCCGGCAGGTCGCGCGCCACCGGCGCAACATCCGGCGCCTTCGCCGGCGCCGCGTCGGCAGGCTTCGGCAATTGCGGCTTAGCGATTTGCGGCGGCGGAGCCGGGCGGACCGGCGCACGCTCATGACGCGCGCACGCCACCAGCAGAAGCAGAACGAAGGTGCGGCGCGCGATCACGACGGCGATACAAAATGCATTTCGCGCGCCGCGCACGGATCATACGAAGCAAGCCGTCACTCATCGAACAGCTTCACATATGCGTCGTAGCGAAACCTGCGATGTCGAGCCTGACCTGTGAACTCGCCCAAGATGCCTAGGTCGACCAGTCTCTGAACGAGTTGGTTGGCAGCGGGGAACGTTGTTCCCGTCAGCGAACGCACGTCGGCCACGCTAACGATCGGATGCTGATACAGACGATCGAGCACGCGATGCCCGTTGCCGGCCGCGCGGCCGAGACCATTCGTAATGCGTTGACGATGATCTTCGCGAAGCTGGAGAATTCGCCGCGCGGTATCGGCGGCTTCGACACTCACCTCGGCGACGCCGCGAAGAAAAAATTCAAGCCACCCTTCCCAGTCACCGCGATCTCGTACAGCCTGCAACCGTCCGTAGTACGTACCGCGATGCCGTTTGAAATAGTGAGACAGATACAACACCGGCTTGCTCAACGCACCACTCTCACATAGCAGAAATGTGATGAGCAGCCGTCCGATGCGGCCATTTCCATCGAGGAACGGATGAATCGTCTCGAACTGCGCATGCGCCAGTCCGATTTTGATCAGAAGAGGCAGTCTGTCGTCTTGATGAAGAAAGCTCTCCAGTCCGCCGAGCAGCGTCTGAACTTCTGCTGGCGGCGGAGGGACGAACGTCGCCTCCTTCAACGTACAGCCACCAGGACCGATCCAATTCTGACTGCGTCGCAACTCTCCTGGCGTCAGTTTCGAGCCGCGAACGCCATGGAGAAGTTGTTCATGGATCTCGCGAATGAGTCTCACGCAGACCGGCAGTTCGTGAAGCCGCGCCAAGCCATGCTTCATGGCGCGAACGTAGTTCACCACCTCGTCCACATCACCAGGTCCGGTACCTCCATTCATATGGGCCTCGGCGGCCAGCAGATCCTGCAGTGAGCTCTGCGTGCCCTCGATCTGGCTGGAGAGAACAGCCTCTTTCCGAACGTACATGTAGACGAAGAGATCTGGATCCGGCAGCGTCTGGACAGAACCATCAAGCCGTCCGAGCGACCGATCCGCTTCCGAGAGCAATCGCTGAACATCGCCATCGATCCTCACGCGGGGTCGCGGCGGCAAGGGCGCGGGTATGAAGGCGCGATACCCCGTCGGCTGAAGGACGTAACGTCCTGAGCGCGTGAAACCCTTGTTGCGTTGTGGCTTTAACATGGCTGCCGTCCCACTTCATACTAAAGGCAGCCTTTAGTATAAGCGCGAAGGCCTCGTATATTAAAGTTTGGACGCTGTATGGGCGCCTACCGCTCTCTCACGAACAGATCCACCACGATCTCCGGGAAACGGTGCCCTAGCTCCGCGCCGGTGAACGTCGATTCGTAGGTCATGCCGAGGCGGGCGGCGACGCGTTTGGAGGGATCGTTGGCGGGATCGATGATCGCGACCACGCGCGGGCGATTCAGTGTTTCGAGGACGTAGCGCATGCAGGCGGCGCCGGCCTCCGTGGCGAAGCCGCGTCCCCAGGCGTCGCGCGACAGGATCCAGCCGATCTCGAGATCGTTGGTTGTGCCGAGGGGTTGCGTACCGGAGATGCCGGCCAGGCGACTGTTCGATTTCTCGACGAGCGCGCCCATGCACATGCCGTGTTCGGCGATCTGCCGGGCCTGGCGTTCGAACCACTGGTCCACTTCGGCCTCGGTGTACGGCCTGCCGCCGTGCACGTACTGATTCACCTCGGGATGGGCCATGACCGCGGTGAAAGCCGGACGGTCGTCCGGCTGCCACGGTCGGATGACGAGACGTTCGGTCTCGATGAGGAACATGAAGCGCGTTACTTCTTGTCTTTCTTCGGCTTCTTGGTCTCTTTTTTCCGGGCGTTGTTGCCTTTGGCCATGACGTCCTCCTAAGGTTTTTGTGACCGCCAATGGTAACGCAGTGCGGGAACGGATTATGAAATCCGATCGTCCATGCGCAAGACGATTCCGTTTCTTCTCCTGCTGATTGCGTACGGCTGCGGCGAGACCGCGAAGCTGCCCGTCGCCGCGGTGACGGGGCCGAATCCGACGCTGGTCGAGCCGAAGCCGCAGCTCATTCCGACGTTCCAGATCGCGCCGGCGAAAGGGTGGCCGCCGGGCACGACTCCCGTCGTCGCGAACGGATTCGCGGTGAACGCGTTCGCGACCGGACTCGATCATCCGCGCTGGCTTTACGTCCTGCCGAATGGCGATGTCCTCGTCGCCGAGACGAATGGACCGGAGCGTCCCGACGACCGCAAAGGCATCAAAGGGTGGTTCATGAAGAAGATGTCGAAGAAGGCCGGCGGCGCGGTGCCGAGCGCGAATCGCATCACGCTGCTGCGCGATGCGGACGGCGACGGCGTCGCCGAAACGCGCAGCGTTTTTCTGCAGGGACTGACTTCGCCCTTCGGCATGGCGCTGGTCGGCAACGACTTCTACGTCGCCGATACCGACGCGCTGCTGCGCTATCCGTATGCCGAGGGGAAGACATCGATTGCGGATGCGAGCGTGAAGATCGCCGACCTGCCCGCGGGCACGATCAACCATCACTGGACGAAGAACGTCATCGCCAGCCGCGACGGCGCGCGGCTCTACGTCTCGATCGGTTCGAACAGCAACGCCGGCGAAAATGGATTGGACAAAGAAATCGGCCGCGCCGCGATCATGGAGATCGATCGCAATACAGATGGCACAACGGGCCACTCGCGCATTTTCGCGTCCGGACTTCGCAATCCGGTCGGCATGGCCTGGCAGCCGCAAAGCGGCGCGCTCTGGACCTCGGTCAACGAGCGCGACGAGATCGGCAGCGATCTCGTCCCCGACTACATGACGTCGGTCAAAGACGGCGCGTTTTACGGCTGGCCGTTCAGCTATTACGGTCAACATGTTGACGATCGCGCGAAGCCGCAGCGTCCCGATCTCGTCGCCTCCGCCACCGTCCCCGACTACGCCCTCGGCGCGCACACGGCCTCGCTCGGTCTGACCTTCTACGACGGCAAGCTCTTTCCGGCGCGCTACTCCGGCGGCGCATTCGTCGGCCAGCACGGTTCGTGGAATCGCAAACCGCTCAGCGGCTACAAAGTGATCTTCGTGCCGTTCGCGAATGGGCGCCCGAATGGAATGCCCGAGGATGTGCTGACGGGATTCGTCGACGAAAAGGGCGACGCGCACGGGCGTCCGGTCGGCGTGGCCATCGACAAATCGGGCGCGCTACTGGTCGCGGACGACGTCGGCAATACGGTCTGGCGGGTCACGCCGTCGAGATGAGGCGGCAGCCACGCTGCCGCCTCGCGATCAGTGATCAGTCGCCTTCTTTCACCGACACCGGGCCGTTGTGCGTGGTCAGCGTGACCATGCGCGCGCCGGAGCCGAGGTCGATGCGGCGCGGCCAGCGCGGGCCGTAGTCGTCATCGTCATCGCCGCTCTCCGAATAGACCTTCTTCGCGGCGCGGCAGGCGGCGCCGCGGCAGCTCACGGGCGAGTTGCCGTCGGTTTCGACGTGCACCCCGGAGCCGTAGCCGGCGGGAACTCTGAGCGACAGCGGACCATTTTCGGTCGACGCATCGAGGTTGCCAGTGGTCCACGAGGATCCGGCCAGCTTCACCGAAATCGGACCGTTGTTGGCGCGCAGCTTCACGTTGCCGGAGTTGCCGGCGAACGCGATCGGACCGTTCTGCGTGTGGATGTCGAGCGTTCCCGACGACTCCTTCACAGCGATGGGACCGTTGAGCGCGTGCGCGGTGACCGAGCCGTCGACGCCGTCGATGGAGATCGGACCGTTGGTGGCGTCGAGGTCGAGCGTTCCGTTGCGCGGCGCGAAGACGAGGAAGTAGACGATCGAGCGCGCGTCGTTGTCGACGCGGTCGGCGCTCACTTCATTGCCGCTGACGTTGACGCGGATGTCGTTCGCATTGCCGAGTGCCGAGGCCTTGCAGGCTTTCACGGCGAAGGTGGAGGAGGTCGTGCCGACGACGCGGATGGATCCGTTGCGGTCGCTGCGCACTTTGAGCGAACGCATGCTGCTCACCGGCACGTTCTCCTCGACCACCGGCACGGTGCGTTCGTTGTAGCGGACGTGCAGCGCGCTGCAGTCGCGGACGTCCTCCCAGTCGTCGATGGAGACGGAAAGTCCGTGATTCGAATACTCGCTATGTCCGTGATAGTCGGAGACGGCAGCGAGGGGAAGGGCGAGAGCGATCAGGGCAGGTACGAGGGCAAGTCGTCGCATGGTGTTCCTCCGTTTCGAGGGGTTGGACGCCGGGATTGGGGGAAGGTTAGCTGATAGCAGAGATGGAGGATTTACCCAGCACGCGAAGAGCGAGATTTCATCGCCGCGTTAGCGGCACAAGAGGGTAGCGAGGGGTGCGAGCGCCTTTGCGAGCACCCCTCGAAACCGTGCGTCGTCGGTTTCCGTGCCGCGTCAGCGGCACCCGAAGACTCGCGCTGACTTCCGTTCGTGCGAAAACTCCAGTGCCGCTGACGCGGCACAACTTCATCTCGCCCTCATTTTCCAGGGGTGCTCGCAAAAAGCGCTCGCACCCCTGGCTACCTTCTTGAGCCGCAAGCGCGGCGTGGAGTCATTTCCAAAAAGTCGAGGCGATAGTTCTACGCCTACTTCTCCGACGATAGCGATCCTGCGTTTAGAATCGCGTCCCAGTGTCCGGCTTCCTGAAACGCGCGGCGCGGCGGTTGCCGTGGCTCGGCGATCTGCATCGGTACATCGTCGCGCTCGAAGCGGAGCGGGATCAGTTGCGCGCCGATCTCGCGCACTGGAAGACGTGGATGTCGCCGGGGCACTTCTATTCGCCCATTCCGTCGATCGATGAGATTCGTGCGCGCGAGGGGGAGCTGTTCGGACCTCCGCCGCCGTCGCTGCCGGGGATCGATCTGCGCGCGGACCAGCAGGTCGCGCTGGTGAGGAAGCTGGCGCGGTTCTACGGCGAGATGCCGTTTCCGCGGATGCAGTCGCCGGAGACGCGCTACTGGTTCGAGAACTGGGCGTACTCGTACGCCGACGCCGTCTTTCTCTACTCCATGCTGCGTCATCTCCGTCCGCGGCGCGTGATCGAGGTCGGCTCCGGATTTTCGTCCGCGGCCATGCTCGATACTGCAGATCGCTGGCTTCCGGAGACGTCGTTCACGTTTATCGATCCCGATACATCAACGCTCGATGCGCTGTTGCGTCCGGGCGATCGCGAACGCGTGATGATCATGCGCGCAAAACTGCAGGACGTTCCGCTGACGACCTTCGATACGCTCGAAGCCAACGACATCCTCTTCATCGATTCCACGCACGTTTCGAAAACCGGCAGCGACGTGAACCGCATCCTCTTCGACATCCTCCCCCGCCTTGCGCCCGGCGTTCACATTCACTTTCACGACGTCTTCTATCCGTTCGAGTATCCGAAGGAGTGGGTGTACGAAGGGCGCGCGTGGAACGAGGACTACATCCTGCGCGCGTTCCTCGCGTTCAACAGCGCCTTCGACATCGTGTTGTTCGGAACGTGGCTGGCGCGATTCCATCGCCAGCTGCTCGCCGAGTTGATGCCGCTGACGCTGGAAAATCCGGGCGGCAGTCTGTGGCTGACGAGGCGTTCGTGACGCGGCGGCGCGCCTGGATCGGCGTCGCTATCATCGTGGCGCTCACACTCGGGCGCGTCGCGGCCACGCATCGCGTCTTCGCCCAGACCAGCGACGAGCATCTCCATCTCATCGCCGGCTACGACATCCTCAAGCATCACTCCTGGACGACGGACCTGCACCATCCGCCGCTGTCGCGCGTTTTCTTCGCGCTGCCTTTCGTCAACGCGCCGGAGCCAGCCGGAACCGATCGCGCCATTCGCGGCAACGAGCTGCTGACGAACGGACGCTACATCAGCAACCTGGCGCGCATGCGCGTCGGCAATCTCCTCTTCCTCGCGCTCGGGATCATCTTCGTGGCGCGTTGGGCGATGCACCTCTTCTCGCCGGAAGCGGGCCTCCTTTCGGCCGCGCTTTTCGCGCTGCTTCCGCCCGTCCTCGCACACGGCGGACTGGCGACGACGGACATGGTGGTGACGGCAATGTTGCCGTTCGCGCTCGATGAGCTGACGCGGCTCGCCGAACGGCCGACGTGGCGGCGCGCGGCGATGACCGGCATCGCCATCGCGGCCGGCGTTCTGTCGAAGTATTCGTTCCTGATTTTCTTTCCCGCCGCGACAGCGGTCCTCCTGCCGGTGTTGTGGATCCGCGGCAGAAGAAATGGCTCCCCTATCCATTCGATGTTCCGGCCGATGTTCCTCCTCTGCGGAATCGTCGCGTTGATCATCGCCGCCGCGCTGATCTGGACAGGATTCGGATTCAGCTTCCAGCCGCTGATCGACGGGATCGCCGACGTGCGCCATCACGACGTCACCGGCCACCGCAACTTCCTGTTCGAGAAGCTGAGCTGGAATGGTTGGTGGTACTACTTCCCGGTCGCGCTCTTTTTCAAAACGCCAATTCCGTTTCTGCTGCTGGCGCTGACCGGATGCGTGTTGCTCGCGCGGCGCCGCCCCGAGGTGCCGCTTATCGCCGCGGCAATCCTGGGCGTCGCGATGACCAGTCACATCAACATCGGCGTCCGCCACGTGCTGCCGATCTACGCGCCGCTCGCCATCGCTGCCGCGGCCGCGATCCTGGCGCTGCCGCGTTTCCGCATCGCATCGGCGGCGCTCGTGCTCTGGCTTTTCGTCAGCGGCGTGGCCGCGCATCCCGACTACCTGCCGTGGTTCAACGCCTTCGCGCCGCATCCGGAGACGGTGCTCAACGACAGCAATCTCGATTGGGGTCAGGACGTCCTGCGCCTCGTGCGCTATACGCGCCGCGAACACATCCCGAGCATTTCCCTCCTCCTTTTCACCTCGGCTGACGTCGACCGCCTCGGCTTTCCGCCACACAAGGTGATCAAAACGGTCGAGGAGATTCACGGATGGTTCGCCACAAGCGAGATGGAGATCGCCATCGGCGAGACACATAGCCCGAAGGTGAAAAGCTGGCTCGACGGGATGATCGCCGGTAAGCCATACACGCGCATCGGCAAATCGATCCGTCTCTATCATCTCGATTGACCACTGCAACCTTCGCGGCGCGAGACCGTTCAAGGTCGCATGACGCTGAACGTCATCGTCGCTCTTCTGCTCTCGTTCACCTCGATCGACGTCCGCGATCCGGTCGTCCACGGCGTCATGGCCGATCTGCTGCGTCATGCCCACTTCGGAATGTCCACCAACGAAGAAGCGGCCTTCCTGATCCGCAACTCCGCCGGCGCAACGTTTTTTCTGCACTGGCGTAGCGATGGAGAGTTGAACCAGGCCACATGGAACGGTCCCATTCCTGCGGGGACCGTGGCCATCCTGCACACGCATCCGAACTACCTGCCGATTCCTTCGAATCGCGACACCCGCGTCGCCCGCGCGACCGAAGTCCCGGTCTATGTCATCACGCGCACGCGCATCACGCGGACCGACGGCGACAAGCCTGTGGTCGTCGTGGACGGCGATTGGAGCGGACTGTGAAGCAGTGGATCAGTAGGTCAGTGGATCGGTAGATCAGTGTGCCTCAACGATCCGGTCATCCACGGACCCACGAATCCACTGATCTACTGATCCACTGATCACTTATCTACTGACGTCTGCTCGTAAACGTTCGCGGTACTCTGTTCGTCAATCCCTCCACTACGTAACGCGAAAGGATCGTCATGACGAATCGGATTCTCGCCGGCGTCATCCTGGCCTGTGCAATGTCTTCGCTGCTGTGCGCGGCGACCGTTCCCGTAAAGGTGAATTCGGACGGCTCCTTTTCGCCAGCGATCGTCACCATCGCCAGCGGCGATACGGTCGAATGGACCTTGAACGGACAAGCCGATTCCATCATCCCGGTGAATTGGGATGGCGTGTCGAGCGGTGTCTGCTCGGCAGTGAAATCGTATTCTCCGACCGATCCGAATGACCTCACCGGACCGATGCCGCTCGCGGTTTCGGGCATCTTCTCTCTCAGTCCGATCGACCTCGGATTCACCATCGTGCCGGCGAGCAGTAACTGCGTTGGTGGCCAGCCGCCCGCGGCCGTCGCCGGTTCGCAGATGCTGTGCCGAGGAGGACAAAGCGGCGCCACGATGGACGCCACCTGGCAGGATCCGAATCTGACCGGAGTGTTCATCCGCCTTCTCTGGAAAGACGTGCAGATCGCGCCCGGAACGGCCGACTCCAGTTTCGATTTCACAATCCTCGATCGCGAAGTCAACAAAGCCGTGAAAAATGGGAAGGTCTACAGCCTGGCCATAAGAGCCGGCGATGACGGCACTCCTTCGTGGCTCTTCACCAACGGCGTGACGGCTCTGCAGCTTCAGGATTCGGGCGAGGACACCGAAGGCTGCGGTACCCGAATGACTCTCGGCAGTCCGACAGAGATCGCCTATCAGAATCACTATTTCGATCTTCTGCGAAAGGTTGCCGCCCATCTCAAATCACGCGCCGACTGGTATCGCGCCCTCGCTTACATCAAGCCGTCGGGCGCCAACCTCCTGACCCACGAAAACCGCTTGCCGAAACGCTGCTCGGCCGGATGCATCTGTAATTCACAAGTCTTCGCGCAGCACGGCTACACGCCGAATGGTCTTTACGCGTTTTATCAGGCACAGACCAATCTGCTCGTCTCGGAGTTTCCCAATAAGACTATGGTGTATGCACTTATTCAGGATGGATTTCCCAGGGTTAACAACAATGGCGGATACGAGACGTCCGATGGGACCTCTTCCGGCGGCGGCGCGCTGCCGGGCGGCGTCGAGCAGACGCAGACCATCCTCGATAACGGTCAGGCCGCGCACGGACTGAAGTTCGCCGTCGCTCACAATGGACTGCAAGTAAAGAAGAACGACAACTGCCTGATCAACATCAATGGCGCGGGATGTCCGAACAAATGGGTCCTTCAGGAAGGATTGGAAGGACAAGTCACGGCATGGCAGACCACGAATGCGGAAAAAGTCTCCAATCCGGCGGACGTCGACTCGGCATTACAGAACGCGCTGAGCAACTCGCAGGGCGTCTATGTCGAGCTCTATGAAGAGCGCTTCTGGGAAGCCGTCCACCAGTCCAACGGAATCATCGACCCGCACGGATCGGGCCGCACGATGGCGCAATGGGCCACCGAGTTCCACAATCGCCGGCGCACCTTGTTCCCGTCGCTCGGCGATCCATTTCCGACAACGTACCGGCACACCTTCACAAGGACGCAGTCCACAGGCAACCAGATCCTCTATTACATCCACGGATCAAAGTGCGGCATCGGTGCCTCCGTTGCCGGTGCGGTGGTCATCGTTCCGCCCGGCGGAACACCAGCTCGGCATCGCTCCGCGCGTCATTGATCTGCGTAGCGCTGGCGGCTCGGCGGCGCGTACCGCAAGGGCGCCAGCGAGCCGCTGGCGGTACAGCCGCCGAGCCGGCGGCGCTACAACGCCTCGCCCCCGCTTACGCTTCGACCATTGTGCCGAGCAACTGTGGCTCGTCCGTGCTGCTGTGGACGATGCTGGCGCTGATCATGCCGAGGAGCGATGTTCCGTCTTTGCGGCGGAAGGGCATTCGGATATTGAGCATGGTGCGGTTCTGCTGCATGAGACGGATCAGCTCTTCCCGGTCAGCGCGTTGGTGGTAGAGATTCCACGCCGGCTGGGCGAGAAGTTCCTCGCGTGAGTCATAGCCGAGATACTGCACCAGCGACTCATTGCAATCGAGGATGCGGCCGTCGAGCGTCGATCGGAATACGCCCGCGATATTGCGATCGAAGAGCATGCGATAGCGCGCTTCCGACGCCTCGAGCTCGCGGAACGTGCGCGCCTGCAGCAGCGCGGCCGAGGTCATGCCGGCCAGAAGTTGGAGCACGTATGCGTCGAGATCGCTGAACGCTTGCGCGTGCCGCGAAAACGTCTTGAGCGCTCCGACTGCGACTGTCCCTTCCAGCAGCGGTGCGATCATCATCGAACGAATTCCGAGCGCGCGGCAGGCGGCGGCATCGACGCGAAGATCGGTCTCGGTGTTGTCGCAACGCAGAAGCGTCTTCTCCCGGACCGCCATCCCCGAGAGACTCTTCATCATCCCCAGCCGCAATCCGGCCTGCTCCTTTGCCGCGCCCGATCCCGCCCGGTAAACCATCTCCTCGCCTTCGACGACTTCGATGACCGCGCCGTCGCCATTCGTCGCTTCGGGAGTCCGCTCGACGACGAGCGTCATCACCTTGTCGAGATCGGAAATCGCCGCAAGCACTTCCTGCTGCGTGGCCACGACTGCAGACAAACGCCCAGCCAGCTCAATCGATGACGCCATGATTCCCTCCCGGATTGAGGCAATGTCGTGCGGAACGAGTCGAGAGTCAAGGAGCGCTGATCACTTCACGCGCTTGCCGTGCTTCATCACCAGGTCGACGCGCGAAAGCAGATCAATGTGTTCGAGCACGTCGCCCTTCACGGCGATGATGTCGGCAAACTTGCCGGCGCTCACCGTGCCGGAGTCTTTCGACACTTTCATCAGCACGGACGGCCAGTAGGTTGCGCTGCGGATCGCGTCCATGGCCGGGATTCCGATCTTGCGCACCCAGACGTCGAGCTCATTCCACGTCGATTGCGAATGGAAGTTCATCGGGATTCCGCTGTCGGTCCCGACCAGCAGCACGACGCCCGCTTCGCGAAGCTGTTCGATCTTCCGCTTCAGCGTCGGGCGGCGCTGCGGTGTGATCTGGTAGTACGGCAACTGGCCGGGATGCTTCAGCGATTGGCGAATATCGTCGACGATCTCCTCCGGCAATCCGAGGTGCCAGGAGTCGGAGTCGAGGACCTCGGGGTTGTCGCGAAGCGCTTCGTAATTCCAGAGACCTTCGACCGTCGGCGTCCAGAAGAGCGGCCCGAGGCTCATCTTGGCCGTGCGCTCGCGCAGTTTCTCGATGATGTCCGGCGGATACTCGGGCGCAGTAGCCAGCCCGGTGTGCTCGAAACAATCCGCACCCGCGGCCAGTCCACGCCGGATCTCCTCGGGACGATGCGCATGCGCGACGACGGTCAGTCCGTGTTTGTGCGCTTCGTCGACGATGGCGTTCACTTCATCCATCGTCATCAGATCCTGATCGATCATCTTGACTTCATTGACGCCCGCCTCGGCGATGCGCCGAACCTTGGCCCGCGCGTCATCCGCGCCCTTCACGCCCCACCGCGAATCCTCCTCACCCGGATACGGCTCGTGCTGAATGAAAGGACCCGAGACATACATCGTCGGCCCCGGAATCTCGCCGCGATTGATGGCATCGCGCACCGCCAGGATGTCGTCGAGCGGCGCCCCAAGATCGCGCGCACTCGTCACGCCCGCCATGAGCAGCTGCCGCGCCGACGCAGGCATGATCACCTTGCGATACATCGACGGATATTTCTTGAACCAGTGCGCGTAGTCCGAATGCCCGTCGATCATGAGGTGGACGTGCATGTCCCAAAGCCCCGGCAGCACATCCATCCCCTCGGTCGAAATGATCTCCGCACCCTTCGGAATCGGAGTCGATCCGACATCGCCGACCGCCTCGATCCGATCGCCCCGAACCAGAATCACGCTATTTGCGATCGGCGGCCCGCCAAACCCATCGATCAACCGCCCGCCCACGAGCGCCTTCAGCGGCGCGTCAGCGGCGAACGAAGCAGTCGCTATCAGAAACAAGAAACAGGGGATAAGGAGGCGTCGAAGTGATGCCATTAGAAACCTCGCAGTCGTTGAATGGTTTTGACGGTAGCTTAGCTCAGAGGAAGAACGTGGCTGGTGCACTCCCACCAAGGTGATGGTGTCAGGCGAACACCTAAGCCCCCTCACCCCTCCCAAACCCACGGCGCCGTGCGCCCGAGGCGTTTCGCGAGTGCGATCCAGCGCGGGTGGGTGCGCAGCGGGGTGAAGTCGTGCATGTGGATGCGGGCCCACATCAGGCCGTTGCGTTCTTCGCGGCCGCGTTCGAGGGCGTCGAGGGCGGCGTCGTGATCGCCCAGGGCGACGTGGACGGTGGCGAGGTCGATAGAGGGGACGTAGTCGCCGTCGCGGCGGCGGGCGATGAGATTCGCGAGGACCTCCTCCGCTCTCGATTTTTCGCCCGCTTCCGCTAACGCGGCGCCGAGGAGGGAGACGTAGAGCGCGACCTTGCGGTTCGTGCCTTCGACGAGGCGTTCGAAGATGGCGACGGACTCCTTCACGCGGCCGCCGTAGCGGAGCGCGAGGCCGTAGCTCCAGTGCGCGTAGCCGGCGTTCGGTCCGACTTCGACGGCTTTTTCGAGAAGGCGCGCGGCGGTTTCGTAGTCGCCGGTGAAGAGATAGGCCCACGCCTGCGACGTGCGCACGTTCGGATGATGCGGTTCGAGGGCGATGCCACGCGCGCCCGCTTCGACGGCGTCATCGCGCCGCCCGCTCGCGGCGTAGCCGATGGCCAGCCACGTCCATGGATCGGCGGACTTCGGATTGCGCTCGATGGCGAGTCGGCAGAAGTGTTCGAGACGCGAGAAGTTCCAGCCGTAGTAGTGCTCCAGGATTCCGCGCGAGAGCGCCACGCCGGCGGAGTCGGGCGCGATGCGCTCCGCCTCGTCGACCGCGGCGCGGGCGCGCGACCACGCCTCCCACGTCGGCACGCCGCCGTAGTAGCCGCGCACGGCCCAGGCATCGGCGAGCGCGGTGTGCGCGTCGGCGAAATCGGGATCGATCTCGACCGACGCCTTCAACTCCACGATCGCCTCCTCGGCGCGGCGCTGGCCCCAGAGATATGTTCCCTTCAGATAGCGGTCGTACGCTTCGAGATTTTCCGTGCGTCCCGTTCCCGCGGTTCCGTCGCGTTCGACGATGCGCACCTTTAACGTCGCGGCGATGGCCTGCGCGATTTCGTCTTGCACCGCGAAGACGTCGGCGAGATCGCGGTCCCAGCGGTTGGACCAGAGTTGGTAGCCGTTGTCGACGCTGATGAGTTGCGCCGTGACGCGCAGCCGCGATCCTGATTGCCGGACGCTTCCCTCCAGCATCATGGCCACGCCGAGCTCGCGGCCGATGCGGCGAATGTCGTCGTTGCGCCCCTTGAACGCGAACGACGTGGTGCGCGCGGCCACATGCAGCGCCGGCACGGCCGCCAGCGAGTTGATGATCTCCTCGGTCATCCCATCGCTGAAGTACTCGGCGTCCGCGGTCGGACTCATGTTGCGAAACGGCAGGACGGCGATGGACAACTCGTCGGCACGGCCTCCCGAATCGTTCGGCTTCGGCGTCGGGCGCGTGACGTCCTGCGGTCCCGATGCGGTCGTGCGCGACGCGAGCCGCAGCGCGAAGGCGAGATCGCGCGCGGACCGGAAACGCTCGTCGCGATTTTTCTCCAGGCAGTGCTGCAGAATTTCCTCGACCTCCGCCGGCAGCCTGCCGCTTTCGCTCTGCGGCTTCGCGCTGTCCCGCAGAACGGCCACGATCGTCTCGGCCGCGCTCGGGCGCAGGAACGCCGGCTTGCCGGTGAGCATCTCGAACAGAACCGCGCCGAACGCGAAGATGTCAGAGCGATGATCGGCCGTCTCGCCGCGCGCCTGTTCGGGCGAGAGGTACGCGACGGTTCCCATGATCATCCCCGGCGACGTGCGCGCGAGGGTGTTCATCTGATCGGAATTGGCGTCGCTCGCGTCGAGGCGCGCCAAACCGAAGTCGAGGATCTTCACGACGCCGTCGCGGGTGATGAAGATGTTCTCCGGCTTCAGGTCGCGATGCGTGATGCCGCGTTCGTGCGCGGCCGCCAGTCCCTGCGCGATCTGATGGGCCCAGTCGAGCGCGCGGCTCACATCCAGTTCGCTCTGCGCCAGCCGCTCGCGCAACGTCGCGCCTTCGAGCAACTCCATGACGGCGTAGAGGGTCCCGCTCTCCGTTCCGAAATCGTGGATGGCCAGGATGTTCGGATGCGACAGCGCCGCGACCGCGCGCGCCTCGCGCTCGAAGCGCGGCAGCGCGTCGTCGGTGTTCGCGTTGCCGAGGAGGACCTTGATGGCGACCTCGCGATGAAGCCGCCGATCGCGCGCCCGCCACACCTCCCCCATCCCGCCCGCGCCGATTCGCGCAACGATCTCGTACGGCCCGAGCTGCGTACCGACGTCCATTTTCAGATGTTATCCGCAGATGGAGCAGATAGGACGCAGATGGAAAACGCCGGAGGCGTTTCGTACGGTAGCCGGTGGTCGCACGCGAAGCGGGAGACCACCGGATTCACGATGCCGCCAATTTTCCCGACCCCGGTCAGGGGTCGCGTATCAAATACCAGGCGGCGTGAATTCCCTCCGCGACCGCTGCCGCGGTCGGATAACCAACGCTCGTACCTGGATCCCGCTCACGCGGCAGAAGCTCGTCGGCAGTATCGAGACGATGGCGCTCCGCTCTTAGTGCAGCACCGTCCTTCGTCGCGGCGGCGCCACGGTGATCGTGGCGAGGTTGCTGTCGGCGGAGCCGCAGGCGTTCGTGACGTGCGCGCGGAATTGCGTGGTCTGCGTCAGCGGAGTGGTCAGCGTCGGACCGAAGGCAATCAGATTTCCGTTCGAGAACCAGGAGACCGAAGGAGTTGTGCCGAGGACATTGATGGTGAGCGAGACAACCGATCCGGCAAGTACTGTCTGATCCTTCAGCGTGTTCAGGATCTGCGGCGGAACGCAGACCGTCACCGCGACGACGGCAGCGTTGCTGTTCGCGACGGGCGCGCAGGCACCGGTAACGCGGACCCAGTACGACGTCGTAACCGCAGGAGAGACGACGATCGTCGACGTCGTGCCGTTGCTTACCGGTGTCGATACATCGCCGGTCGCGCCGATGAACCATTGGTAGGACAGCGGAGCCGTGCCGGTCGCGGCGACGGAGAGCTGCGCCGAGTTGCCGCTGTTGATCGACGATCCGAACGGTTGCAACGTGATCGACGGCGGCGTGCAGGCCGGTGCGCTTCCGTAGACAGCGTTCAGCGCAGCGTTGTCCCAGGCTAAGAGCTGTCCGTTCAGACCCGACACGAGGATGTGATTCATGATCGCGGAGCTGGTGCAGTCGAGCGTCGGATCGCCGTTGCACGACGCACTCAGATTGCGGGTTTGATCGGAGTGGCGAAAGCCGAGCGTGTGGCCGACCTCGTGGACGAGCGCGCTCTTGAACGTCTCCTGCGGAAAATTCGAGCAGGCGCCGAGGCCCTGATTGAAGCTCACGTCCGCTTCGAGTGTGGTGGCGAACGTCTCGCCGTGAAAGACGTGCGTTCCCGCGCCGAAGCTCGCGTGGGTCATGCCGGCGATGCCGAGCGCGCCGCCCGAGGAACAGCTGAACGGCTGCAGGCCGGCCGAGGTGAGGTCCTTCTCGAAGACGATGTTGTTCGTGCCGTCGGTGGCGTCGAGGAAGCCGTTCGGATTGGGGTTGGCGCTGGCGAGGACGTAGTGCGTTCCGCCGGCGTTCCAGGTGCTGAATGCGGCGTTGATCTCCGCGGTGCCGCTGCCGAGGGTACCGGTCTCGGAGTTCCCCTGGTTCCAGTTCACGGCGCTCGGAAAGACGTTCCAGCGCGTGCCGAGGCCGCCGTTGTACGTGAGCGTGTACGAAGTGGCGGTGAAGGCGGCGGTCGCGATCGGATGCAGAGATTCCGCCCTCACCATCAGCGGCATCTTCGGGACGACGTAATCCTCGACGACATCCTCGCCGCGAACGACGCCGCGAACGTAGTTGAGGAATCGGTCCGCTGACCGCTGCTGCTCGATGTGAACGCCGTCGCGCGTGTCGAACCCTTCGACATCCGCGTCGTTGCGGACCGCCAGCTCGCGGCCGGCGGCATCGCGGACGAAGCGGAAGGTTCCGAGCCCGAGGTCGCTGATGACGTAGGCGCCGTCGTTGCGCTGATAGAGAAGGAGGAGAACGCGCTCACCGTCCGCGAAGGTGGGGACGCCGGGAACGAGGCGCGTCTCATCACCGATCGTTCCGCCGGGCGCATGGACGTCGACGACGCTGCCCGGTTTTCCCTTGATCGCTTCTTCAAGCGCGATCGACGTCACCGTCTCGATGCCGAACCGCGACGATTCCACATGCGTTCCGAGAACGCGTCCGACCACGATCGCGGTGGCGCGCTCGATTTCGAACCGGTCCGGCGGAACGATGTAGGTGATGGCGAAGGTTTGTGCGGCGATACCGAAAACCAATGCGGCCAGCGGGACTTTGAGAGAGGTCAAGCCGCAAGGATGCGTCGCCGCGGCGGGTGTGGCCGTAACCGAAGTCACGTTCGATTGAATACCGCCATGCCAGTGTGGCACAGACGGCACAGACACTCTTGTCTGTGCGGCTGCGAGGCTTGCGCTTGACTCGAATTCTGCGCGGCTTCAAAAGCACAGACAAGAAGTGTCTGTGCCACATCGATTGACAACCATCCCTCCCCGCTTTACATTGGCTGCAAAACAAACCGACCAGTCGGCAAGTTGCGGGAGACGCCCTCCCGCTTCCACGTACCATCCAACGATGAACCTCAATCTAAAGGACAAAGTCGTCGTCATCACTGGCGGCGGCGCAGGGATCGGACACGCTTCCGCGGAGGCGTTTCGCGCCGAGGGGGCGACCGTTGTCGTGTGGGACGTGACCTCGGAACCGAAGATCGACGTCACCAGCAGGGCCTCCGTCGAAGCGGCCACCGATGCGGTCATCGCGGAGCACGGGCGGATCGACGTCCTCGTCAACAACGCCGGAATCGTCCGCGACGCGCAGCTCGTGAAGTGGAAGGACGGCGAGGTCGTCTCGACCATGGACGACGCCACCTTCGACGCCGTCGTCAACGTCAACCTCAAGGGCGTTTTTCTCTGCACGCGCGCCGTCGTGCCGCACATGATCCGGCAGTCCTCGGGCGTGATCCTCAACGCGTCGTCGATCGTCGGCCTTTACGGCAACTTCGGGCAGACGAACTACGCCGCCACGAAAGCGGGCGTGATCAGCTTCACGCAGACGTGGGCGCGCGAGCTGGGACGATTCGGCATCCGCGTCAACGCCGTGGCGCCGGGATTCATCGCCACGGAGATGGTGAAAGCGATGCCGCAGAAAGTGCTCGACTCGATGGCCGCTCGCACGCCGCTGGCGAAGATGGGCGATCCGGCGGACGTCGCCAACGCGTACGTCTGGCTCGCGTCCGATGCGGCCCGATTCATCAGCGGCACGGTGCTCTCCGTTGATGGAGGACTGGTGCTGGGAACATGAGCGTGCCCGCGTACGCGAACATCGTCAGCAGCGGGAGTTATCTACCCGAGGTCGAAATCACCAACGACGATTTGCGCGCGCGATTCGCCGAAATCGCTCCGGAGTTTGTGAACAAGATGGAGAAGGCCAGCGGCATCCTCAAACGCTGGCAAGCGCCGGACGGCTGGGCGGCCTCGGATCTCGCGCTGCAGGCGGCGACGCAGGCACTTTCCCGCGCCGGCAAGTCGCCCGAAGACGTCGACCTGATCATCCTCGGCACCGACTCCCCGGACTACATCACGCCCGCAACCTCGGTCGTGCTGCAGTCGAAGCTCGGCGCGGTCAACGCCGGCACATTCGACGTCGGCTGCGCCTGCGCGTCGTTCCCGACCGCGCTTTCCGCGGCGGCAGGATTGATGACCAGCAATCCTTCGCTGCGCACCGTCCTCGTGGTGGCCGTCTACCTGATGCGCAAGCTGGCGCGCGACGACGATCCGTTCGTCTTTTTCTACGGCGACGGCGCCGGCGCGGTGGTCCTCGAACGCAGCGATGCGCCGGGATACATCGCCTCCGCCTTCGCCGCCGACGGCTCCTACCATCGCAACTGGCTGATTGAGTCGGGCGGCACGGTCGAACCGGCCACCGCCGAGTCGGTCCAGGCCGGCCGCACCTCGGTGCGCATGGTCGAGCGCTATCCGCCCGAAATCAACGACGCCGGCTGGCCGAAACTCGTCCGCCGCCTCGCCGAAAACGGCGGCTTCGCGCTGACCGACATCGACATGATCATCTTCTCGCAGGTCCGCAAGCCGACCATCGAGATCGTGATGAACGACCTCGGACTGCCGATGGCCAACACGCACACGATCATGGAACACGCCGGCTACACCGGCTCCGCCTGCATCCCGATGGCGCTCGATAACGCGCTTCGCGCCGGCAGGATCAAGCCGGGCGATCTGGTGGTGCTGGTCGGCTCAGGAGTCGGCTACAACCAGGCCGCTGTGGCTCTGCGCATGCCGCTCGATGAAGGACGGCTCTTTGCCTGAGATCACGTCGCACGCCGACTTCATCGCCCAGACGCGATCGATGCTGTCGCTGGCCGGCCTGACGCGGAAATCGCTCGACGGCACGGTCTACTGGACGGGCGGCGACGGCGATCGGACGCTCGCCCTGATCCACGGCGTCAACGATCACGCGGGTACGTGGTCGCTGGTCGCGCCTTCGCTGATGAAGTCGTACCGCCTCATCATTCCCGATCTCCCCGGACACGGCGAGAGCGAGCCGCAAACCGGCGCGCTGGAGATGCAGTTTCTCGTCGATCGTCTTGGCGCAGTGCTCGACGCGGAAGGCGTCACGCGCGTGACAATGGTCGGAAACTCGATGGGCGCGTGGATCAGCATTCTCTACACGCTCGCGCATCCGGATCGTGTCGCCCAGCTTTTCCTCGAATCGGGCGGCGGCCTGGCAATCCCGCTGGGCGTATCGCTGGTCGCATCGAACCGCGATGAAGCGGTGCCGATTCTTCAGGCCGTGCACGGCCCGAACGCGCAGTTTCCCGATTGGGCGATCGACGCGCTCATCACGCGCAGCAGCGATTCACCGATGCTTCGCCTCATCGCCGGCGGAATGATGTCGTACTTCATCGATGACCGCCTCGCCGCCATCCGCGTTCCGGCCACCGTGATCTGGGGCGCGAACGACGGTGTCGTCACGCGCGCCTACATCGAACAACTGCACGCCGGAATCGCGGGTGCGAAACTCTGCATCATCGACGATGCCGCGCACATCCCGCACGCGCAGCAGCCGGAGCGATTCATCGCATGTTTGCAGGCGACCTCCTAGCCGAACGCGCGCGCATCACGCCCGATCGCGTCGCGCTCATCTCCGTCGAAACCGGCGATCGGCTGACGTACGCGCAGCTCAACGATCGCGCGAACAATGCCGCTGCGATGATTCTCGACGCGGGCCTCGAACCCGGCGATCGAGCAGGTCTTCTCGCGCAGAACAGCATCGACTTCATCGCGCTCTTCTTCGGCGCGTTGAAAGCCGGCGTGATTGTCGTTCCGCTATCGACGCGAGCGACCGCGCACGAGTTGTCGATCATCGCCGCCGACTGCGGGATGAAGATCCTGTTTCATGACGGCAGCGCGCCGGACGTCAACGGCGTGAAGCTCGCGAAACTGAACATCGTTCCAACCGCACGGCCGATCCCGCACCGCGTTCCCGATCCCGAATCGACGGCCTGCCTGCTCTACACGAGCGGCACGACCGGCAAACCGAAGGGCGTGATGATTCCGCATCGCCAGCTTCTCGCAAACGGCTACAACACCGCCATCAACTGGGGGCTGCGCGAGGACGACATCGCGCCGATCTTCACGCCGCTCTACCACGCCGGTGGTGTGGCGGTTTTCCTCATCCCGCTCTTCCTCATGGGCGGGACCATCGTTCTTCACCGCGGCTTCGACGCGACCGAAATCTGGGAAACGATCGAACGCGAACGCTGCACGATCGTCCTCGGCGTGCCGACGATCTGGAAGATGCTCCGTGACGCGCCGCAATTTGCCACTGTCGATCTGCGCCACGTGCGCTGGTTCATCAGCGGCGGCGCGCCGCTGCCCGCCTTTCTCATCGATGCGTACCAGCAGCGCGGTGTTACCCTCAAACAGGGTTACGGTCTGACCGAGGTGGGAGTGAACTGCTTCACGATGACGATCGAGGATGCGCGCAACCGGCCCGGCTCGATCGGCCGGCCGATGATGTTCACCGAGGTGCGCCTGGTTGATGACGCCGGCAACGATTCTGATACCGGCGAGCTTTGGCTTCGCGGTCCGCACGTCAGCAGCGGCTACTGGAACAACCCCACGGCCACGACGGAAGCGTACGTCGACGGCTGGTTCCGCACCGGCGACCTGGCCCGCCGCGATGCCGACGGATACTTTTTCATCGCCGGCCGCCGGAAAGAGATGTTCATCAGCGGCGGCGTGAACGTCTATCCGGCTGAGGTCGAAGCGGAGTTGCTGCAGCATCCGAATGTCTCCGATGCCGCGGTCATCGCCATCGCCGACGAGACGTGGGGCGAAGTCGGAATCGCGTTCGTCGTCGCGCACGATGTTTCCGACGCTGATCTCATCGAGTTTCTCAACGCTCGTCTTTCGCGATACAAGGTCCCCCGCCGGTTCATCTTCGTCGACGCGCTGCCGCGCACGCCGTACGGAAAGGTCCTGAAGGAGGAGTTACGAAAGCAACTCGCCTGAAAGCATCGACGCAGGAGGAACGCTCCGAAAAGTCTCGCCAGCTGATCCTCGACAGCGCGCTGAAGCTCTTCTCGCACCGCGGCTACGGCTCAACGAGTGTGCAGGATATCGCCGCTGACGCCGGCCTTTCGAAGGGCAACGTCTACCATCACTTCCCCGACAAGGAGACGATCTTCCGTTCGCTCCTCGACCGCTACTTCCTGCTGATGTCGCAGCCGCAGTTCCCCTTCAATCGCGCCCTCTCCGAAGGCACCTTCCCCGAAAATCTCGAAAATCTCGGCCTGGCCGCCCGCGACATGGTCGCCGAGTACCGCGAGTACGTGGCGTTGATCTACGTCGACGTCGTCGAGTTCGAAGGCGCGCACGTCCGCCAGTTCTACGAGGACATGGCCGTCCGCTTCGATTCATTTTTCAAATCGCATGGCATGGAAGAAGAGCTGCAGTCGAAACTCGCCAACGGCCTCTCCCCCATTTCCGCCGTGATGCTGGCCACGCGGATTTTCATGAACTACTTCTCCGTCGAGATCCTCTTCGGCGTCAAAGACCACTTCGGCATGGGGACGGAAGACGCGATCCGCGAGATCTCGCGGATCCTTCGGCACGGGATGTTGAAGCAAAACTGATTTTCACCACAGAGGCACAGAGGACACAGAGAAATCCCTCTGTGATCTCTGTGTCTCTGTGGTTCAAACGGTTTCTTTACGCGCCGCCAAGAAGAACGGGATGATTGCCATCGCCGTGATCACGAGGCTGACCAGAAGTCCGACACTCAATCCGCTCCTGTCGCCGATCATGCCGGTGATCAACGGCCCCGGACCGACGCCGAGGAGGTTGAGGACGAGGAGCGCGAAGGCGACCATCGTCGAGCGCGCGCGGACCGGCGAGAGTTCCTGGAACGTCGAGAACAGCGGTCCGAACCACGCCGTCGTGCCGGCGCTGGTGAAGAACCAGCAGGCGTAGAACAGCGGCGAGCCGGGGACGACCGAGTAAAACAACCACGCCGGAATCGTGAAGAACGCCGTCATGATGGCCAGGCTCCACAACCGTCCGGCGGGGAATCGCTTCGCGCAGAAATCGCTGAACGCGCCGCCGGCCAGATTGCCGAGGAAGCCGGCGAAGACCGCCACAACACCGGAGCGGAAAGCAGCATCCGCGTAGCGGAATCCGCGTTCTTCGACGAGCCACGTCACGCCGTGCAGCGCCGCGCCGGAGCCGTAGCAGAGCAGCGATCCGCCGGCCAGTGCGAAGGCAAGAGCCGGACGATCGACGAGCGCGCGCAGAATGTCGCGCACGAGCTCGCGCACCGAGGGGCGCGTCTCGGGGACGTCGCGCACGGTCACGGACTTGCGCCGCGCCGGTTCGCGCAGGACGAACAGCAGCACTGTCGCCAGCAGACCGATGATTCCGAGGGCGAAGAACGACATGCGCCAGCCGTAGCGGGGCGCGATGAAGCTCGACGAGATCAGCGCCACTGCCAGGCCGAGCGGAATGCCCGAGTAGTAGACGCCGATGGCCAGTCCGAGGCGGCGGCGCGGAAAGGCATCGCCGAGCATCGACAGCGCTGCCGGCGTCAGCGTCGCTTCGCCGACGCCGACGAAGATGCGCGGAAGTGCGAGTTGCAGGAAGCTGCGCGCCCATCCCGACAGCGCCGTCATCGCGCTCCAGAGCGCCAGGCCGATACCGATCAGCGGAAAGCGCTTGAAGCGGTCCGCCGCGACGCCGAGGAAGAGGCCGACGAACGTGTAGAAGAAAACGAATCCGAATCCAGCCAGCAATCCGATCTGCGCGCGCGTCAGGCCGAGGTCTTTGATCAGCAGCGGCGCGAGGCTCGCGATCAGCATCCGGTCGACGAAATTCAGGATGTTGAGCGCCGTCAGGAACGCCAGCAGTCCCCACGACGATGCGGGGACTGGTTCGACGGAATCACCGGCCGCGATGGCCGGCATGAAGCGCAGCTCCTCAGGAGTTTCGGTCATGCCGGCCTTTCGCCTGCCGCAGGATTAGAAGAAACGATACTCGATCGTGCCCAGCACCGTGCGCGGCGCGCCGTACGAGCCGGTCAGGATGCCGAGCGACGGGATGTTGTAGCCGTTGGTCAGGTAGCCCTTGTTCGTCAGGTTCTTGCCGTTGATGCCGAGGCGCCACTTCGCGTCGGGCGAAAGCCAGCTCACCCACGCGTCGTAGATCGTGTAGGCCTTCTGCGTGATCGGCTTCAGCGGCTGACCGGGACGTCCGGGATACGCGCCGCCCTCGTTGGTGAGCACGGAATTGTCGCGATACGCACCGCCGGCGCTCGCCGTCAGCAGCCCACCCCACGCCGGGAAATCGAAGTTGAGGTGCATGCCGCCGGTCCAGTGCGGCGCGTTCGTGATCACCTGCGTGTCGACGAAGCCGTCGTGGTTCGCGTCGAGGAAGCCGTCCGGCTTGAGGTCGAGATAGCTGACGTAGCCGTTCATGGCAAACCATCCCACGCTCTTCGGCGCTGCATCGAACTCGACCTCGGCGCCCTTCATGCTGGCGTTGCCGGCGTTGAGGAAGTTGCCGAAGAACGCATCCTCGACACCGTCGCCGTTCGAGTCGTACGCGGTGAACGTCGAAACCTGAATGTCCTTGTACTTGCCGTCGAACACGGCGCTGTTGAGCGTCAGCTGTCCGTCCGCGAGCGTCGATTTCACACCGATCTCGCCGACGTCGAGCGTCTCATCGTTGAACGGGTCGGCCGACTTGGGAAAGACCGTCGACTGCGCGCGCACGTTGAATCCGCCGCTCTTGAAGCCGCGGCTCAGCGAGCCGTAAGCCATGATCTTGTCGCTGACCTTGTAGTCGAGGCCGACCTTCGGCGCGATCGACGAGAACGTCTTCGACTTGTTGTAGTTCGCGGTGATGGCGTTGACGACGCTGAAGGTGTCGTTCGTGTAGCCGGCGTTGAAAGCGACGCCGTTCTTCTTCTCGCTGGTGAGGCGCAGGCCGCCGTTGAGCGTCCACTTGCTGTCGATGGCGTAGCTGCCGTCGCCAAAGACCGCGTACGACTTCGTCAGCGTCTTGCCGTCGGTCGTTCCGAAGATGCGGTTCAGGAAGATGTTCTTGACCAGGCCGCCGGCCTCGCCGTCGAAGTAGTACGCGCCGAGGACGCCGTTCAGCTTCGTGCCGTGGTCGTAGATGAGCTGGAACTCTTGCGAGAGCTGCTTGTCGTAGTACGTGGCGATGACGTCGGTGATGCGCGCCGGAGTCGTATCGAAGTCGATGTTGTTCTTCGAGTCCGATTTGCGGTACGCGCTGATCGACTTGAAGTTCCAGGCGCTGTTCAGTTTCGACGAGACGACGACCGAGGTGCCGCTGGCCGTGGTGCCGTTGAGCGGAGCCAGGCCGCTCTGCGTGTCGAAGCGGCTGGAGTTCGCAGGGCACGTGACACCAAAGGCCGGGCAAAGCGGATTCGCGGCGAGGCGCTGATAGCCCTTCGGCTCGGCCTTGTCTTTGGTGGCGTCGGCGTTGAACTGGATGTTGGTCTTGTCGCTGACCAGCCATTCCAGCGCGGCGTGTCCGGCCAGTGTGTTGCGGTTGGAGACGTCGTTGCCGGTGAAGGTGTTCGTGCCGTAGCCTTCATGTTGCAGCGACGCGAACGCGAACTTGCCGCGAAGCTTGCCCGGCATCAGCGCGCCGGCGATGCTGGCGCGGAAATCGTGATTGCTCTGCGTCCCCGGCGAATACGAGATGTTTCCGGAATACTTATCTTCGAGCGGGCGGCTGACGTACTTGATGGCGCCGCCGATGGTGTTCTTCCCGTACAGCGTCCCCTGCGGTCCGCGCAGCACTTCGATGCGCGCGACGTCGTAAACGTCGAGGAGCGCGCCCTGCGGACGGGCGATGTAGACGTCGTCGATGTACAGGCCGACGCCTGGATCGACGCCCCACAGCGGATCGGCCTGGCCGATGCCGCGCATGAATGCGGTGAGCGTCGTCGACTGGTTGCGTCCCTGATAGATCGACAGGTTCGGCACCTGCGTCTGCAGCTCGGAGATGTCGGCTTCCGCGGCTTCTTCGAGCTTGTCGGCGGTGATGACGCTGACGGCGATCGGCACCTCCTGCACGTTCTCCTCGCGCTTGCGGGCCGTGACCACGATCTCTTCACTGGCTTTTTGCTTCTGCGCGTCGTCAGACGCCTTCGCTTCCTGGGTCTTGTCGGGTTTGGGGGCATCCTGCTGCGCGGCCGCGGGAATGGCAACGGCGCTCAGAAGGGCGGCGAAACCGATCAGCAGGGAGCGCTCCAGAGAACGAACGAACATGAAGGCCTTCCTTTCAACGGAACTTCATCGATTGTGAGATTCGGGATTTGGATGATTGGTCAGCTAACTTGCCGACTGGTCGGTTTGTTTTTGGCAATCTAGGCTGGTCGTCTGCGAATGTCAAGGAGTGGAACAGACACTATTTGCCTGTGGGCTTGATTTGCCGGACTCATCCCGCTACCATCCGCTGCACAGCAATATGTGCAGTACGAAGGCCGGGTGCTCACCCGGCCTTTTCTTTTGCCGGAAACGGGAGGGAGGGGTCGCAAATGCTATCCGCGCAACAGATCGCCAGGCTCGCCAAACGGAGGAGTTGCCCGCGCTGCAATCTCGAGAAAACCGAAGGAAACGCGCTCTGCCGCCGCTGCCGCTTCAAGCTGCCAACGCACATGCGCCTGCCGCTGCAGGAAATCGAAGCGCGCGAGGAGTGGATCGTCGCCAGCGCCCTGCGCGCGGCAGCGAATTACTTCGAGATTCACTACAAATCGATCCGGTCCTTCGGCGGCGGACGCTTGCGGTGATCCATTTCAACCAAGCCTCGCCATTCCACAAACCCGCCGCGGAGCGGCTTCAGAAGGTAGCGAGGGGTGCGAGCAGTTTCATCGCTCGCACCCCTCGAACGAGAGTCGAAAAATAGAGTGTGCCGCGTCAGCGGCACCGGATGGAGTGTCACATTTTCCAGTGCCGCTGACGCGGCACAAAATTCTGGGCGCGACTCGTTTTCGAGGGGTGTTCGCTTCGCTCTCACCCCTCGCTACTTTTGATGCCGCTCCGCGGCAGGTTATCGCTCGCGCCGACGGAAACCGATCATCTGCGGATAATGCGCCCGCCTTTCATCACGAACGCAACATGCGACAACGCATGGATGTCGCGAAGCGGATCGCCATCGACGGCGATCAGGTCCGCCTCATACCCGGCCGCAATTGTCCCGACGCGATCGCCGAGTGCCAGCGACTCCGCCGACAGCGACGTCGCTGAGGTAATCGCATCCATCGCCTTCTGCCCGCCGGTGACGACGCGGTACTCCAGCTCCTGGAAGTTTCGCCCGTGCGATCCGGCCACGGCATCCGTCCCGAACACCATCTTCAGCCGCGGCGTGGCCAGTCCGAGCTGGAACACATGCAGCGCCTTCGGCACCGCCTCCTTCATCTTCGCGAACCCCTCCTCGGTGTAATTACCGATGCCGAGGTAGTGCGACTTGTTCTCGAAATAGTTGCGGAAGACGAGGTCGATGTTCGGATCGAAATACGTCCCATGCTCCGCCATCAGGTCGAGTTCCGGCTGCCCGATCAGCGCCCCATGCTCGATCGACGTGCAGCCGGCCATCACCGCCCGCCGCACGCTCTCCGGCCCATGCGCATGCACCGCGACGCGCAGATGCCGCGCCTTCGCCTCGCCGCAGATCGCAACCATCTGCTCCTGCGACATCGTCGGCGCCCCGCCATTGCGAATGCTCTGCGACGCGAACACCTTGACGACGTCCGCCCCCTCCCCCGCCAGCTTCCCCACCGCCGCCCTTAACTCCTCGGCCGTCAGCTTGCTATCCGAAATCGGATCGATGGCCGTAAGAATGCGCGGCCCGATCAGTGTCCCCCGCGCAATGGCATCGCGCAGCGGCTTGTCGACCGGCGCCCCCAGCGACTGCACGGTCGTGATCCCACCCTCGATCGTCCGCACCGCATTCTCCGCCGCATACAGCACCGACTCCTGCGCCGTCTCGCCGCGATCCGTCTCATCGTCATGCGACCGCCCATCCTTCGCATCGAAGTGCCACCCGATATGCACATGCGTATCGACGCCACCCGGCATCAGCGTCCGATCGCCGAGGTCGATCGTGATGTCTTTCAACTTCTTCGCATCCGCGACGACCCTCACGATCTTCCCGCCCTCGACCACCACCGCCGCATCGTTCGTCACGTGGCCCCGCCCATCGATGACGCGCGCAGCGCGAATGACGACGGGTTGGGCGGTTAGGGTGGCGGTGAGGAGGAGGGTGAGGAGGAGCGACGTTTTCATCGGGACAGTTTAGTGAAAGGACGCACCATGTCGTCCGAACCTGCTCTGCTAGAATTCTTTCCACCATGGCGAGAAAACCCCCTCTGGCCCGAGTCCTCGCCTTCCTGGAAAAGGAAATCTGGCCGAACATTCCGAAGAATCTCCTCGGCCGCCGCCTCACAAAGTGTGAACGCGAGCGGATTCTCGGGTATGGAAAGCGTGGTGTTTGATCGTCGACACCTCGGCGATCTTCTTTCGCGAAAGCGGAGCTGAAACCGCGTCGCCGCTGTGGATAGTGAGGCCGGGTTAGCAACGTCAACCACTGCACCTTGCCAAAGCACAGACAAGAGTGTCTGTGCACACCAGTCTCGCCGCGAGTGACCGGCTCGCGGGGATCGGCAGGATTCATGTGGCACAGACACTCCTGTCTGTGCTGTTGATGCTCGCCACGCCTGAGGCTGCAAGCCAGTATCGCCTTTCAACCCTACCGTCTCGGTCCTCTCCCCAGTGCGCGGTCCATGCGGCGGACGTGTTCCTTCAGCGTTTCGCTGTCGGAGGTGCGGGCGAGCTCGCGGGCGGTGCGGTAGACCTCCATCGCTTCGGCGAGCGGCTTCTCGAGCTTGTGCGCGATCG
>Ga0157375_10000119_pt1 | contig 77124 bp, 67 predicted proteins | sample M35metaG_FD_115311 | JGI IMG/M metagenome (GOLD analysis project Ga0157375, IMG submission 115311) | Miscanthus rhizosphere microbial communities from Kellogg Biological Station, Michigan, USA - M3-5 metaG | ecosystem: Host-associated > Plants > Roots > Rhizosphere > Soil | place: USA: Michigan... | reverse complement strand
GTCCAGGTGAGAGACGATCTTCCTGCCTACCGCGTTAATTATTTCCAGTCTCCTGGCATACTGATTGATCAATTCTTCATCGCGAACCTGGCGTGTAATATTCCGGGCAATCTTGGATGCGCCCGTGACAACCCCCCACGCATTCTTGATGGGAGAAACGGTGAGGGAAATGTGAACGAACTCCCCGAACTTGGTCACCCTGATGGTCTTGAAATGCTCGATGGGCCTGCCTTCGCGGAGATTTGAAATGATAAGCTTCTCCTCCTCTTTTCGATCTTCCGGGATGATGAGTTCGATATTTCTGCCTATCGCTTCCTGAGCAGTATAGCCGAACATCTTTTCAGCGGACTTGTTCCAACTTGTGATCGTACCATTAAGGTCTTTACTAATGATTGCGTCTTCGGAAAATTCAATGATGGCTGCCAACATTGAATTTTTCTGCTCGATATCGATAATTGCCATTAATTTTTTTCTTTAAAGGGAAATAGATGGTGATTGTGCGCAGTATGTTTTAAATTTACAATTATTGATTCTCGTCATTCATTTTCCCCCGCCAAACTTGTTATGACGTTTAAATTTTGTTCGAATGAATCTTTTGATCGTCGACGATGATAAAGATCTGTTGGAAATGGTATCCTTCGTCTTGAAGCGTCATCACATGCAGGTTGAATGTTTGGACAATGGGGCCTTGCTTTTACCCTATCTTTCAAAAAAGAGGCCAGACGTCATACTTCTGGATGTGTTCCTGGGCAATACCAATGGACAAGAACTTAGCAGGGAGATTAAAACCACTCCCGCGCTCAAGGACATTCCCATTATTATTTACTCTGCTGGAAATGTTCATGCTAATTCCATGAAAGAGAATTCCCTTGCCGATGAATTCTTGATGAAACCATTTGAAATATCTCAACTGGTTGAAATGATTTCAAGGCTCACCAGGCGATAGGGTTTTCAGCCATTGACGATTTCCCCATTTTTTTGTAACCAAATACGCTCATTTTACTCAAAAGGAAGTAAAAACTTATGGTTATGAAAAAAATATTCTTTCGCTATTGGGTCACCGCCATCATCGTTACGACAATAATGGCCACGCCTGCCATGGCCCAAATGGCCATGAATTCCAGCGGAGTTTTTAAAACAGAATCAGCCAATACGCTGCGGACTAACCTGCGCGTGCTTTGGGAAGATCACGTCATGTATACTCGAAATGTAATATTTAACATCATTGATGATCTGCCAGGCACCAATGAAGCCGTGGCCAGACTGTTGAAAAACCAGGATGATATTGGGAATGCCATAAAACCTGTTTATGGCGAGGCCGCAGGGAATAAGCTGACCAGCTTATTGCACGATCACATTACGATCGCAGCGGATCTGCTGAAGGCCGCCAAAGCAGGCAAACAGGCGGATTTCGACGCCGTCAACAAAAAATGGCTGCAGAATGCAGATGATATTTCTGCGTTTCTCAGTTCCGCGAATCCTAAAAACTGGCCCGTCGATGACATGAAGAAAATGATGCATGATCACTTATCATTGACCACGCAGGAGGCCGTGGCCAGGCTTAAAAAGGACTATAAAAATGACATTGAAACATATGATAAGGTGAAGGCGGAGATCCTGGATATGTCAGACATGCTGGCTGCCGGGATCATTAAGCAATATCCCGACAAGTTTGCACAATAAAATGTTCGACGTTTAGATTCCACGTAAATAAGGCATCCCGACGCGCAAAACGCGTGTCGGGATGCCTTATACATTTTGTAACATTTTCTCCATCCATCCGTATTTTGTTCTAAATAACTACATGACGGATCGGAAATATTTCATCGACTGGGTGAGAGTGCTGGCATTTCTCCTATTGATCTTCTTTCATTGCGCGATGCCCTTTGTGCGTTTTGGCTGGGAAATCAAGGACAGCCATCAGTCGATCGGGTTATCAAGACTCATCTGGTGGCTCCACCAATGGCGCTTGCCCTTGTTATTTTTTGTGTCGGGCGTAGGGACTCATTTTTCACTCAGGAAAAGATCAGTATTTGCGTTTGAAGGAGAAAGAGTGGCCCGACTCCTCATCCCTCTCTTGTTTGCGATGTTTTTCACCATTCCCTTCCAGGTTTACTTTGAGTGGCTTCAGCTCGGAAAAATTACACCTGGGTATGGAAAATTTTATCCCCGGGTTTGGGAACTCACTCCCTATCCCGAAGGGTCGCTTACGTGGAGTCATATGTGGTTCGTGGTTTACCTCTTCGTTTATTGCATTTTGTTGATGCCCGTGTTTGCCATTTTTAAAATCAAGATCATGCAGCGCGTCAAAATATTTATTGCCGACAAACTATCGAATCCCTTCATGTTGCTGTTGTTATTCATCCCATTGGTTTTATATTATTTCAAACTTTACATCCGGTTCCCGGAACAAATGAGTTTGCTTGACGACTGGTTTTTATTCCTATTTTCATTGACCCTGTTTTTCTATGGGTACCTGTTGGGTGGCTCTGAAAAATTTTGGGTCACCTGCGCGAAATACAGGTGGACTTACCTGACCGTCGCAGTTACATGTATTGTCGTACTCTATACCAGGTACTGGTGGAAGCTTGAAATGCCAAAGGAGGCTGGCATCAACCTGGATCTCTACGGCGCATTAAATTCGATTGAGATCTGGTGCCTCATTCTTGCGATCCTTGGCTTTGCTAAGACTCATCTCAATTTCACCAATCGTTTTTTGCAATTCGCCAACCAGGCGGTATACCCATTTTACATTTTGCATCAAACCTTAATCGTAGCTGCGGGATACTATATTGTGCAATTAAATACCTCCATCTGGATAAAACTTGTCCTGCTTGTCATCGTTACTTTCATGATGCTGTTCATCATTTATAAATTCCTGATCAGGCCCTTTATCCTTACGCGCATCTTATTTGGCGTGAAATTGAAATCGAAAGATGAGAAGGAAGATCTTTCCAGGCCTGTTGTCGCTGAGCTGGCGAAATAATAAAAGCCAGATTTTAAGATCTGGCTTTTATTATTTGGTAACGTATTGCATTAGCGCCGTTGGTCGGCCCCGGGTGATTTGCGTTTTTCATCTTCGTCATCAGTGTCTTCGTCGTCTTTGTCTTCATCTTCATCATCATCGGAGTCTTCCTGGCTGGCCATTTGGTTGGCGGAGGATTCGGCGATAGATGTCAGCTTTTCGTCGGCCTCTTTCTCTTCGCCCAGGGTTTCTGCAAGAATTTCAGAGACATCATCCCTTCCAATGCTCTTTGCCAGTTGGACCAACCCGCCATAGGTTGCGATTTCATAGTGTTCGATTTTTTGCGCCGCTATAATTAGCGCAGCATCCCTGGTGGCACTTCCTTCATCAGTTTCATCAATGATTTCTTCACCCTCTTTTACCAATCCTTCCATGGCTTCGCATTTTTTTGCCATGGGCTTTTCATCTAACAATTCAAACGCCTGTTCCAGCCTGGATACGTGTTCCTGCGTCACGCCAAGGTGGTCCTCAAAAGCACTAGCCAGATCTTCAGAAGTGGCCGCTTTTTGCATTTTGGGTAGTGCTTTAATTAAATGCTTTTCTGCCCAATAAATGTCTTTCAACTCCTCAAGGAAAAATTCCTTCAGGGCAGACCCATTCTCTCTGTTTTGTGATCTGCTGGCCCTCGTTTTTCGACTCGAAGTGGAGGATGTCTTCGAACTTGGTTTTTTAGTCTGCATAAAATTGATTTTGTAGATTAATATTTTTAGAATAGTTGGCTACGCAAACCATATGCCCTCCGTAAAGGGTTGTGAGTTTTACACTTGCCGGACTTAATTCTGTAATATTCTTTGAGGAAAAAAATGCGCAGAACGTGTAGACGCTGAGTAGATTGATCCTGTATTTCTTAAGGCATTTTATTTGCAGAAATTCTCTGGAGTTTTAAACATGAATCATAACCTTAAAATGTGCTGATATATGAAAACACGAAAAATCCTGCTTGGTACGATAATGGTCGTGACAAGCTTTGCAGTCGCTACACTTTTGATGAGCAGCCGCTTTGTTGAAAATGCAAAATTTCAACAGCTCGTAAAAATTAGCGGCAATGCAACCAGCAAGGACATGGTTCCTACTGTAACCGGAAATGGCAATGCAACATTAACTGGCACCTACGATCCTTCAACCGGCATTTTAAAATACACAACCAATTGGAAAGACCTTTCTGGTGCTCCAACGACGGGTGGATTTTATACAGGTGCCGCGGGAACTGCCGGATCAATTGCTGGCGATCCATGGGCGCTGGGGGCAGATTTGAAAAACACGGGTTCATATTCCGGGCAAGTAAAATTAACTCCGGAACAGGCCAAGGACCTGATGAGTGGTAACTGGTACTACAGCCTTGGAACCCCAACAAATGCTACAGGGGAAATTCGCGGACAAATTTCTGCGAAGCCATAAGAATTACAACAAGACCATAAAGAGAAAAGGAAAGCCTCCCTGGAGGCTTTCCTATTTTCTATGGTTTACAACTGAACACTAACTGTATCATAACCGGGCAACCGGAATTTTTTTTACATGTACTAGGCTTTGGCACTCAGAATGGTATCGCCATGGCATTTTATTGGTGGCAATTCTACAAACCAACTGCCGATGCTATTCAGCCATTTGAAAATTGCTTTCCGTAATCTCTGGAAAAACAAAACTTTCACGTGTATCAATCTGACGGGATTAGCACTGGGAATTTCCTGCGGACTGGGTATATTCATGATCGTTCGCCATGAGATGAGTTATGACCGGTTTCATCCAAATCATGAAAAAATATTCCGTGTCGTTTCGGAATTCAGGTACAACGAAGGCAATACAGAATATCAGTCGGGTGTACCCCTGGGATTACCCGAGGCCATGCGCCAGGAATTTCCGCAGGTGAAACATATAGCGGGCCTGTTCGGCGGTTATAACAACCAGGTCGATATCATCGGCGAAAACCGGGACGCTGCGCCGAAACGTTTCAAAATTGAAACGGGCGTGTTTTATACCACTCCTGCCTTCTTTGATATTTTCAACTTTAAATGGATCGCCGGCGATCCTTCCATCCTGGCAAACCCAAACCAGGCAGCCATTACAAAAGACCTGGCCGAGCAATATTTTGGCTCCTGGAAAGACGCCCTCGGGAAAATGATCCAAAAGGATAACAACGAACGCGTCCAGATCAATGGCATCATTGACGAACCTCCCACAAATACGGATCTTCCCATCAAGCTCGTCATCTCTTCCTCGAACTTGTTGAATTCAAAAAATGGAAGACAGCTGGTGGCCGATTGGGGAACCGTAAGCAGCAGGTCGCAATGTTTTATTGAACTCAAAGATAAAAAGCAGGCCGAAAGCGTGAGCCGGGCACTTTTAGGATTCCGCGATGTGCACTTGGGCAAAAACAACAAGACTGATTTTTATACGCTTCAGCCTTTGGCCGATATTCACTTTAATGACAGGTACGGAAATTTCAATCGGTACACCATTAACAGAAGTACGCTCGTATCGCTTTCACTCATTGGTGCATTTCTGCTGGGACTCGCCTGCATAAATTTCATAAATCTCGCTACTGCACAGGCTTCCAGGCGATCGAAGGAGGTAGGCATCAGGAAAGTATTGGGTAGCAGACGCTGGCAGTTGGCTCTTCAATTCATGGGCGAAACCTTGTTGCTCGTCCTTGGCGCAGGAATACTTTCCATTGTATTGCTTAATATATTTCAACCCTTTACCAACCGGATCGTACATGAAACAATACTGCTAAACCCGTTGCAATCTTTTTCTACGCTCATCGCAACATTTTCCATTTTGTTGGTGGTGACCATCCTTGCCGGTTTTTATCCGGCGCTAATCATTTCGGGATTCAAACCCATCCAGGCGTTGAAAAATAAAATTTCGGCAAGAACTGCATCCGGAGTCTCCCTGAGAAGGGTCCTTGTTGTTGCGCAATTCATGATCGCTCAGGGTTTGATTTTTTCAACTTTGATCGTCATGAACCAGCTTAAGTTTTTTCAGAATGCGCCAATCGGGTTTGATAAAGAAGCCATCGTAAACATTAGCTTGCCGCGCGACAGTGTAAACAAACTCAATTGGAAAGCCTTTCGGGACGAGCTCGCCTCAGTGCCTGGTGTTCAGCATGTAAGCCTGGGATACAGTGCTCCATCTGCCGAAGGCAGGCATACAACTACTTTCAGGTATAACCAATCGCTGAAAGATGAACCCTATGAAATTGGCCTCAATTCTGTCGACACCTCATTCTTTCAGACTTATAAACTTGGGATTTTGGCAGGTCGTGTGTTCAGGGCGTCAGATACCGCGCAGGAAGTAGTGATCAATGAAACGCTCATGAAGAAGTTGGGTATTTCAAAACCTGAACAGGCGATCAACAATTTCATCGTGCTCGACAAAATTCACCTGCCGGTTGTTGGCGTGGTGAAGGATTTTAATCAGGGTTCTTTACGAAGCGCGATACTACCCATGGTGCTGATTTCTCAAAATGATTATTACAGAATTGCCAGTGTCAAATTTAACCCTACTGCTATGGGCCCGGTGATGAAAAAGGTTGAGAAATTATACGGCCAGTACTTTCCTGCCTATATTTTTGATTATAATTTTTTGGACGAAGCGATTGCCAAATTTTACAGCGAGGAAAAGAAACTGTCAAACTTATCGATGCTCTTTGCCGGCATTGGCATTTTCATCAGCTGCATCGGTTTGTATGGATTGATTTTGTTTATGACCATACAGCGCATCAAGGAGGTTGGGATCAGGAAGGTGTTGGGGGCATCGGTATACAATATTATTCTGTTGTTCTGCAGGGAATTCATGTGGCTCGTGCTCATTGCCTTTGTTATCGCCATTTCCATCGCCGGGTACTTTATGAGCAACTGGTTGAACGATTTTGCATATCATATCAGGATGGAATGGTGGATGTTTGGCGTTGTGGGTTTCGGCTCACTATTGTTAGCAATGCTCACGGTGAGTTTTCAAACGATCAAATCGGCGCTTGCTAACCCGGTGTCTAGTCTACGCTCGGAATGAGCTTCGGCTGGCGGAGACCGCTTCGTTGGGCGTGAGCGTTTTCAATCCGTCGTTAGCATGAGGTACATCATGGAGAGGCAGGGGAGGAACACATTGTGTCATTGCGCGGAATTCGTTAATTTGATCATTCAACGAAAAATCAAAGCCATGACCATTGAATCCATCAATCCCTTCAATGGGAAGCTCCTGAAATCTTATCAATCCCATAGTTCGGCCGAAGTAGATCAGAAAATCCGCGAAACACATGCTGCCTGGTCAAATTGGAAAAAGCTGAGTTTCGCCGAAAGAGGGGATTATCTTTTAAAAACTGCGCATGTTCTGAGACGACGCAGGAATGAATTGGCAGAATTGATGGCTCTTGAAATGGGCAAGAACCTGAAGGGCGGACTTGCTGAAATAGACAAGTGCGCCGACTCGTGCGAATATTTTGCCCGAAATGCAGAGGCCGCCCTCACCGATGAATTTATCAAAACGGATGCTTCAAAAAGTTATGTGAATTTCCAACCCATTGGCGTGATACTCGCAGTGATGCCGTGGAATTTTCCATTCTGGCAGGTCTTCAGGTTTTTAGGTCCGGCGCTGATGGTTGGCAATTGTGCGGTGCTGAAGCACGCGTCAAATGTATTTGGCTGTGCCATAGAAATTGAAAACATTATCCAGGAAGCAGGCTTTCCCAAACACGTTTTTCAAACCTTATTGATTCCCAGTTCTGCAGTGGATGAAGTGATTGAACATCCTTTGATTCAGGCTGTGACACTGACGGGCAGTGTGGCGGCCGGTAAGAAAGTTGCGCAGAAAGCGGGCTCCCTCATCAAGAAATCGGTATTGGAATTGGGAGGCAGTGATCCATATATCGTACTCGAAGATGCTGACCTGGAATTGGCAGCTGAAACCTGCACCAACAGCAGGTTGATCAATAGCGGGCAAAGTTGCATTTCAGCCAAACGCATGATTGTTGTTGAGCCCGTGGCCCAGGCCTTCCTGGAATTATTTACAAAGAAAATGGCAGCGAAGGTGATGGGTGACCCGCTCGATCCAAAGTCAGATATCGGCCCACAGGCCCGCAAAGATCTTCGCGATGAATTGCACAAGCAGGTGCAGGAAAGTATTCGATTAGGAGCGAAGTGCATCCTGGGTGGCGCCGTTCCAGAGGGGAATAACGCACTATACCCACCAACGATTCTTACGGGTGTAACGAAAGGGATGCCTGCGTATGATGAGGAGTTGTTCGGGCCGGCAGCTGCCGTGATTGTCGCCAAAGACGAAGAGGAAGCGATCGCTATCGCTAACGACTCCGAGTTTGGGCTGGGAGCCGCTGTGTTTACAAAAGACACCGATCGTGGTGAAAAAATTGCCGCCGAAAAATTAGAGGCCGGTGCCTGCTTTGTAAATTCTTCCGTGAAATCAGATCCCAGTCTGCCCTTTGGTGGCGTGAAGCACTCGGGCTATGGCCGTGAGTTGGGAACATATGGATTTAAGGAATTGGTGAATATAAAAACTGTTTATGTTAAGGTTTAGGATATAAGGTATGCGGTATATGGTATAACGTAAAAATGCAATTTTAATCAACTCACATTATGCAAACTCGTTTCTCCCTAATGCTGCTGGCCACATTGCTTGCCAGTTTGGTAAACGCGCAACAAAAAGCAACACATCCACTGGATCCATTGACGGCTGCGGAAATCAGAAAGGTGGTAGAGATCCTGAAAAAAACCAACACCATCAGTGGCAAGGAACTCTTCAACGTGATCAATCTGAAAGAACCTCCGAAGCAGGAGGTTTTGCTTTATCAAGATGGCCAACCCTTCAGGCGCGAGGCATTTGCGAGCTATTTTGACTTTGCCAGAAAAGGGGTGTCAGAAGCTGTCATAGATTTGAACAAGGAGAGAGTCCTCTCGACTAAATACATTCCCTTTGTTATCGGGATGGGTCTCGCCGCCGACTCGGTTGTGCATGCTATTGTATTGAATGACGAACGATGGGTTGCAGCCCTGTTGAAGAGAGGACTCACGCCCGATTCCGTAACGCATCGGAGTATTTTTGCAGGAGATATGGGCATTGCACCTATTGGTCACCGTGAGCAACTGGTCATTGCACGAAGAAAAAGCAATTTTGTGGACGTAGAGGGCTTGATCGCTTACACCGACCTTACCGCGGGTAAAATCCTCAAAATTGTTGATGAAGAAAATGCTTTCGCTGAAAAGATAGACCTTGATTATTTCAATAAAGACACCATTACTGATATGTTCAAGGGCCCCAAACCACTAGTGATCAGCCAGCCCGAGGGGAGATCCTTTGAGATCAAAGGTCACGAGATCATTTGGCAGAACTGGAAATTGCGTTATGGGGTGGATAATCGGGAGGGCCTCGTGATCTATGACGTGCGTTATTTGGACCACGGTAAGGAACGACCCATAATGTACCGCGGCTCGATGCCGGAGATGGTGGTGCCTTATGGCTCTCCCAATCTATTCCAGGCTGCTTACAATTTCTTTGATGCGGGGGAATACCGCCTTGGACAAGGCATCGCGCGATCTATGAGTCCGGGTGCCGACGCGCCGGAGAATGCAGTTTATGAACCGGCCATACTTCACCGAGAGGACGGTTCACCTTTTCAAATGGACAGGGCGGTGGCCATTTACGAAGAATATGGTGGGCCACTCTGGCGCCACAATATTATTTCACGAAGAGCAACTAATCTCGTGCTGAAGTATTATACGATGATTGAAAACTATGACTACGGATTTGTGTGGCGATTCAAGGAGGATGGCACCATTGAAGTAGATATTGAACTCACAGGTATTGTGGAAATCAAAGGCGTGCACCGCACCAATGAAATGGAGCCTGCAGATAAAAATGACCTTTCTTACATGGGTCATTCTTTTGGGACGCTGGTGCGACCTCACGTCGAAGCAATCAACCATCAGCATTTTTTTGTTTTCCGTCTCGACATGGATATCGATGGAAATGACGGGAACAGCGTTATGGAGATGAATGCCCGTCCTGTACCGGAGGGGAAGAGCAACCCATATGGAAATGCATTCTATGTTGAGCACAGGAAATTCAAGAAAGAGATTGAAGCGCAACGTAACATCAATTACGAGTCAGCAAGAAACTGGCATGTGATAAACAATAGTGTGCACAATCAGCAGGGCCAGCATTCGGGCTACATGCTTATGCCCGGCACCCAGGCGAAAACCTTTGTTTCACCCAATTCCATGCTCCGCAAAAAAGCGGGATTCCTGGCTCACCAGGTTTGGGTTACTCAATACCAGGAAGGCGAAGAATATCCTGCCGGACTCTACCCCGCAAGCAACAGGATTTATGATGGGCTGCCGGGCTGGACCGCGGAGAATCGCTCAATCGATAGCAATGACGTAGTGCTTTGGTATGTTGCAGGCATCACGCACATTGTAAGGCCTGAAGAATGGCCCATCATGTCTGTGCACCGCATGGGATTTTCCCTAATGCCGTTTGGGTTCTTTTCATCCAATCCAACCATTGGCATCAGCAATCCGGATTTTATCAACCAACAATTTCCCAGAATTGAAAAGCGCCAGGCTGGTGATCCTGAACTGGATCATCAATAATTAATTTTTTCTTTCGAAAGGATCTCCTTTTTTGTCTGTTGAAATCACCCAGCGCAATGCGGCGATGATCATTTTTTGTTGCGTGGCGTCCTCAAATACATGCGCGCCATGTCCCATGTTGAGATAGATCATCCGGAAATCTGTGTTTGTCCAAACCACGGGAATATCTCCGTCCCTGATAATATCCTTTATACCAAAGGGGAAGTTTTCCGGGGATAAAGTCGCCAGCACTTTTACTTTTTTGTTTTCCCGCGGGCTGGGCCTCCACTGATACCATTCGCTGCTGGGGGCAATATAGGTCTTCGGCATGCCTCTCATCACGGGATGCGTAGTATCATCTACAATTAATTTAGCGGGCATTGGCGGATAGTTATTGTTGTAGAAAACGGCCCCTCCAAGAAAATCAACAAACCAAGGCCAATGCCAGGTTTTGTCGTTGTATCCGGATACATGAAAACCAAACCAGCCACCGCCGCTTTCCATGTACCTTTCAAATGCTCGCCTTTGTTCTTCATTATGCGGAAAATCATTAAGCATCATCACAAGTTGATAATCTTTCAGCTTTTCGTCGTTCAAGTCTTCCATGTGACTTGTGGTATCGAAAACAAATCCATTTCCCACAGTCAGTTCCTTAAAGAATTTAATTGCAGCGTCTGAGAAGTCGATATGTGCTCTTTCTACGGTATTGCTGTAAAAGGCCAGCACTTTAAACCTTGGTGTGCGAAGAGGTTGTCCAAGGACCTGAAGGCAGATAGCCATGGCCGGAATCACCAGTAGCTTGAGATTCAGTTTCATGATTTATCAGATTTAGAGATGAATAAATAAATATCGGTTAAAAATGCCTTCAGATGCAATTTGCCGCCCCCTGGGCCTCACTGAATTGTATACAGGTGCAGGCATCAAAATTGTCAATGAATAGTAAAGCAGGATGATGAAAGAAGGTATTGTGCCGCCGCAGGTTGAGGGAGACGAGTCAAATAATTCCCATAACGTGGTGTGTGATAATAAGGCAGACGCCATTGTGCTCTATTACATGGCGCGTAAACGTCTTTTGAATGTTAACAGCTGGCAAAAACTGAGTAAGAGCCCGCTTTCGGCAAGTTTTAGTTTAAACGACTCAAAGGGGAATGTTGTAAGCCGTCTTGCGGACGAGGGAGATTTTATGAGAATCGATATTCCCGGTCCCGGCCCAGCGACTGGAGCTGGTTTTGACTGGGTAAAGATCGAAAAGATCTCGATCAGGCAGGATGAAGAAAAGGATGAGGATTCGATAAGCATGAGAGTGCGACCTTCTTCACCTCCGAAAAAAGAAGACAACCCCGTTGCACATTTTTTTTCACCTGAAGCCACCAGTACATTTATTATTCGAAGAATTGGGAAAGTGGTTACGGCTGAAGTGCACGGAAGAAATGAAAAGCCCAATCTTGAAGTGAATAAGGAGCGCGATAAAGTAAGGAACAAGATTGTTTCGGCAGTTGCGATAAACGGTATCGCCGATTTTCAGTGGAAAGAGCTCGTCGTTGGACTCCTATCCTAAGATTCGTCAACTATTCCTTCTTAGAAATTCCTCCAATTGAGCCGCGTTCCAATTTAATATTTGAAAGCGCCCCAGTTCAAGCGGGGAGCTGTTTCGTTTGACCGTGACAGCTTCCGTTGTAAACCCCAGTGTCACATTTTCCTCCTGAAGAATTTTCAGCGTAGTGGCGTTGTAGCTGCCATAAGGATAGGCCATCACAGGAGTGGATTCGCCGAAATGGTGCCAAAGCCATTTTTTGCAATCCACAATTTCTTCGCGCTGCATGGCTTCGGGATGACTCTCAAGCAGGGGATGTGTAGACGTATGGATGCCAAGTGTGAAGAGTGCCGAATTCCTGATCTCATTGAGTTGTGAAAAATTCATCGGTAAATCATGATGACCGGGTTCAATTTCGCGGGCCAGTCTTTGTTTAATCTGGTTGAGCACATTTCTGATCTGCATGGCTGGCAAGGGCCGCAACAGTTTCCAAAGCCGGAAGTAAAGGTCGCATCGTTCCGTTGCCGGAGGGTCATGGAAGGTCCATTTACTTTGCGCCTCTGCTTCATCCTGCTTAAGCACAACGGAGTGAACCTGTTGTTCAAATTGCTCCGACCCGATGAATAATTCTAATTTGTTTGGTAGTACAAGTGTATTTAGAATCAATTCCTGCAATTCGTCCCACCAATACAATTGATTTCGGCCAATTAAGGCCGAAGGAACAAAAAAAGTAGCCGGGCACTCATATTTTTCAAGCAGGGGCCTGGCGAAATGATAGTTGTCTGTATAACAATCGTCAAAAGTCATGACAAGGCTCCTGCTGTTTATTTTCCCATGTAAAAGTTGCTCCCCGAGTTGTTCCATGGAGATGATCGTATACCGTTTCTGAAGAAATTGGAGCTGGGTTTCAAAATTTTCTGGTGAAACAGAAAGTTGCCAGGGATCAGCATCGGGCGTAAAAATTCTATGGTACATGAGCACGGGGACGCCCGTGTTGAAAAGATTTTCAAATTTTGACCTCAATCTTTTCAAATTGACCATGTTGGAAGCTTGTAGTCGATTTCACTGATTTAGTGATGACTGTTCAGGAAAGAAATGAGCGAAAAATATATTGGAATCCCCTTTGGTTCATGATGGCCAGTCCTTCCTTAACCTGCCCCATTCTAACGAGCGTAAAGAACAGTTTGACTGCGCGCATACCGGCTTTGAGGTAACCCACCGCCTGTTTCTTTTTTTCCCGGTAAGCCTGCATGACATCACCCGCATTGCAATTGATATTTGGAGTTGCTGCGATACAAAAACTGATGTGTTGCAGTTTGCGAAAGAAGGTTTTTATGGCGAGACCAGAGCGTAAATTAATGAGGGGAGTAAAATTGCAGCGGAGCGCTTCCACCTCTTCAAAGGTCATTTTAAAATCGGCGCCGGCATAATAAAGAATATTCCTGATCACCTGGTGGTGTTGTGCTTCCTCATATTCCGCCTGCCTGACGACGGCACTCAAACTGGAAGTTGACTCACGGTAGTCAAGCAGCACCTCGTTGAGATGATGGATGACGTGTTCCCGGGAGATCTTCCACCAGAGGTCAAAATCCTCCGAGTAAGCCGCTCCATATTTTCCGGCTTCATACACTACATCGCGTCTATACATTGCCGTTGGGTGATATATCCAGCAGGTAAAATTGAGGTTGTAATAAAAGAATTCCGGAGGGAAATGATCATGCCTCACAAATTCCCCGCCCTCGGAAATAACGCGCGCGGCAGCAGATACCAATCCGCACTCCGGGTGGTCATTCATGTAATCGTATTGTTTTTGAAGGCGGGAAGGGTAGGAAATGTCATCTGCGTCCATCCGTGCGATCAGCCTTCCCGCACAGTGATCGATGCCTTTGTTCAGGGAGGCTGAAATCCCCTCGTTTGTCTGGTTGCGGAGGATGCGGATGCGCGGGTCGGGGTATGACATTGCAATTTTCAGGGTTGAATCTGTTGAGCCATCGTCAACCAACAGGAGCTCGAAATCATCGAACGTTTGACCCAGCACGCTTTCAACGGACTGCCGCAAATGTTTTTCGGCATTGTAGACAGGCATAAGGACAGATATTTCAGGGGCTTTCATAGTGCGAGCTTTTTTTGGACCCTGCGCATCATTAGCAACAGTCGCCACTTCAGGTAATAATATTTAGGATAGCGGTAAGGCATCATCGCACGATTCATCAGCCTGGACATTGTCCTGCTTTGAAGGTGATGTTGCTTTACATACGCACTTAGCCAGTCAAGAAAATAGAGTCGAACCGCATAATAGTTGCCTTCTCTCCTGATCGTTTGCACAATTGAGTTTCTCCGTTGACGGTAACGATGATTGCAGAGGGAGGAAATAAAAACGGGCTCGTTCAAATAGATCTTGTGAAAAAATGCCTGGTCCTCGTAAAGCTGATAATTTCCTAAAAAATGCGTCTCAAATCCTTCATGTTTCAAAGCAATATCCCTGCGAACAATCACACCGGACGGACACGGTGCGCAGCCATCGGAAAGCGGGTAAAGTTGACGCAATAGCTCCGGTGGTTCAAACAGCCGGTCTCTTTGCTTGCCAATCTGTTTTACAACGTTTTCGGTTGTTGGGTCATCCCATTGATGAAACCAGTATTCAGATGCCTCACAAATCATGGCTGCTCTTGGATTGATTTTGAAAAGCTTTATCTGAAATGCCAACTTGTGTTTCAGCCAAACATCATCGGCGTCCAGGAACGCAATAAAATCACCTTTCGCTTTTTCCATTCCCAGGTTCCGGCTGAAACTGAGGCCCTTGTTGCGATGACCTTCGTGGTCAAAATACCTGACCTGCAGAGGAGCAGATGCAGCATAAGACTTCGCAATTTCGCTGCTTTGATCTGTTGAGCCATCATCAACCAGGATCAGCTCCCAATTCCTGTAGGTTTGCTGTAATACGCTTTCGATTGCTTCGGCCAGCACCTTTTCCTCATTCAAAAATGGGATAATGACAGAAACCATACCTGTTGCGCCTTGTGCCATTGATCATTCGTATTTCTTCTGAGCCCAGGCTGAAATGATAACCTGGTAATTTGGATCGGTTTTGTCAAGTTGTCTCTTGTTCAATTCGGGCCTTCCCATACCGTAAAGAAATGCGGAGGCGATCAGTACGTTACCATATGTCTTGGTGTGAATATCCTCATTCGCAAAAGCTTCATGAAGCATCTGCCTGATCGAAGTCTCCGTAAAGGACCAGAGCCACACATCTTTCCAATCATGGTAGTCAATATGGCTGATTCCAGGAACGGTGAGCAGCAATACGCCACCGGGCTTCAGGATGCGATGACAGGTGCGTAGGGCCTCCCTGCATTCATAGATCAACTGCAACGTTTGCGTGAGAATAATACAGTCAAAGCTATCAGAAGGAACGTCTGGGAGGTGGCTCAGGTCGCCAATCAGAGTGGCTTTTGGATTTTGGTCGTTGATATGAAGTACTTCGGACCGTTCAACTTTTTCTTCTCCAAAGCGCTCGGTGTAATCATCATCCCCAATCTCAAGGACATGGCCTTTGACAAAATGTTTATTTTCTTCCAGGAAGCCTTCAATATAATATCGGTCAACAGGGCCCCCACGGTCATATCCAAAATCCTTGCTGAAAGGAGAAGTCCGGTTGAAATCTCCAAGGTGCACAAAGCCGGGGGAGGGGATTGAGGTCGAAAATGCCGTGATCATTTTCGAGAAAAATTTCTTGATCATATTTACTGGCTTCGATAGGATTGCTTTGAGAAAGTATTTCCTGTTAAATCGTAATAGGGTTATAAGCGCGGAGGCATTGATCAGAATATTTGGAAACGGCTTTGCCGCTAAGTCCTTGTACAGGTTGCCGCAATAGTAATCCTTCCAGAATCGAAGTCCTTCTTCATAGGAGTCAAGTTCCGATTGATCTTTCAAAAGCACCTCCTGGCGCTTGAGGATCTTTAGCGCTGAGTTTAACATGAGCGGAATATTTCTCGACATGTTATTGCTGTGAAAGAAATAATTGGCAATGATCCGGGTATGGTGCTTTACCGGAAAATGCCTGGCTACTCTCAAGTAGAGATCGTAGTCTTCACAAGCCTTCAACCTCGTATCAAAATTAAAATGATCAAATACCCAGCGTCTGAACATAACCGTTGCAATCATTCCCACATAATTGTGAACCAAAAAATGCTGGTAATGATTCTTCATCACCCGCGTCTTGCCAATCTCAAATACTTTCTTGCCAGCTATTTTAAGATGGGCTCCCGACACGAAGGCGAGGTTCTTTGATCTATCAAGGATGTTCACATTGGTTCTAAGTGCGTCGTCAAAAAGCCAGTCGTCTGCGTCAAGGAAAACCAGGTATTCTCCCTTGCTGAATTGCACACCCGTATTTCTCGCAGAGGAGAGGCCCCTGTTCGGCTGGTATACATAACCTACATCAGGATAAGATCTGACTACCTCCCGTGTGTTGTCGGTAGAGCCGTCATCAACAACGATGATTTCAACATCGTTAAAGGATTGGCTTAACACGCTGTCTACTGCTTTCTTAATAAACTGGCCCTGGTTATAACAGGGAATTATAACCGAAACTGTGGGCCGGGAGCTGATAAACCTGCCGGGTGCAAGGGCCTTTACATGACTAATTTGATTGTTGCTCATGGTCAGTTATTTCGCTTCATCCAGAATTTGGGGTCGGGGCAATTAAGAACCATCCTGCCGGCAGCCGATGGAAGTTTTACATAAAATATGCCAATCGCTGCGAAAGCCTTGCGCAGAATTGAAATTTGCAAAATGCAAATTGCAATGCAGATCTTAGTTTCCCAGATCAGAGGTCACTAAAAAAGTTCAGTTTGCTTGAGATTCAAGAGGATGTCGGAATTTCTCTTCATCGTCAGGGGGAAGTTGGGTCTTACAAACCCCCACCACTTATCATACCAGTTATTGTTTTCACGGAAGTCGGCCACTTCAAACATCAAGCACTCGTTGTACGCATAAAGTTCACTTGATGTGTCTTTAACAAAGTATAGGGAGAAATAATACGAGCCATCATTTAAGAAGTTTCCGGGTATGGTGCATTCACCCTCCACAATTTCATTGTTCAACACCACTGCCTTCGACTGGATGTCAAAAATACATTCCCCCGAAATTGTAAACAAGAGCAAATCGACGGATAGATTGACTTTTGGTTGGCAATTTCTGAACCTGAACCTGATGGTAAGCGGCGTTCGGATATCTATAGGAGCCTCGGGATCATCAAGATGGGGAATAAGTTCTACTGAAACCATTCGGATATATTCATTACCCGGCGCAATTTCCCAGGTATTATAGTCCTGCTTCCAGACCTTTTCCTGCAAACGCGACAGGTATTTGGCAACGACAGATCTTGAATCCCCTTCCAGCCTGATCACACCCTCGTCGAACCAAAGGCATCGTGGACACAAATTCGTAACGGCCTGCAGATTATGACTCACGAATATGATGGTTCTGCCTGTATTTGATGTGGTGTCGTTCATCTTTACCAGGCATTTCTTCTGAAATTCGGCATCTCCCACTGCCAATACTTCGTCAATCAATAAAATGTCGGGCTCAAGGTGCGCGGCAACCGAAAATGCAAGCCGAACGTACATTCCTGAAGAATATCTCTTTACGGGTGTATCAAGGAAGGACTCGATGCCGGAAAATGAAATAATCTCATCGAGCTTCTTCAGAATTTCGGACCTCGTCATGCCCAGTAAGTGACCGCTGATAAAAATATTTTCTCTTCCCGTGAGTTCCGGGTGAAAACCCGTTCCAATCTCAAGCAGGCTGCTCACCTTTCCCCTGCCAATGATTCGGCCCTTCGTGGGCTTGATAATTCGCGACAGGATCTTGAGCATTGTTGTTTTTCCAGCGCCATTTCTGCCAATGATACCCAGCGCTTCTCCTTCATTCACTTCAAAATTGATATCCTTCAAGGCCCAGAATTCGCGTTTGCCATTGAATTGTGATCCGTTTTTCGCATCATCAAAATCCGATTTCTTTTTCAGGACTGACCTTTCCCACCAACCGTGCAAATCACGGCGGAGCGAACCAGAGCCGATGGTGCCCAGTTGAAATCGTTTGGATATATTTTCGACCTTAATCACAATTTATTTTCATCAGGCAACATCAATCAGTTTGTCGCCCATTTTATTAAAGATCAGGATGCCGGCAGCTAAAGTGATAAGCATAAAAATAAAACCGTACAGGAACTGGCCGTGGTCTATGCCGCTGGTGCCAAGTATGGAGGAACGAAACAGTTCAAATTGGGCGGAAAGTGGATTAAGATTCACAAGCCATTTCAATTTACCGGGCACCATGGACAATGAATAAAAGATGGGACAAACAAAAACCATCAGCCGGATGATAAACTGTAACAGTCCGTTTAAATCTTTGTATTTGGTGGTTACAACGGCAAAGATCAATCCTGATCCCAGCGCAATTCCGGTCACAACAACCACCGCGGGCAGGGACAAAAGCGATCTAAAAAAATCGACGGGCAGATTTGCTGTAAAATGATAATAAACGACGATCACAACCACCAGGCCCAGTTGAATTGTAAAACGTATCAGGTTTAATATCACCATCGATAATGGAACAATAAGCCTGGGAAAATAGACTTTGTTGAAAATGTCGATATGGTTACTGAACGTACTCGCGGTATTCAGAAAAAGCTCGGAAAACAAATTCCATAACGTGATTCCTGTAAGATAATATGGAAACGAAGGAACGCCTTCCGTTGTAAGCCCGATCACGCCTTTGAATATAAGTACGTAGGTAAGTACGGTGAGAATAGGTTGAAACAATACCCAGAGTGGGCCGAGCAGGGTCTGTTGGTAGGAGCTGAGAAATTCCTTTCTTACCAATCGGAATAGTAAGTCTTTATAGGCAAATAATTCCCTGATATTGATCAGGAAATTTGATCTGCTGTCAATGATCCAGTCTTGCGCGTAACCTTTCATGTTTACCGACGGGCGCAACAATCACGCCGCATTTTATTGAAAAAAAGGCAGGTATGCAGGTTCCTCCCAAGGGTACCCACATCCCGCCAGGTTCTTGATTCGCGCATTAAACAGCAATGCTGTTGATGACTAAAATCCGGTATCTATTTTGGCGGGGGTGCCAATTATTCCGTTTCGAATTGTTCTCCAGGGTCACCGCCTGCCCTGATCTGTGACAGTGTACCAATAAACACCACTGCAAAGGCTACCAATGCAATTTGCCACCATTTCATGTTCTTTAAACTGATTGCCTTCATTTCCTTGATTTTATGAGGTATCAAAGGATCGGTGATCTGCAAATTCAATGCCCGGGCGGAGGGTGGTGCGGAAATGAATGAAAGTTCCTGATGGATACAAAACAGCAACTACGCCGGCTTTCTTCGACTTTTTTTAAGCAGCGAAACAATGTCTTTCAGCGAATTTTCGAGGTCAGCAAGATTGGAAGATTTTGTATAAAATCCGGATGCACCCAGACTCATACATTTCTGAATAACATCGGATTGGCCGCAAGTGGAATACATAAATATTGGAATCTCCTGCAACTCATGAATTTTCCTGATGGTAGCAAGGCAGTCCAGACCGTTCAACCTGGGCAGATTGATATCCATGACAATAAATTCCAGTGAGGTTTCCTGCTGTTGCAAGATTCTCATCGCGATGTCACCATCATCAGCGATAATGCAACGGAACTCAGGGAAAACCTTGCTCAATGCAAATTTGAAAATATCCTGGTCATCCCTGTCATCGTCCACCAGTAAACAATCTTTTCTCTCATTCAAACTGATCATAGGCTTAATTCTTTCGAAATCCAGTCCTCGAGGAATGCTTTTGCACTCATCATTTGAATAAAAAATTATGTATTTTCTGGGAATCTAATGGTCGAAGTATCAACGATCGCGGTACCCTACACAAGTTAAGGTTTTCCCTGCCCATTTTGGTACAATTTTTACGCTAATTCACATGCTAGCCCCCAAACACCCCACAAAGTACAGTCCCTAACCAGTAATTATATGCAAAGACAATACCAAAACTCCACATGATGGGGAACTTGTTCCCCAACGAATTGTTATTCCCCGTTCATATATCTCAATGATTTTCTATGAGTAAAAACAAAATTGCGCGTCAAAAAAAGGCCAGGCCGAATTTGACGAACGATGTCAACCCAACCATCACCTTGCATAAGACTAAAACAGCCAATGACAACCACAAAATGATTGAATTGGCAAAACAAAATGGACACGGAGAATTTCCACATGACCATTTTGTTCAAAACGAATTGCTTCGCGTCCTCACCCAGATGAAGAAGGGAAATTTTTCGGTTCGGTTGCCACAGGACCAGATCGGCATGACTGGAAAAATTTTTGACACACTAAATGACATTGTTGAGCTCAATGAGAATATGATGCAATCCTTCATGGTTGCTGGAAAAACCATCGGTAAAAAAGGGAAACTTGATCAGCGCATTGAATCACCTTCGTCACAGGGTGCATGGGCAGAAGGGATTGATGCCCTCAACGACCTCATTTCTGACCTGGTTCATCCCACAATCGAAATTGCACACGTGATTAGTTCTGTTGCAAAGGGCGATCTCTCTAAACAAATGTCATTAAAGATCAAAGATCACCCTGTGCAAGGTGAATTCGCAACCATTGCGAAAGAAGTGAACGACATGGTGCGGCAGCTCAATCTTTTTTCGCGCGAGGTGACACGTGTGGCGAGGGAAGTGGGTTCCGAAGGAAAGCTGGGCGGCCAGGCAAAAGTAAAAGGCGTTGCAGGCGTATGGAAGGATTTGACAGACTCAGTAAACCAAATGGGTAGCAACCTGACAGCACAGGTGCGGAATATTGCCGAGGTGACAACGGCAGTTGCAAAAGGGGATTTGTCGAAAAAAATTACTGTAGATGTAAAGGGAGAAATACTTGAATTGAAAAACACCATCAACACGATGGTGGATCAGCTCAACTCATTTTCTTCGGAAGTGACGCGCGTGGCATTGGAAGTGGGTACTGAAGGAAAGCTTGGCGGCCAGGCGCAGGTGAAAGGCGTTGCAGGAACCTGGAAGGATTTGACTGATTCTGTGAACCAGATGGCCTCAAATCTTACGGGCCAGGTACGAAACATCGCAGAAGTAACGACGGCTGTTGCGAAGGGTGATTTGTCCAGACAAATCACGGTTGACGTTAAGGGTGAAATGCTTGAACTGAAGAACACCATCAATACGATGGTGGATCAGTTAAATACCTTCTCTGCAGAAGTAACGCGCGTGGCACGTGAAGTAGGTTCGGAAGGTAAGTTGGGTGGGCAGGCAAAAGTGAAAGGGGTGGGCGGTGTATGGAAAGACCTGACAGATTCCGTGAACCAGATGGCCTCAAATCTTACGGGCCAGGTTCGAAATATTGCTGAGGTAACGACCGCCGTGGCGAAAGGTAACCTGTCGAGAAAAATTACGGTGGACGTGAAGGGTGAGATTCTGGAATTGAAAAATACCTTCAACACGATGGTGGATCAGCTCAACTCATTTTCTTCGGAGGTAACGCGTGTTGCATTGGAAGTAGGTACAGAAGGAAAACTTGGCGGCCAGGCACAGGTGAAAGGTGTGGCCGGAACATGGAAAGATTTGACCGACTCGGTGAATCAAATGGCGTCTAACCTTACGGGTCAGGTACGAAATATTGCAGAAGTAACAACAGCCGTTGCTAAGGGAGACCTGTCAAGAAAGATTACCGTATCCGTGAAGGGAGAAATCCTGGAATTGAAGAACACCATCAATACCATGGTGGATCAGTTGAATGCATTCGGTTCGGAAGTAACACGCGTGGCACGTGAAGTGGGCTCGGAGGGTAAGCTCGGCGGACAGGCCGATGTACCAGGTGTAGGTGGAACATGGAAGGATCTTACAGATAACGTAAATAAAATGGCAAGTAACCTCACTTCGCAGGTGAGAAATATTGCCGAAGTAACAACAGCCGTTGCTAAGGGTGACCTTTCCCGTAAGATTGAAGTGGATGTGAAAGGTGAAATTCTTGAATTGAAAAATACCATCAACACGATGGTGGAACAGCTTCGCGCCTTCGCATCGGAAGTAACGCGTGTTGCAAGGGAAGTGGGATCGGAAGGAAAACTTGGCGGTCAGGCACAGGTGAAAGGCGTGGCCGGAACCTGGAAAGATTTGACTGACTCTGTAAACCAAATGGCTTCGAACCTGACAGGCCAGGTGAGAAATATTGCCGAAGTAACAACAGCCGTTGCTAAAGGTGACCTGTCCAGAAAAATTACGGTGGATGTAAGAGGTGAAATCCTGGAATTGAAGAACACCATCAATACCATGGTGGATCAGTTGAACGCATTTGGTTCGGAAGTAACCCGCGTGGCGCGTGAAGTAGGCTCCGAAGGTAAGCTGGGCGGACAAGCCGACGTCCCGGATGTTGGGGGTACCTGGAAAGACCTTACTGATTCTGTAAACAAAATGGCCAGCAACCTTACTTCACAGGTGAGAAATATTGCAGAGGTGACGACGGCTGTTGCGAAGGGTGATCTTTCGCGTAAGATTGAGGTGGACGTGAAAGGAGAAATCCTTGAACTGAAAAATACGATCAACACGATGGTGGATCAGCTCCGCGGTTTTGCTTCTGAGGTGACGCGCGTGGCTCGTGAAGTGGGTACTGAAGGTAAGCTCGGCGGACAAGCCAGCGTGCCAGGTGTTGCGGGAACATGGAAAGATTTGACCGATTCAGTAAACCAGATGGCTGGTAACCTAACTGACCAGGTGAGAAATATTGCTGAAGTGGCGATCGCCGTGGCGAATGGTGATATGTCGAAAAAAATTACGGTTGACGTGCGCGGTGAAATCCTGCAATTAAAAGAAACGCTCAACACCATGGTGGATCAGCTACGTGCCTTTGCATCGGAAGTGACGCGCGTGGCCCGGGAAGTGGGTACGGATGGTAAACTAGGTGGCTATGCGTTTGTGCCCGGAGTTGCGGGTACATGGAAAGATTTGACCGATTCAGTAAACCAAATGACGAGTAACCTTACGGCGCAGGTGAGAAATATTGCTGAAGTAACGAAAGCGGTTGCCAGCGGTGATTTGTCGAAGACTGTGCAAATTGATGTAAAAGGAGAGATCCTGGATTTGAAAAATACCATCAACACCATGGTGGGTCAATTGAACTCCTTCGCATTTGAAGTTACACGCGTGGCACGTGAAGTGGGTACAGAAGGAAAGCTTGGGGGACAGGCACAGGTAAAGGGCGTTGCGGGTACCTGGAAAGATCTTACGGATAACGTGAACATGATGGCGTCGAACCTTACCAGCCAGGTGAGGGGAATTGCGAAAGTGGTAACCGCCGTGGCAACCGGAAACCTGAAACAAAAACTTGCCATTGTTTCACACGGTGAAGTGGCACAACTCACGGATACGATCAATGAGATGATCGACACGCTTGCACTTTTTGCCGACCAGGTAAAAACCGTTGCGCGCGAAGTGGGTGTGGAAGGAAGATTGGGCGGACAAGCCGGCGTACCGGGCGCTTCCGGAATTTGGAAGAACCTTACCGACAACGTAAACCAGCTTGCTCAAAACCTTACCACGCAGGTGCGTGCCATTTCTGAAGTGGCGTCTGCGGTAACCAAAGGTGACCTCACACGAAAAATTGGCGTGGAAGCGAAGGGAGAAGTAGAAGCTTTGAAGGATACGATCAACCAGATGATCATTAACCTGCGCGAAACCACACTTGAAAACCACGAGCAGGACTGGTTGAAATCCAACCTGGCGAAATTTGGTCAGATCCTGCAAGGCCAGAGAGATCTGCGCGCAGTGACGCAGAAGATCCTTTCTGAGCTTGCTCCCGTGGTGAAGGCGCACTATGGAGCTTTTTATGTTTTAAAGCAGGACGATGAAAGTCAGCAAACACATCTTGCATTGTATTCATCTTATGGTTACAGGGCGGACAAAAATGTGCCACAGGAATTTGAAATTGGAGAAGGACTTGTTGGTCAGGTTGCCATGGAAAAAGAGAAAATTGTTTTAAGGCACGTGCCCTCCAATTATATAAAAATCACTTCCGGCCTTGGCAGAGCTAATCCAGCCAACCTGATTATTCTTCCCGTGATATTCGAGAGCAATGTAAAGGCTGTAATCGAATTGGCTTCGCTCGATGAATTTAGCCAGATACACTTGAATTTCCTGGGACAGCTCACCGAAAGTATTGGTATTGTGCTTAACACGATCGAGGCGAATACACGTACAGAAGAGCTCTTGTCTCAATCACAATCCCTCGCAAATGAGTTAAAGATTCAACAGGAAGAGTTGAGAAGGACAAATGACGAGTTGCAGGACAAAGCGCTGTTGCTGGTGAAACAGAAAAATGAAGTTGAAGCCAAAAACAGGGAAGTAGAAGAAGCCAGACTTTCACTGGAGGAAAAAGCGGAGCAGCTAACACTAACGTCAAAGTATAAGTCAGAATTCCTGGCAAACATGTCGCACGAACTTCGTACGCCGCTTAATAGCTTGTTGATCCTGGCGCAACAACTCTACGAAAACCAGGAAGGAAATCTTAACGACAGGCAGATCAGGTATGCGAAAACCATCCACTCCTGCGGCGATGACCTGATTCAATTGATTAATGACATTCTTGATCTTTCGAAAATCGAATCCGGTTTTATCACCACAAATATTCTTCCGGTCAATTTTACGGAGATCACCAATTTTGCAGAAACCACGTTTAAACCCTTGTCGGAAGCGAAGCATCTTCGCTTTGCCATCGAAGTGGACCCGGAACTGCCAGCTTCTATGGAAACAGATCTGCAGCGTTTGAACCAGATTCTGAAAAACTTACTTTCCAACTCGTTTAAGTTTACGGAAAAAGGTGAAGTCAAGTTTAAAATTTTTCAGCCCAGGAAGGGATGGAAGCAGGGTATTCCAACACTCGACAATGCCGATGAGGTGGTGGCCTTTATGATTAGCGATACGGGCATCGGAATTCCGCGGGAAAAGCAGGGTATCATTTTTGAAGCCTTCCAGCAGGCCGAGGGTTCTACCAGTCGTAAATACGGTGGTACGGGACTGGGCCTTTCCATCAGCAGGGGACTGGCTGATTTGTTGGGCGGAAGTATCGAACTGGAGAGCGAAGAAGGCATGGGAAGTATATTTACGCTCTACCTGCCGATTCACAATGTTAACAGGGGTTCGCAGACCAGTTTTGAAAGAAAGGCCGACCGGCAAACCACGGTGTCAAAGGACATTGATTCGCTGCTTAGCCGGATCAGCAATGAGATTAATGAACCCAGGTTGGATATCATCAGCGAAATGATCAATGACACCGGCGACGACCGAAACAATATTCAACAAAATGACAAAGTAGTATTGGTTGTAGAGGACGATGTGCGATTTGGAAGAATTATCATCGACAAAGCACACCACGAAGGAATGAAAGCCGTGCTTGCGGTTAATTACATCGAGGTCTTTGATTTTATCAACCGGTTTTCTCCCATCGCACTTACGCTTGATGTGAAATTGCCCGACACCAGCGGATGGCGTGTGCTCGACCTGCTAAGGAACGATTTCAATTACAGGCATATACCGGTGCACGTCATTTCCGGAGAGGAAAACCAGCATCTCGCATTCAAACGAGGTGCCCGTAGTTTCCACCTCAAGCCGCTTGACAATGAGTCGTTGAATGAATTGTTTCAGGACATTCAACACTATGCTCAAAAAGACGAGCGAAAAGTACTGGTGGTGGAAGACAATGAACTCGATTCTTCACAGATTGCAAAAATGCTGGCAGGGGAGAAAATTAGTGTAAACATTTCTGATACAGGGGCAAAAGCTCTGCAGGCTATCGAAGCGCAGGAATATGATTGCATCATCCTGGATTATTCACTTCCCGATATTTCGGGGCCGGAACTGCTACAGAAAGTTTCAAAGGCTAAGAAAAAGCTGACGCCGGTCATCGTGTATTCTGCGAAGGAATTCAACAAGTCGGAATTGAACCTCGTGAACAACAATAGCAACAATGTACTCACCAAAGGTGTCGACTCCCTCGACCAGTTATTGGAACAAACGGTTCTCCATTTGCATATTCATCCAAACGACCTTAGCAAAGAGAAACGCGGTATTATTGAAAATATTCGGAAGAAGCAGGACATCCTGATGGGCAAAAAAGTGTTGATCGTTGACGATGACGTGAGAAATCTTTTTGCACTGACCACTGTATTCGAACGGTTCGATATTAATATCCTCACTGCAGAAAGCGGACAGCAGGCCATTGACCTGCTGAATGAGAACGAGAATATTGATATGGTTCTGATGGACATCATGATGCCCGAAATGGATGGATATGAAACCATGCAAAAGATCAGGCGCGAGCACCGGAATAACAGTCTGCCTATTATTGCTGTTACAGCAAAGGCCATGAAGGGCGACCGTCAGAAGTGTATCGAAGCCGGTGCTTCAGATTATATCACAAAGCCACTTAAGATTGATCAGTTGATGTCGTTGATGCGGGTGTGGTTCTTTAAATGAGTTGAACTATGCAGGAAAAGATATTATTGGTAGACGACAGAGAGGACAATATTCTCTCCCTCGAAGCAATACTTGATGTTGACGGCTATAAGCTCGTACATGCATTTTCGGGCAGGGAAGTCCTGAAGGTGCTTTTACATGAAACTGATTTTGCCTTGATTTTGATGGACGTGAAGATGCCTGGTCTCGACGGGTTTGAGACCGCTTCTATGATTTATCAAAGGGAAAAGTTGCAGAACATTCCCATCATTTTTATTACCGCAATTGATTCGGGGGACGAAAACGTATATAACGGATACAAGGCAGGTGCCGTGGATTTTATTCACAAACCCATTAATCCGGAACTTTTGAGAGCCAAGGTTTCTGTCTTTGTAGAATTGTACCGGAAAACTGAAAAGCTTCGCGCACAGGAGAAAAGATTGATTTCGATGAACATCAGCCTGGAGCAGGAAATTGCCGAGAAACGGGTGTTTGAAGGAAAAATACTTGAGTTGAATAAGCAATTGATGGCAAATATTGCACAGCTGGAAGCCACCAACAAAGAGTTGGACAGTTTTGTTTTTATGGCTTCGCATGACATGCAGGAACCCTTACGTAAGATCAAGACCTTTTCAAACCTCCTTCGTTCGAATTGCGAAAGCAGTCTGGACGAGTCTTCTCAAAATTTTATTTCCCGCATTCACCATTCAGCCGACCGCATGCAGGATTTGATTGCGGATATCTTAAGCTTTAGTAAAGTTGCGGGAGAGGAGTTCAAGGTTGAACCGGTCAATTTAAACCTCGTCCTGGAAGAAGTGGTTTCTGATTTTCAGGAAGTGTTGCAAACAGAAGGAGGTATGATTGAAGCGGAAACGCTTCCCCAGGTTCCGGGGAATGCCGGATTGATTCGCTCACTTTTTTACAACCTCATTCATAATTCTATTAAGTACAGGAAGAAATCAATGCCACCGCAGATCAGAATTTACGCAAAGAATAATGTCGTGCGTAATTTGGGCAAGACCGAATCGATTCCATTTACCAACATCCTGGTGCAGGACAATGGAATAGGATTCGAGCAAAAGTATGCCGAGCAGATTTTCGAAATTTTCAAACGTCTGCACGGGAGTTCCGAATTCAGCGGCACAGGGATCGGACTCGCACTCTGCAGGAAGATTGTTGAAAAGCACCATGGTTATATTTCTGCACAAAGCCAGCCGGAGAACGGTGCTATCTTCACGGTATCACTTCCACTCGCAGAACATGTTAAGACGGATTCTGAAAAGAAACACGTAAAGGATTTGGCATAGATTTAAAATGTTTTTATACTCTCAATCTGTGGAATAAGCTCCCCAGCTTTTTGTCATTCACGATTTGTTCCGTTCCATATTCCCCATTTTTTCTGTTAATATGTCAGTCGCGACCATAAAATGCTGTGGTACGATTTTTTATACTTCCCAACTACTGATAAATCTAAAAAATACTAATCATGAAAACAACAAGTGAAAAAAATGCTGCAGTGTTCAACGACCTGATCAGGATCAATAACGATCGTACCGAGGGTTATCGAAAAGCAGCAAAAATTATAGAAAGTAAGGACAACGGATTGCGCGATCTGTTTGAAGATCTCGCCAACGAAAGCTCTAAAAATGTAGAAGAGCTTGAAAAATATGTGCAACGCGAAGGTGTAAAACCCGCTGAAGGCACAACTGCCAGCGGAAAGATCTACCGCGTATGGATGGATTTTAAGACAACATTTTCAGGCAACGACAGGAAATCAATCCTCGAAGCTTGTGAATACGGTGAAGATGCAGCGCAGAAGTCTTATGAAGCGGCGCTGGATGCAGACGCTGAATTTACGGCTGAAGAAAGAGAGGTGATTGAGGACCAAAAGATGAGCCTGAATGAATCTCATAACTACATCAAATCTTTGAGAGACCGCCAACGCGTATCCAGTTAATCATCATATAGGATTGGAGAATAGTGAATGCACAGGGGGTCAATCAAGAATGACATTCTTGCTGGTCCCCTGTTTTTATAACTCCTGCTATTGATCGGCAGAGAATTTGTTTCTTATTTCATCACCAACCAGAAGAAGTAAACTATGCATGTAATATGTTATTCACATTTGAGATGGAATTTTGTTTACCAGCGGCCACAACACCTGATGTCGCGCATTGCGAAGCAATTTCCTGTTGTATTTGTGGAGGAGCCCGTTTTTGACGCCGCTGTTCCAATGCTTGAACACCAGGTTATGAGCCCCAACCTTTGGATCCTGGTTCCACATCTTCCTGCTGGCATATCGGGCGAGATGGTCAATGAAATGCAGGGGCAACTGTTGAAAAATTATTTTGAAACCAATCATATAGAAGAACACATAGCGTGGTACTATACACCTATGGCGTTAGCCTATACTCAATCGTTCAAACCTTCCCTGGTGATTTATGATTGCATGGACGAACTTTCAGCATTTAAGAATGCCCCACTTGAACTTCGCAGGAAGGAAGAAGAACTTTTCCACTTAGCCGATCTTGTGTTCACAGGAGGCTACAGTTTGTATAAGGCTAAAAAATCAAAGCATCCTGAAGTTTTTCTATTACCGAGCAGCATTGATAAAGAACATTTCGCCAAAGCAAGACAAAGGACAACTGAACCGTTTGAACAATCCGTTATTCCACACCCCCGAATTGGATTTTTTGGTGTGATCGATGAACGCATGGACCTGGAATTGGTGGAAGAGCTCGCGAAAATGAAACCTGAATGGCATTTCATTTTCATTGGACCGGTTGTAAAAATCAGCCCCGAGTCTTTACCGTTGGCTCACAATCTGCATTTTCTTGGATCCCGGTCATACGGCCAACTACCTGATTATATATCGGGATGGGAAGTGGCAATAATGCCCTTTGCTATCAACGAAGCAACGCGATTCATAAGTCCGACCAAAACACCTGAATACCTCGCAGCCGGAAGGCCGGTGGTAAGCACACCCATCCATGATGTGGTACACGACTATGGGGGTCGCGGACTCGTTTATATTGCTGGCGATGCTGCCGGGTTTGCACGAGATATTGATTCGATATTAAAAGAAAACGACCGATCTAAGTGGTTAAGTAAGGTTGACCAGGCCCTGGCACAGACTTCATGGGATTTAAGCGCAGGGAAGATCATGACTGAGATCGAAAGAAAATTAACCCAAAAAAAGGAGCATCTAAGTTCCAAAAAGGAGAGTGATTATGTTTGATTACTTAATCGTAGGAGGGGGTTTCGCCGGCGCTGTGATGGCTGAACGCCTTGCGAACGATGCCGGCAAGAGAGTGCTGGTGGTGGATAAGCGTCCTCATATTGGCGGAAATACTTTTGACTATTTCGATCAACACGGAATTCTCGTACACAAGTATGGTCCGCACATTTTTCACACCAATTCAAAAGAAATTTTCGATTACCTGGGAAAATTTACACCATGGAGACCTTATGAACACCGGGTTCTTGCCAGCGTGGACGGCATGTTAGTTCCCATCCCCATCAACCTGGATACGATTAATAAATTATATGGGTTGCATCTGTCGAGCTGTGAAGTGGAAGCCTTTCTGCAATCAAAAGCAGAGAAAAAAGAAAGGATTCAAAGTTCCGAAGATGCAGTGACTTCAAAGGTTGGAAGGGAACTCTATGAAAAATTTTTTAAGAATTATACAAAAAAGCAGTGGGGACTGGATCCTTCTCAACTTGATGCATCTGTTGCAGCGCGCATACCGACGCGTACCAACAGAGACAATCGGTATTTTACAGACACCTACCAGTCGATGCCCCTTCATGGTTATACAAAGATGTTTGAAAACATGCTTTCTCATCCCAATATCAAAGTGATGTTAAATACAGACTATAAAGAGCTGGAAGGAGAAATTATGTATGATGAAATGATCTACACTGGACCGATTGATTATTATTTTGACTACTGTTATGGCAAGCTTCCGTACCGGTCCATCGAATTCAGACATGAAACTGTAGAGACAGAACTTGTGCAACCGACCGGCACGGTGAACTATCCTAACGAGCATCCCTACACGAGGGTGACCGAATTCAAGTGGTTGACGGGACAAAAACATCCTAAGACCAGCCTGGTGTACGAATATCCCAAAGACGACGGCGATCCCTATTACCCGGTTCCCCGCCCCGAAAATTCTGAACTCTACAAAAGGTATCAGCAATTGGCCTCGCTAGAACAGGGAGTGCATTTTGTAGGAAGGCTGGCAACTTACCGCTATTACAATATGGACCAGGTAGTGGGTCAGGCGCTGACACTTTATAAGAAAATCCTTTCTTCTAAAGAAAACAGCAATCATGTTAACGGAAGCCAGTATTCTTTCACCCATTCCTGAAGTTTGGGGTGGAATTGAATGCACAATCAACAGAATTGGGAATGTTTTTCATGATCAGCTTTCGAAAGCCGGTCATTATACCAGAGAAGGCGACATCCAAATATTGGCCAGCTCAGGCATTTCCAAATTGCGGTATCCGGTTTTGTGGGAAAGACATACCGACGGCCCGGAACAGAGCTCCGCGAATTGGGATGTGACAGAAGGAAATCTGAACGCAATAAGAAATTCTGACATTGATCCCATTGTAACCTTGTTGCATCATGGGAGCGGCCCAGTATTCACCAGCCTGGATGATCCTGCTTTCCCGGAAAAATTGGCCTGCTTTGCCTTGCAGGTGGCGCAAAGATTTCCCTGGGTGAAGTTTTATACGCCGGTCAATGAACCGCTGACAACAGCACGCTTTAGTGGTTTATATGGTCATTGGTATCCGCATCTTCACGATGAACTGAGCTTTGTAAGAATATTCCTGAACGAGGTTAAGGCGATCGTGCTTTCAATGGAGGCCATCAGGACGGTGAATAGAGATGCGAAGCTGGTACAGACTGAAGATCTTTGCAAAATTCATGCTCCGTCATCCCTTCACTACCAGGCTGAATTTGAAAATGAACGTCGCTGGCTGACCTACGATTTGCTGACCGGAAATTTTGGTCCGGGGCATTTCTTCTGGAATTATTTCATTGGACTCGGCATTTCGGCGGAAGAGTTGCATTTTTTTGAAAAGAATTACTGTGTTCCTGAAATCGTCGGATTTAATTATTATGTAACATCTGAAAGATACCTTGACACAGAGATTGAAAGATATCCCCCGCACCAACAAGGGGGCAATGGTCGCGACAGGTATGTTGATATTGAAGCCGTGAGAACGGGCCATTCCATTGACATCAGGCCCCTGCTTCGCGAGGCCTGGGAGCGATATCGACTGCCCATGGCCGTTACCGAATGTCATTTGAATTGCAGCCGGGAAGAACAGATGCGCTGGCTGAACAGTATCTGGACGGCTTGTTGCGAACTCTGTGCCGAAGGTATTGATATGAAAGCTGTGACCGTTTGGGCCATGATGGGTGCTTTCGATTGGAACAGCCTGCTGACCTGCCAGAATAATCATTATGAACCTGGCGTATTCGAAATCATCAATGGGAGATTGCGAAAGACCATTCTTGTCGATATGATCAGAGGGTATGCCGCGAAAGGAAGCTTCGAACATCCTCTGCTCACTGCAAAGGGCTGGTGGCATTGTACACGTGGGGAGAACTTTCTTGAGGGCAGTCCGATTCTTATCGTGGGTCAGTCTGGAGCATTGGCCACGGCATTGAGCAGGATTTGTTCAAATCGGGGTATTCACCACATTTGCGTTTCCCGTTCAGAGCTGAATATTTTAAGTGAAGCTGACATTTGTAGTGCCATTGAAAAATATAAGCCCTGGGGAATTATTAATGCAGCTGGTTATGTAAGCGTGGACGATGCTGAGACGAACTACCGTGAATGCTTTGCACTTAATGCTGAAGGGCCGGGCCTGTTGGCATCCCTTTGCAAAAAAACAGGAACCAGGTTAATGACATTTTCCTCTGACCTGGTATTTGACGGCGAAAAAAACGAGCCGTATGATGAGGAAGATGAGGTTTGTCCGCTAAGTATTTATGGAGCCAGCAAGGCGAGAGGAGAGCAGAATGTGCTGGCGGAGGATCCATCTGCGCTGGTCATTAGAACGAGTGCATTTTTCGGTCCCTGGGACGAATTCAATTTTGTTTCCAAGTTATTGCAATCTTTGAAACGCAATGAGCATTTCAAGGCGGCGGCGGATGTGGTGGTGACACCCACTTATGTGCCCGATCTTGTAAACAAATCCCTGGACTTATTCATTGATGAAGAAAAAGGCATCTGGCATATTGTGGGTGAGAGGCAGCTGAGCTGGGCTGAATTTGCCCGCGAGGTCGCCGAAAGAAGCAGGTATTCAAAGAAATTAATAATTGCGAAACCGTATCATCATTTCGGTTGGACGGCTGAGCGACCGCGATATAGTGTATTGAGCAGTTCAAAAGCTGGTCACTTACCGTCGCTTGAAAATGCGATTGATCGATATTTGGAAGAGGCGGTGCATTAAAGGAAGATATGGCTGGAAATAAATTCATGTTTGCTACGGGGATTGAAAATAGTTATCCCACCATCACGCTGCCCGACGGCGGCTGCAAGCGCATAGATGAAATGGCCAAGACATTTCATTACGAGAATTGGGAAAAGGATTTTCACCTGGTGACTCAGCTGGGAATTGAGTTTCTTAGATACGGTCCGCCATATTATAAGACCCATTTGGCACCGGGCAAGTATGATTGGGAATTTACAGATAGTACTTTTAATAAACTGAAGGAGCTTCACATCACGCCTATTGTTGACCTCTGTCATTTTGGTGTACCCGATTGGCTGGGCAATTTCCAGAATCCGGATTTCCCGATTCATTTTGCTGAATATGCCCGGGAGTTTGCGAAACGGTTCCCTGAATTGCAACTGTACACACCGGTCAACGAAATATTTATTACAGCCTTGTTTTCCGCGCAGTATGGTTGGTGGAATGAGTGCAAGCAATCAGATCATGCATTTGTAACTGCACTCAAGCATCTTTGTAAGGCCAATGTGATGGCGATGCAACAAATTCTAAAGGTTCAGCCGGAGGCAACATTTATTCAAAGCGAATCCTCTGAATATTTTCATGCCATGGATCCTAAGGCCGTACCGTTGGCCAGGTTTCTGAATCAAAAGAGATTTCTATCCCTCGATCTCACATATGGTTATCCGTTAAGTGTGGGCATGTACGAGTACTTACTGAGGCACGGCATGAGCAGGGAGGAGTATCAGTGGTTCATTCAAAACCAGGTGAAGGCAAAATGCATTATGGGGAATGATTACTATGTCACGAATGAACATCTTGTATTTCCTGATGGGAGGACGCAGGCGGCGGGCGAAATTTTTGGCTACTATGTGATCACGAATCAATACTACAGGCGCTACAAGCTGCCCATTATGCATACGGAGACAAATTTGAAAATGCCGGCATCAAAAGAATGGCTGTTGAAACAATGGGCTAATGTACATCGCCTGAAAAATGACGGCATACCCATCATTGGATTTACTTGGTATAGTTTGCAACACCAGGTAGATTGGGATTCTGCACTTCGAAATGATGCAGGTGTGGTCAACGAGCTGGGGCTTTTTGACCTCAATAGAAACATCATGCCGGTGGGGGAGGCTTACAAAAAACTAATAGAGGACTGGAAGTTGATCCTGAATGAGGAGAGCTTTGGATTGGTATTCGATAATTGGTAAAAAGTCAACGGGTAAAAACAACCTCTTCTTTGATGATATCGGCTGTAAACATGGAAAAAAGGTCAAAGGCTTCGATCTTTTGCTCCTCTTTGTCCTTCTTGTCTTCTGAAGGCAACTCTCTGAACGGCAGAATTTCACTGATACCGACCTTTTTAATCAGCGCCAATACCTTCTCTTCTAAGCTGGTGGTCTTAATCATATTTAGTTAAGTAGCAATATCTATGCCCAAATGGCGTTGATTATCTTGTTTTTCCGTGCGTTGCAGGCATAGTTTTTAACATTCTGACAATGATGAAGCTTAACAGAACCAAACTCAGAAAAATAATGAAAGACCCGGCATTAGCTGCCGCGGCCGTTGAGTTGGTTTATGTTTCCAACCAGGACGCCGGAATCAGCCGTGTGAAGAGCGGAAAATCATTTTCTTACTTTATTGGCGATTCAAAATTGACCGACAAGGAGCACTTGAAGCGTATTAAGAGCCTCGTCATTCCGCCGGCCTGGGAACAAGTGTGGATTTGCCTGCTGCCAAATGGTCACCTGCAGGCCACGGGTCTCGATGTGAAACAAAGGAGACAATATCGTTACCATCCAGCATGGAATACGTTCAGGAATGAGACAAAATTTTTTCACATCCTTGACTTTGGAAAATCGCTTCCCGATCTGAGGAAGAAATTGAAGAAGGATCTCGACCTCATTGGATTGCCACAGGATAAAGTGCTGGCCGTGGTGGTAAGTTTGATGGAGATGACGCACATCAGGATTGGAAATAATTTTTACGAGAAGTTATATGGTTCATTCGGACTCACCACGCTGAAGGATCGTCACGTAAACATTAAGGGGCATACCCTGGCCTTTCAATTCAAAGGGAAAAAAGGGGTGCAGCACACCATCAGCATCAAGAACAAGAAGCTGGCGAACATCGTACAGAAATGCAAGGATATTCCCGGAAAGGAATTGTTTCAGTACTATGATGAAGAGGGTGCAAGAAAATCAATCGACTCAGGAATGGTGAATGAATACATCAAAAAGATTAGCGGCGGCAATTACACAGCTAAAGACTTCAGAACCTGGGCTGGCACAGTGCGCGCCATTGAGGCATTGCGGGAGCAGGGAGCCTTCGAAACCGATTCGGAAGCGAAGTCGAAAGTCGTGTCTGCACTAAAAGTTGTATCTACTCATTTAGGCAATACTCCAAACGTTTGCAAGAAATATTATGTCCATCCAAGAATCTTCGAAATGTACCAGCAACGAAAATTAGATCAATACCTGTTCAATTCCGACAAAATTTCAGAAATCGAGAATAGTGAGCATTGGAGTGTGGAGGAAGAATTAATATTAAGGATACTCTCTTAGAATATAGATGCCAGATACCGGATACCAGATACCGGATACCAGATGCCAGATAGCGCGAGTTTGGGAGTGGTACACACACTCACCCAAACTATCCGGTATCCGGTATCTGGTATCCGGTATCTGGTATAATTTTTTCAGCGATTCTCCTAAAAACATCATGTCAATCAAGAAAAATGAAGCCACAAGGCAACGCCCGGCGGGCGATCGTTTCCTGGACAGCCCGGCACTCGTTGTAAACCTTCCGTCCTGGCTGGATCAGCTCATGCGTGAGGAATCTTGGAAAGACAGTGACCGCAATGCGGTAACCGTTGCTAAATCTGATCGTATTACAGTAACGCTTATTGCGTTACATGAGGGCGCCATGATGGGCAACAAGGAGCTTGAACGTTTTTTCATGGCTGAGGTGTTGGCTGGCAACGTGCAGTTAGAATTGCAGGGTGGTGAAGTGAGACTGGAAAAGGGAGATCTGATTGTTTTGCATCCTGAAGTGGATCATTTGATCCAGGCCAATTCCAATGCGTGCATACTGCTTACCAGCATGGCCACGGAAGCCCAGGAAGGATTGGAAGGTGAGGCCCTTTTCCCCTAATCGTGGAATTGAAATGAGTGAAAGACCTGAAATCTACCCAATGCCAGCTATTATCCACACAATTTACGGTGGCCGGGTATTTGTAATGTATAACATTCTTAATTACATGGATGACGCATGACAAGCCAGCATATCATACCCTGGTAGTAGATGACGAATTAGACGTTTGTTTTCTTTTAAAAAGTATTCTGAAATTGAAGGACACCTCTGTCGCATGTGCAGGTACCATCAACCAGGCAAAAGCCGAATTGAGCCGTCAACAACCAGACATTGTTTTCCTCGACAATTATCTGCCCGACGGTGTTGGTATGGACCTCATCCGATACGTCAAAGACAATTTTCCGCAAACAAAAATTATTATGATTAGCGCCCAGGATAGTGCCGCTAATCAGCGAAGGGCGATTCAATTTGGCGCGCAGAAATTTTTGCCGAAACCATTCATAGTCGATGAACTCGACAACACGTTGCATGATTTGTACGATTAATATCCGCAGACTGAGGATATATTTCCCCGAAAATTCATATTGTCTTTCAATTGTTACCCAAAAGAAATTGGCACTCTATTTTATTTATTACAGTAAATCTTTTTGAACAAATAAAACAACAGTTATGGGAAATCTTCTCTATTTAATCGCGGTGATACTTATTATAGCCTGGGCCATTGGATTTCTGGGTTACCATGCAGGTGGCCTTATCCACATTTTGCTGGTAATCGCGATTATCGCGATTTTGCTTCGCGTTATTCGTGGCGCCGGCAGTTAGTTCACGGCAGGAAGGAATAAAATGAATTCGGCGCCCTCGTCCGGCTTTGCCTGGGCGATGATCGTGCCCTGGTGGTTTTCAGCAATTTTTCTTACTATAGAAAGCCCGATTCCCGTCCCCTCGTATTCCTTCCTGCCATGTAATCGCTGAAAAACACCGAATATTTTTTCATTATATTCTTGTTCAAAGCCAATCCCATTGTCGCTTACAGTGATTTGATAATATTTTGCTTTGGTCATCGGCAAATTTTTTCCATTCATTGCACCTTCGATGGTGGTACAATAGATATTAATCACGGGGTTCACATTCGGCCTGGAAAATTTCAGCGAATTCTCAATTAAATTCGTGAAGAGTTGTTTGATCTGAAAAGGAATTGCTGGTAGAATGGGAAGTCTTTCCACATGAAGAGTAGCCTTCTTCGCTGCGAATTTGTCAGATAATTCGTCCCTGATCTGATCGATGATATCATTCAAATTGGTTTGCTCGAAATATTTCTCACCTCTCGATGTTCGTGAATAGGACAAGAGATCACTGATCAGCATTTGCATGCGCTTTGCAGATCGTTCAATCCTTTCAAAGTCCTGGAGCACCTCCGGCTGTAGTGTTTTGGATTCAGTAATTCGCCCCAAAAAGATCTGGATCTTTCTCAAGGGTTCCTGCAGATCATGCCCCGCGATATATGCGAAGGATTCTAATTCCTCGTTCATTTTTTCGAGGTCTTGATTTTGCCTTTCCACGGCAAGATTCCGTTTTTCCAGTTCTGTGTTTTTGTGGGAGATCATCTCAGTCATTTGCTCCTGACTTTTTTGAAGCGCTGCTGCATCGCGTAGAGCGCGTGCGAGCCTTCGAAACGACCAAAACAGTGCGAACAAAGAGAGTAAACTAAGGAACAGGATCGTCGCGGGAGTTAATATGAACTGACGCTTCAACGTGTGTGTCCTCGTTTCCAGCAAGATATTTTCAACCATGGTCATTCCACCGATTTCCCTTTTTATTCCGGTCATCAATCTTTTCCCTTCTACGATTTGTTTCTGAAGCCCCGGTTCGATGAGGGGTTCATTAAGCCTGAGAACGGAGTCCAGGGCTTCAACCCTTGTATTTATTCGTTTGCGCAGGTTTTCAGATGAAGCAACCTGCATCGGGTTGTCCGCAACTAGAGAGTCAAGCAATATAAAATTCTGATTCAGATCCGCCAGGGATGCAGCCCGCAAAGTAAGGAAGGAACTGTCGCGGCTCAGGAGGTAACCACGCTGGTTGCTTTCAACACTGCTTATATTCCAACCCAGCTTTTCAAGGTTTTCTTTTACCATATTTGTATGGTTAACCCATTCCGAAGCTTTGATCAGCGCATTTATTCGCATATACGAAATCGCGGTCACTGCAATGACCGTGAGCGAAGTCCAAATAAGTACCCGGTTGATAACACTGTTACTTTGCATGAATCATTTTAAAAATACTTTGAATTTTTTCTTTAAATTCTCCTTTCTGCACCGATTGTATCAACCACGAAAGCGCTTTGAATTTCAATAAACTCAACGTAATTTCATTAACCTTATTCTCCGGTAAGGCTTTTTGGGGAATTACTTCCCCGAAGTGCGACAATTGCTGCTTAGCTGAATAAAGAAATTCACAACGACTCGCCATATCTACAAACTTAATGAACGGGAATTTTTGGATCGAAAATTTATTTATTACAGTTGCAGCCAAAACGGTTATCATGGAATTATATCGGTATGTTATTTGAATTGACGAGCTAAATTTGCCCCATGTACGGCGTCAGTGGAAGCATAAAAATATTAGTGATTGAAGATGATGAGGACGATTATTTTCTGACCACGCAGACGCTTCGTTCCATTCCGGGTTCAGAAAAATGGATCATCGACTGGTGCTACAATTACAAGAATGCGCTCCAACACCTTTGTGAAAGGAAGTATGATCTGTATTTCATTGACTATTTCCTGGGTGGGAAGACCGGGTTGGACCTGCTAAAAGAAAGTATCACCCAGGAGTGCATGGAGCCCATCATTATGCTAACGGGTCAGGGTAACCGGGCGATAGACATGGAGTCCATGCGTAGCGGAGCCACCGACTACCTCATAAAAAGTGAGCTGAATCCCGAAAAATTGGAAAGAAGCATCAGGTATGCGCTGGAGAAATCACACCACATAAAGAACCTGAGGACAAATGAGCAAAAGTACAGGTCGATCTTCGAGAATTCCATGGATGCCATTTTCCTTTTGGACGACGAATTGAGACTGGTGACTGTAAATAAGGCGACAACGGGGATGCTAGAATATACCGAGGAGGAATTGAAAGGCATGTATGTCACTGACCTGATTGAAGAGTTTGAAGAGGCGGAGCAATTGAGTAAACAATTTCAGGCGCTTCGTGAGGTCAGGGACAGGGAAGTAAAGCTCGTTTGCAAAGGTGGTGATGTAAAAACCTGCCTGCTCAGTATTGTCACCAGTTCAGGCTACAGCGAAAAGGAGTTTATCCAGGGCATACTTCATGATATCACGCAGCTCCGGATTGCTGAAAAGTCTCTTCTTCAAATGGAAAAGACGGCCTTGTTCAGCAAATTGGTGCAAACGCTTGCTCATGAAATCCGAAATCCACTTAACAATGTCTCGCTGGCCTCACAACAACTCGGGAAGGAGGATCACTACGAATTTCAGGAGCAGTATTTTGATATGATTATTCGGAACAACAACCGAATAAACGCGATCCTGACCCAGCTCATGTTTTCCTCGGGAGAGCAATTGGGTAAACACGAGCCAACCACAATTCAAGGTATCGTGAACGATGCAATAGATGGCGCCAGGGACAGGCTTACACTGCGCGAAATTGAATTGGAATTAAATTATCCTGATCGGGAGATACCGGTTGTTGCCGACAAGAGCCAGCTTTCCATCGCACTTCTAAATATAATTACGAATGCAGTTGAAGCCATGGAAAACGTAAAAGGAAAATTGGCCATCGAGGTCGAAGTCTTGCGCGACTTTTGTGAAATTCGCATTAGTGATAATGGCTCGGGTATTACAGAGGAAAACCAGAAGCGATTGTTCGATCCATATTTTACGACCAAACGCAATGGCTTGGGATTTGGTTTATCGGCCACATTGAACATTCTTCAGAGCCATCGCGCAAAAATACAGGTAAATTCAACTCCAGGGGAAGGAACGAGCTTTCTCGTTTCGATTCCCCTGTTTGAAGAAATCCAGGAACAAGTGTCAATTAAGTGATGTGGCCATGCAATGACCCTGAAAAGTTTCGCAGCAGTCGGCACAGGTGGCGATCCAGTATTTTGCAACTTCACCTTCGTGTTTGCTGAATCCTTCGACTACTTCTTCAATTTTCATCGCTGAAAGCATCAGGATGGAAGTGATCTCCATGTTTTCATCTTTCAACAACAGGCCTACCGTTCTAAGGCAAACAGAGCCGCAGATTTTGCAGGCTTCGATGAGCTGCAAGTCCGGGCTGGCTTTATCGAGTTCGAATTTTTGAACGACTTCTCCGATCAACCATACCTTAATCGCCGACCTGGTTAGCGCATCGGCTACTTCGAATCTTGATTCTGTTAGTTTCATAAAATTAAGTTTCTTGAGTTGGTGAATTCATAGCCGGGTCAAACTAAACTCGTATTGGCTATCAAAAATGGCGTGCCAAAATTCATTCAGGCTCTGTCAGGTGCGCCAGTGCACCATAATCTGGATTTTTCGACAGTTTCAACCAGAATCTTCCAATTTTTTTGGGGAACCGCGGCAACAGCATGGGGAAGTTGGCTCAGTTTTTACATTAAACTTGCCATGGCGTTAACTCCTAACCAGTTCAGTCCGATGCTCGCAACGCTTGCGGATCAACCCATTGATGCGGAAGGCTGGCTTTATGAGGTCAAATGGGACGGTTATCGGGCCCTTTCCTTCTTAAAGGGGGAAAAGGTTGAAATCCGTTCAAGGAATAACAAGTCGTTCAATAATAAATTCTATCCTGTAAGAAACGATCTGGCGCGCATGAAATTGGAGGCCGTTTTTGATGGCGAGATCGTCGCTATTGGGGCATCGGGTATTTCTGATTTTGGTCGATTGCAGAATTGGAGAAGCGAATCAGACGGGGAGTTGCGATATTATGTTTTTGACATTTTGGAATTCAAAGGTAAGTCGCTATTAAAGCAGCCGCTTTCCAGTAGAAAACAGTTGCTGGAAAAAATTCTTCCGGAAAGTAACATCGTTCAGCTTAGTAAGTCATTTAATACAAAAGGGAAGGCGTTCTATAAAACCGCGTCTGAACTGGGACTGGAAGGAATTGTGGCAAAGCATGCAGATTCAGTATATACGCCGGGAATGCGTTCGCGCGAGTGGTTAAAAATAAAAATCGGAAACCGCCATGAGGTGGTCATTGGAGGATATACGGCAAATGAGGGAAGCAGTAAGGCTTTCAGCTCCCTTTTGGTAGGGGTCTTCACGAACGGTAAATTAGAATACAGGGGCAAGGTCGGAACCGGTTTTTCAAATGCGCTGCAAAAGAAATTGCTCCAACAATTCAAGCCACTGATAAGAAAAACTTCTCCTTTTGTAATTGAGCCGGACATCAATAGTCCTTCAAGATTTCGCCCCAATCCACCTCACGCCGAAGCAGTTTGGATACGACCTGAACTGGTTTGTGAAGTTGAGTATACGGAAATGACAGCAGATGGTGTGATGCGCCATCCTTCGTTTAAAGGGATGCGCAGTGATAAAGCAGCTGTGAAAGTAGTGGATGAAAAACCAGTTGCGGTCGAAAATATTCGGACGATGAAAAGAAAGGCAGGAAGAATTATTCCGCGCGCTTCAAAAGCAGAGCGAAAAACCTTGTTGAATCCCAATGAGACCACCCAGGTCAAAAAGGTAAATGGGGTTGAACTGAGCTTTTCAAATCTGAATAAGATTTTCTGGCCAAAAGAAAAATATGAAAAAAGAGACCTTATCAACTATTACTACCAGGTGGCCCCATATATCCTGCCTTACCTGGAAGGCCGGCCTCAGTCGCTGAACCGGTTTCCCAACGGCATCAATGGGAAAAGCTTTTATCAAAAGGATGTAACTGCCAAGATACCGGATTGGATAGAGACTTTTCCATACCATAGCGAGAAGGACGAGCGGGATAAGAAATTCCTGGTCGTTTCAAACGAGGCCAGTTTGCTTTTTATGGCCAATTTGGGATGTATTGAGATAAATCCATGGAGTAGCAAGGTATCAAGACCCGATTTCCCTGACTGGTGTGTGATTGATCTTGACCCTGACGGAAATGATTTCAAAAAAGTTTTGGAGGCTGCGCTGGTCACAAGAGAAGTATTGGAACATGCGGGGATAGAAGGATATCCCAAGACATCAGGCTCCACCGGCATCCATATCTATATCCCTCTTGGAGGTAAATATGATTATGAACATTCAAAGGAATTTGCGAGACTGATAGCAACGCTTGTACATCGGCAAATTCCTCGTTTCACCAGTATTGAACGGGCCACAAAAGACAGAAAGGGGAAAATTTACATTGACTTTCTCCAAAATCGCCCACAGGCCACTTTAGCCGCGCCTTATGCCCTGCGTCCAAAGCCCGGCGCACCCGTTTCCACGCCCGTTACATGGGATGAGGTGAAAAGGGGGTTCAAGATCACTGATTTCAATATTAAATCAGCCATACAGCGATTCAAAGAAACTGGCGATTTGTTCAAAGGCGTATTGGGAAAAGGAATTGATATGAGGAAAGTTCTCCAAAAGCTAACGGACTAAGTTTATTCCACTTCCCCTAAAGTTTGCGCAGCTGCGCAAGAGATTCCACATTATTCTACATAATGACGAAAGTAACGAGGGCCTTTTTTATCGTTTTCAATTGACCCTAATGTATTAATGGCCTTAAAATCAACACAAATAAAATTTTGGTGAGATATGAGATGAGAATGGGTACGCGCTTTGAAATAAAACGTTAAAAGTCAGAAATGAAAGATCATGAACTAAATGTTGAATTCATCAGATCAAAGATTGACGAGATTAAAAGTGCTCTTTTTTCAAACCTCATAGAAAACGCCTATAGATTTCCAACTTGTATTATTTCTGCTATAAAAGTTGATTCAAATGGCGTAATTTGGTTCCTCATGACCAAAGCGGGAAGAATCATTCCTCCCGATGAAACCAGCTTCCCTGCTGAACTGATTTTTTACAGAAAGGGTCATCCCTTTTCCCTTAGAGTAGGTGGTATGGCATCTGTTATTGCAGATCCAAAAATGATTGAAAATTTCCTTGACCTTGAAGACAGTCGTGATATTTCTAATATTCTGCTTATGAATATAAGAATGTCGAGGGCTGAATACACGGAAAAAATTATCATTCGTACACAAAACTGGTTGAAAAGAATGTGGAGCAAACTCGAGGCCTTTGTTTATCCGATCAAGTATAAAAAAGAATTTTCAATAAATTTATCATCAGCGTATGAAACAATTCTCCATTGAAAGCAAGAGGCTGAAGTCAGCTCTGGCGCTAGCCAACCACGGTATTTTCAAATTCAATGATCTCCCTGCGGCTAAGCGGGAGTCCATGATTGTGGAATTCATTGCGTTGGATAACCATCACCAAATCTGGTGCAATTTGGTATCCACGAACATTGAGTCAAAAACTGACAGGTTCGGGGTGTTGAAGTTGATAAATAAAACGCGCGGCAGGTTTGTGCGAATCCTAGGTAAAGCATCGTTATTACCTGGAAGCTGCTCCTGCACCAGCGCGGGGGATGGAAACTTCATCCTTTCACGTGAACCCGACTCGAGTGGTAAACGGGTGTTGAAAATTGAAATCATGCACATGGTGAATTACGTGAAGCGCACCGGAAATATTGAAGTGTATGCATAAGGGTTAGAACCTTCTCCAAATTTTACGGGATATACAATAGAAAATCAAGCCTTGGCTATGGATAGTAATGGTAACCAACGGCTTGATTTCTATTTTTTGTGGTGTCGATCTTAAGCCGTTTCATGAAAAATGGAAAATCATTGCGGAGTTGCTGGCCCACACTTTGATACGACCATTTATCTGTTTAAAAAAAAATGTGATGGCAAACGAAAAAGCATTTCCTGAATCAAGAACGGGTTACGCATTAATCACTGGTGCAACCAGCGGAATTGGTTACGAGTTATCCAGGTTATTGGCGGCAGATGGATATAATTTGATATTGGTGGCCCGGAATCATGATCGGCTTGCAAAAGTAGCTCATCAATTCAGCACTGCTTACGGAGTTGTTGTTGTGCCCATAACAATGGATCTTTTTAGGCCCAGTGCAGCGCAAGAAACCTACAATGAAGTGAAGGCGCGCGGACTTGCTGTGAGTATATTGGTTAATGATGCAGGGCAGGGTCAATGGGGTGAATTTGCGGAAACGTCTTTACAACGCGATTTGGATATCATACAATTAAACGTGGCTTCGCTGGTCGGGATGACCAAACTTTTTTTGCAGGATATGATTGAAGCACAAAACGGGAAGATTCTTCAATTGGCTTCAGAAGCTGGTACAACACCCGTACCATTGTTGGCTACCTATTCGGCAACTAAGGCCTTTGTCATATCATTTTCAACCGCACTGTCCAATGAATTAAAAGGGAGCGGTATTACCATCACCACTCTACTTCCCGGTGCTACCGATACCGACTTCTTTCATAAAGCCTGCCAGGATGATACGATAGGCTATCGAGAACACAAGCTTGCTTCGCCTGCAGATGTTGCGCAGGATGGCTATGAGGGGCTGATGAGGGGGGACACGACGGTCATTTCCGGTTCAAAGACAAAAGCGCATGTTTTCCTGAATGATTTGCTCGGCCACATGTTCAGCGCCGCAAACAATAGGAAAATGATGGAACCAAGCGAGCAACAAGCGTCACCGAAATGGCCAGGTCACCTGCCTTCTGCGGAAGAGCGCGAACAAATTTTGCGGGAAACAGGAAGGAAGCAGGGCGATTATGGTGGAAGGAGATAAAAGCACGGGAGAGACCCCGCGGGAGACCTATTAATTAATTTTTTTATAGAAATAATTAGGTTATATTGCTTAGGACTGGCAAATCTGCCACGACAATCATTCCCTATCTGGGTTTCTAGTCACCAAATCCGATTTAAATTTAGTGAAAGCGCCTTCATATCCGGCTGATGCCTGGATGTTCTGACATTTCGTAAGAATGTTGAATGCAGCTTTTTCTCTTGTTCACATAATTAAACTCCTCGCCTCGATGGTAAAAAGAATTCTTTTGATTGATGATGATGAGGATGAATATGCCATTTTCAAAGAGGCTCTCGCAGAAGCCCGGCTTAATGTTGAATGTATAACCGTAGGATGTAGCAAAACTGCGCTACGGGTTCTTGAAACGCTTATTCCTGATTTTATTTTTGTCGATTACAATATGCCTGCTGTAAACGGGGTGGAATGTATTCGTGAAATCAAGAAAATAAAAGCCGCGTCACATGTACCTATTGTAATCTTTTCAACAGCCATGAATGATGCAATAGAACATTCGGCAAGAGCATCCGGTGCTACTGCCTGTATAAGAAAAACAGATTCAATTTCGAAACTCTCGTCAACTTTGGAAAAATTGATGTTGGGAGCATGATTCTGATTTCCCCATTGCGGGTAAAATATTTCCGGGGCAGACGTGACGAAGTTCCACAATAGTAAACCCGGTTCTTTACCGGCTCAAGCGACCCATCAGGTGCTGTTTTCTCAGTTTCATAAGTCGTTTACGTTTATCTGAAACCAAGCCGTCTTCGGTTACAATGCCGTGGAAATCATAAAGTAATTCTACCGGTGGGGAAATAAATTCAATAAAAAATGCCGGAGGAATCCGGCATTCTGGAAAAACTAGACCTATGACTGGATCGCTGAAAAAAAGGTTAGCTCAGTTTTATCAGAGCATCGGTTTGGCTTAGAAACGGGAAATAATTTCCTAAAACCTTTCAGTAAACAGTCTCTGTCTTAATAATAATAAAATTTGATGCCAACCTGCCTAAAACGCCCCGGCGGGTGAGCGATTCTGGTTCAGAGATCAAAAATGACGCTGATAAACGCCGGGCCCTAGTCCCCTCAATTGCTGCGTTTTTCTTTCACATGCACAGCCTCGGGTCTTTTCAAACTTGTGTCAGCGGGTCCGGTCAGGACTTCTCCCTTTACGGAATATCTAGCGCCATGGCAGGGGCAATCCCAGGATTTTTCAATCCCATTCCATGTAACCTGGCATTTCATGTGCGAACACGCAGGATCTATTGCGTAGAAACTATCCTTGCCATTTCGATAAAACGCTAGCGTTTGTCCATCTGCCCTGAAAATGCCCCCTTCATGCAACTCCAAATCATCTTTGGACTTAAGTGCTTTTGCCGGCCAGAATTTGTTTACAATCTGGGAAGCGGTATCCACGTTTTCCCGGATGAAAGATTTGGCAGATGCTAATATTTTGTGTCGCTTAGGTGAAAACAATGCAATGCATGGATTTTCAATTTCGTGCAAAATGTCATGAAACAACAAAGCCGAAATGGTTCCGTAGATCATTCCGTTCCCACCAAAGCCGCTGGCAGCATGTATGCTGGCTTTGGAAGAATTCAATTTCCCGATGAACGGTAATCCGTCCACCGATTCAAAATATTGGGAAGACCAGCGGTTGGAAACAGTTTGCACATTGAAATGCTTTTTTACCTTTTCCTCCAGCGTTTTGAAAGGGTCTTCCGATAATCGTTCGTGCCCTGTCTTATGATCTTCACCCCCGACGATTAGGTAATTCTTTCCATCAATCATTTGAGTGCGATAGTAGTGATAGGGGTCGTACATATCGTACGCAAGGCTATCAGGATAATCTCCGTCAACGGGAAAGGCAATAGCATAAGAACGATAGGGCGCGCATCGAAGATTGAGATGTGTGATACCTGGCGGAATATGGGTGGCATAAACGAGATGATGCCCATAGATTTTTCCAGAGGGCGTATCGATGAGGATAATTTCTTTGTAGTCTGCGTCCCTCACCCTGCAATTTTCCAAAATGAGTCCGCCCATTTCCTCAAAGGCTTTTGCCAATGCAATTACATATCGCGTGGGATGAAATTTGGCCTGCCCTGAAATTTCAAGCGCTTTGCTAAATTGGAAGGGCCAGGGTATTTTGGTGAGGAAATTTGTCTCCACTCCAACTTTTTCGCAGGAAGCCTGAATTTCGTCAAGCTGTTTCTCCTGTTTTTTGTCTTCGGCAAATAAATATGCGCTTGTTCTTGAAAAATCACATTCAATTTGATAGGCCGCGATATTATTCTCGATGAGTTCGATGGCTGCCTTGGTGTAGTTTGCAACCAACCTTGCGTTTTCCTCGCCGAAGTTCCGAATGATGTCGGAGTAGGGGGTATCTAACAGAGTATTCAGGTGCGCCGTAGTACCACCTGATGAGCCAAAGCAGAGTGTTTTTGCCTCAAGCAGCACACAGCTCATACCTGCCTTTTGAAGCAGTACTGCCGTCGTCATTCCCGTAATCCCGCCTCCCACGACGATTACATCAAATTCTTTATTAATGAACTGCCGTGTGGACGAAAACGCAGATGTTGTGCTCTGCCAAAGACTCACAGCATTGCCATCTCTTGCTATCATATACTCTGTTTTGAGTGTCTAAGCAAAATACCGGCCCGGAATATTATGGAAGGAGTTGATAAATGATCTTGAGCAGTTGGCTGGTATGAGAGTTGCAGATATCGCCCAGAAAATCACCAAAATTTTAATTTATGCCTAAGTATTCACAAAAAGCGCAGGATAAGGTTGAAAGAGCCATGCATGAAAGAAAGCAGGGTACACTTAAGAGTGGCCGAAGCGGAAAAAAAGTAACCAGCCGCAAACAGGCGATTGCTATTGGGTTGTCTGAAGCCCGTGAAGAGGGCGCAAAAGTTCCTCAAAAAAAAGGTGCGAAGAAAAGCACGGGAGCCGGAAAATCAGCAAGCAGGCGCAAATCTGCAGCCAAAACTGCTAGCGGTAGCCGTTCCCGCGCGGGTGCTAAAAAATCAGCAGGGCGGAAATCAACGCGAAAGAAGTCAGCTTCTATGTAATTTTTGCGGCCTTTTTATAGTTAACAAAAAAGCTTCCAGTTGCTGATTGTGGATGTTCTCACAATCAGCAATTGTTCCCTTATGTTATTTATTTTTCTTGATTGCCAGCTTTTGTGATTTTTTGGAGCTGTGAATCTCCATGGCTTCTTCAAGAGAATGAGATGCCTTGATATCGTCTTCCTTTTTTGCTAACTCTGAAAGCTTGATATAAAACTTTTTAAGCGCATTAATTTCGTCCTCCGTCAGGTCTTCTACGTCAATCAATCTATTGCTTGCTTTTTCGTTACAGGCGATGAGTTCATTTAATTTAATCTGCATCGCAATAGTGTCTTTGTTCTGCGACTGCTGAATCACAAAAACCATCAAAAATGTGATGATGGTTGTTCCGGTGTTGATTACCAATTGCCAGGTATCGGAAAATTTGAATATGGGGCCACTGGCTGCCCACACGATGATGACAGCCATGGCAATCAGAAAGGCGGTGGAGGACCCTGTGGCCCTGGTAATTTTGTTGCTGGCCTTGTCGAAGAAGGTTTTTATGGAACTTCTCTTTTTTTGCTTATTCATTTTGTTGGAATTGAGGATTACAAATAGTAGTCGTAGTTTATTGTCGAGCAAAAAGCCGACCCCATCTAAATGACAAAAAACAGACGTTCCTTTGACTGGCCCTAAAAAGTTGCTACGGACTTCCTGGCGATGTTTACAATCGCCAGGATAGTCCGTAGCATCATATATGTAGAGTATATGGAGCAATTACTAAAAAACTCATGCCAGGCCGGTTTCCCGTTGCGGGCATCATGTTTTTAGCTCCTTGGTCCATGAGCCTGCCTGAAATCATCATTCAAAAGATCAGGAAGGAGGGTCCGATCTCTTTCAGGGATTATATGGATCTATGCCTGTATCACCGGTTGGGTTACTATCGGTCTTCCAGCCTCAAATTCGGCGGGGAGGGCGATTTTTTTACAAGTCCGACCATTTCTCCAATCTTCGGAAAATTGATAGCCCGCCAGTTAATAGAGGCCTGGAAGGTTTTGGGCAGAAAAGAGTTTACAGTAATGGAATGGGGTGGTGGAGACGGTACCCTCGCGAAATCCATACTGGAAGCTTCGGCTTCACACCCTCAATTTTATGATTCGCTACACTACGGAATGGTGGAACGAAATTCACTTTCTTGCGCTGAGGAAGTAAAACTGAGCCGATTCGCATCTTCGGAAGCCATTCCTGCTTTCGATGGATGCGTGCTTTCCAATGAACTGGTCGATAATTTCCCCGTTCACCTGGTTGAAATGAATGAAGTGCTGATGGAAGTGCACGTTGATTTCAGGGGCGGAAAATTTATCGAAATACTTCGGAAAGCCCCCCAGGAATTACTTAGCCATTTTGAAGCGTTGAAGATTCAATTGCCGGTTGGATATCGGACGGAAGTCAACATGGACTTGCGCAATTGGATCAAGGTCATGGAATCGAAACTAAAGAGGGGATTCGTAATCACTTTCGATTACGGCGGCCGCGCGAATGAGATATATCATCCCAATAGAAACCGCGGCACCCTGCTTTGCTTTCATCGGCATAAGGTACACGACAATCCCTATGTTAACATGGGCCAACAGGATATAACAGCAAGCGTTGACTTTACGTCGTTTATGCGTTGGGGTGAGGAGCTCGGCCTGTCAACCACCGGCTACGTGAGCCAGCTTAATTTTCTTCGTGCGCTCGGACTGAACCAGTTCCTACATGAATTAGAGAAAGATCAACACAAGTTTTCAGGCTCCAAACAACAAAATTGGCTCTTACAGCATTTCATCATAGAGATGGGTAATCGCATTAAGGTGTTGGTGCAGCACAAGGGAGTTGATCAGCCCCGTTTATCCGGGCTCATGTTTTCGAAACGCGATCCTGTAGAAATTCAATTATAGCTGATGAGATTTTTTGTGCCCGGTCATTTTTTTTACTCTGCCGGGAAAGTGAGCTGTCTTGGCGCCGGTAGAAGGCTTGGCGTTTTGTTTTTTTGGCCTCGTCAGTCTGGCGAATGTAAAGGTGACCAAAACTGCTCCTCCCAGCCAAAACCAATTGCTGGTTGTCCATGGACTCGAGGGTTGTTCATCAATTTTTGGAGAATTTTGAGCTAAGACAGGAAGTTCTGTAAATAGAAAATCAAGGAGCAATAAAGGCACGCGGTAGAATCGCATCAATTTGTTTTGCATGATCGAAATTTTTGCGGCGCGGATTGTCTGGAATTTATTTCACGATCAATTGAGAGCATTGTTCTGCATCATCCGCGCAGGCCTCGGAACAAATCCTGCAATGTTCCATATGGCATGCTTTGCGCATTTTTCCGCACATTCCTCGCAAATTTCACTGCAAATCCCCAGGATTCTGTTAACAAATTGTGATTGCCGATTTGCCAAACCAGCTACCACGGTACATATGGCTGCGCAATCGTGATCCAGTGCAATACAGTTTGTGAGTTCGCCTATATTCGGCTAACCCAGGCAAGCAATAGCAAAGCGGTTACACAGGTTGGCGCAAATCTCCAGCGCATTCACCAATACCTCACGCTGGGGTGTGAACATATTAACCGGGTTAGCTGGAATAATTGTGTAAATTTTAATGCCAGCCGATTTGAGGAAAAACTTCCACACCGTACGGTGCTTGTTCATTTTCGAACGTTCTAACGCCTATGCATCCCCGAAATACATTAACAGTCAATTACTTACAAAATGGTATGGGCGTTGCGGCGAAACCCCATCATACCTTTAGCCATGCTACAAACCTATTTTAAGATCGCCTGGAGAAACATCACCAAAGACAAACAGTTCACGATACTGAATATTATCGGCCTCTCTGCGGGAATTGCCTGCACGCTGCTCATTTACTTCTGGGTTTATGACGAGCTGAGCTATGATAAGTTCTTTGAGGATAGTGACAGGATCTTCCAGGTCATGGAACAGCGTAAGTCGGGAGGTGATCTGCAATTGTCTGATGAGTCATCCGGACTGGTGAGTGAAACCATTATGCCTATTGCCCCTGAGATAGCGTATGCTGCTCCGGTAGCACCACCGGGCTGGTTTCAACCCTTTACGCTTTCAGTGGGCGAGAAAAACATCAAGTGCGTTGGACAGTATGCCGGTAAAGATTACTTCTCCATCTTTTCCTTCAAATTGTTGGAAGGACAGAAGGGAAAAGTATTAGCTGATAAAAATTCGATCGTGATATCTGACCAGCTGGCAACAAAATTATTTGGCAGAACAACGGATCTGATAGGCAAGGCCATTAGCTTTCAACACGAACGGGACTTTTTTATTTCGGGTGTTTTTGAAAAAATGCCGGCCAACTCCTCCCAGCAATTCGATTTCGTGCTGTCATTCGATTACTACAGCCAGGTACAATCCTGGGTTAAATCCTGGAGCAATATCGGACCCCACAATTTCGTGCTTTTGAAGGAAGGTGCGGATGTATCGGCTTTAAATAAGAAAATTGCTAAGGTGGTTACTCAAAACCTGGGAGATTCGACCCGAAGCCTCTATGCAACCAAATTTTCGTCAAATTACGTGCTGCACACGTTCAATCATGGCACAAGAACAGGTGGTCGCGCCGAATATGTGAAATTGTTCTCCTTGATTGCGCTATTTATTCTCGCTATCGCATGTATCAATTTCATGAACCTGTCTACTGCAAAAGCTGCCAGGCGGATGAAAGAAGTGGGTATTAAAAAAGTGATCGGTGCAGGCCGGGCTCAATTGATCATACAATTCCTATCGGAGTCTATGCTCATTACCATGTTGTCGGTGGTCATTGCATTATTCATCACATGGAGTCTACTGGCTCAATTTAATTCATTGACGGGTAAACAGATCAACATTCATTTTGACTTGCGATTGGTTGAAGGCCTCATTGCGGTCACTTTATTTACAGGCCTGCTTTCGGGAAGCTACCCTGCACTTTATCTTTCGAGATTCAGTCCCATGACCATCCTCAAAGGGAAGTTAAAAACCGCCATGGGAGAGGTTCTGGCTAGGAAGGGCCTCGTAATTTTCCAATTCACGCTTTCGATTATTTTGATCGTATCGGTGCTCGTGATTTATCAGCAGACACATTTCATCCAAACCAAAGATCCTGGTTACAACAAAGACAATATCGTGAGGTTTGATACAGACGGAAAATTGCAAAACAACCAGGAGAATTTTATCGCTGAGCTCAAAAAAATTCCGGGTGTGGTGAATGCAAGTTTCACATTTAATAATATGGTGGGCAGGAATTTCGGGACACCGGGCATTCAGTGGGAAGGCAAGGGCCCCAACGATTATGTTTATTTTGAAGGTTTTGGCGGAGGATATGATTTTCTGAACACGATGGGTATCAGGGTCATTGAGGGCCGAGACTATTCGAAGCAATTCAGTGACGAAGGATCGAAAATTATTATTAATGAGGCAGCGGCGCGGGCGATGCATTTTGAGGATCCGGTTGGGAAAACCATCAAACTCAATGATCGTCCACTGCAGATCGTCGGAGTTGTCAAAGACTTCCATTTCGAATCACTTCATGAAATTGTGAAACCGGCTTACTACAGGCTGATAAGCCAGGAAGCTAATCCGTGGTATAAAATCCTTGCGAAAATAAAAGGCGGTCAACAAAGGGAAACACTCAATAGAATACAGCAGCTTTATGAATCTTATAATCCCGGTTTTCCTTTTACCTATAATTTCCTGGACGAGGCATACCAAAAGCAATATGAAAACGAATGGAGAGTGGCGTCTCTATCAAAATATTTCTCAGCGTTGGCCATTTTGATTTCCTGCCTGGGCTTATTTGGCCTTGCAGCCTTTACAGCACAAAAAAGACAGAAGGAGATTGGTATCCGCAAAGTAGTTGGCGCTTCTTTCAGTAATATCACGTTCATGTTGTCAAAGGATTTCCTGAGGCTGGTTGGAATCGCCGTACTGATTGCCTTTCCTTTTTCCTTCTGGTTAATGAGGTCCTGGCTTCAGGGTTTTGCATATCGTATCGACGTCAGTCCCATGGTATTTGTACTTGCAGGATGCTCGGTCATGTTCATCACGCTATTGACCGTTAGTTACCAGTCGATCAAATCGGCTCTTGCCAATCCGGTTCATTCTTTAAGATCTGAGTAGTGGCCTAATTGACTGAAAGTTGATTTCCGGATGGGGAAAGGGGATGTACATATAGGTTAAGGACCGACTATCATCTTTTGTTAATGGATGGGGGAGTTAGCTCTTCCTTTTGTCTACATTTGTATCTTCCCTGTCATACTGTTACCAGAACCTGGTAAAAGCTAATGGTATGGACTTACTCGAACGGGATATATTTCTTGAAACACTCCAATCTAAGTTTGACTCCGTTAAGAAAGATGGCGGACATTGTGTATTCATCAATGGAGAAGCCGGTCTTGGCAAGACTTCACTGGTGAAAGTCTTTTGTGAAAGGATTGCAGATGAGGCAGCCGTATACCAGGGCTTTTGTGATGCCCTGTTCACGCCCAGACCCATGGCACCCCTTGTGGATGTAGCCATGCAGCTGCAGGCAGAAGGAGTGGAGACAAAATTCAATTTTGCAGACCGGACGGAATTTTTCAGCAATCTTTTCCTGGCACTGGGTTCCATACGCAAGACGGTGGTGCTGGTGTTTGAAGACATTCATTGGGCTGATGAATCCACGCTTGATTTTGTAAAATTCCTTGCCCGGAGAATTTCAAAAATATCCTGTTTTTTCATCCTCACGTATCGGGATAATGAAATTCATTCCCACTTGGGGAATGTGACCGGCCAGTTGCCGCCGGATTCATTTTCGAGATTGCGGCTTACGCCGCTTTCCAGGGAGGCGGTGCAAAAATTGGCGCTCAGGCGTGGTTATCCCGCGGACGAGTTATATGCCATAACGGAAGGGAACCCCTTTTATGTCAATGAGATTTTGGCCAGCTACAACATCGGCATTCCCGAAAACATCAAAGATTCCATTCTTTCAGTATACCTGCGCGGTGATGAACTGCGGAGAGGTCTTTGGCAACTGTTATCGGTTGTTCCAACAGGCCTTGAAATTCCTTACCTGGAAAAACTGGCCCCCGGTGCAGAACAGGCACTTCAGGATTGTCTTGCAATGAAGGTGTTGATCCAGGAAGGGCGGACACTTAGATTCAAACACGAATTGTATAGAAGGACGATTGAAAATTCGCTGTCGCCATTACTTAGGATACGATTGAACAGGAAGGTGGTGGATTCGCTTCGTGAAAGCTTTGAACAGAATAACGAGTTGGAAAGAATTGTTCACCATGCAAAGAATGCCAATGAGCATGACATGGTGGTGCAGTATGCGCCCCTTGCAGCCAGGCATGCAGCGCAGGTAGGTTCTCACCTGGAAGCCTCCAAGCTATTGTATTCGGCGATTGAGTATTACCAGGGCAATGATGTCCGTAAACAAATCGAGCTTTACGAATCTTACGCGTTTGAATGTTACCTCACCAATCAGTTCAGGGAAGCGGTCATCTACCAGGGTAAGGCGCTTGCCTTGCGCAAGGAACTCAATGAGCCGGCAAAGACCGGTGAGTCGATGAGAATGTTGTCGCGCCTTTGGTGGTTCATGGGTGACAGGAAACAAGCGAAGTTTTATGCGGAGGAAGCGATCAAACTATTTGAGCCGTTGAAACCATCCTGTGAGAAAGCGATGGCATACAGCAGCATGTCACAGCTTATGTTGTGCCCGGGCACAGTAGACAAATGTATCTATTGGGGAGAGAAGGCAAAAGCCATGGCCCGCGAGATCGGCGACGACAAAACCTATTATCACGCGGTAATCAATGTAGCATCGGCAAAATTTGATAAAGAAGAATTGTTGCAGGCATTAGAGGCCTCGTTAAAGGGAGGGTACCAGGAAAATATTGCCAGGGCCTATGCTAACCTTGCCTGGAACGAAATACGAATGGAGGATTATGAGAGTGCCGCCAAAACAGTTGAAGAAGGGATCCGCTATTGCGAAGGAAGGGATCTTGGTTCCTGGGCATTCTATATTTGGTCATGGAAAGTGCGGATGTTGATGGAAACCGGGAGATGGAGAGAAGCTATGGAAATTGCCGAAAGGATTTTGAACGACGAAAATCAAATGCCTGTTGTAACAATGGATATCCAGACCGTAGTTGCAACCATCAAAATGAGAAGGGGTGAAACTGGCGCATTGCGTTTGTTGGAAAATGCAAAAATAAAGGCTTTTCAAATCGAGGAATATTATAGAATCGTTCCGGTGATCGCTGCTTTCCTGGAATACGAATGGCTGACAGGATCTGTGATTTTATCGGATGCAGACCTCAACCGTGCACTGGTCCTGCCTGAAAATCACGAGTATGATTTTGATCCGGGCGAACTTTCATATTGGCTGCGGAAGACACGGGGGAAAACGCTGAAGTATGCCAATGCGAAGCCCGGGACGATGTTGAGTAAGAAATCTGAATCATCGCGTACAGCAGCAGACTTCGAAAAACTGGGTCGGCCTTATGAGAAGGCGCTGAAGTTATTTGAAGGCACAGACAATGACAAGCGCAAGGCGCTAACGATTTTACAAGCCCTCGGGGCAAACGCTGTTTATGAAAAGCTAAAGTCTGAAATGCGTTTGACCGGTATTCGCCAAATCCCGCGCGGCCTCCGCAAGACGACTTTGTCCAACCAGGCATTGCTGACGAGTCGCGAACTGGACATACTCGGACTTTTGAAAACCGGGCTGCAGAATAAAGAAATCGCATCAAAGCTGTATATCTCTGCAAAGACCGTGGATCATCACATTTCGGCAATTTTATTCAAGCTGGATGTCAATTCCAGGGTAAAGGCCGTTCAGGAAGCCGTGACCCGCGGGATCCTAAAATAGGGGATAGCGGCACCCAAAATGGGGAATGAAATCAGGTTGAACAAGTTTTGATGAGATAGATTTGTATAAAACGTTCACAAAAAAATTACACAAATGAAGAAGTTCGTTGTGGAGAGAAACCTACCGGGCGCTGGAAACCTGTCCATTGAGGAATTGCGTACCATTTCACAGGCCTCCTGCAAGGCCATCAATGAATTGGGTATGCCTTACCATTGGGTGCAAACCTTCGTCACGGATGACAAATTGTATTGTATCCACATCGCCGAGAGTGCAGATGTGATCAGGGCTCATGCCAAATTGGGAAATTTTCCAATCAATATGATTTCTGAAGTCAGAACCATTATAGATCCTACCACCAGCGCAGAAGTGCACAAAAAGGAATTTGCGGCGCACCCTTTCTAGGGTTCCCGCAACTTCAGTTCCATCTGGATATTGCAACGCTTATAGGGGGTGGCGCGACCAAACACTTTTTTGAAGCCGAGTTTTTGGTACAGGCTGATGGCGGGCTTCAGGATGGTATTGCTTTCCAGATAAAGATAGCGGGATCCGAGTGATCTCGCTTTTTCGACAATGGCATTTCCCAACAGCCAACCGATACTCTTGCCTTTCATGTCTGGACGCACCGCCATTTTTACCATTTCATATTCATAAACCGGATCATTCATTTTCAGCAGCGCACAAACACCTACGGGCTCATTGTTGAAAATTGCTACCACAATATGGCCTCCCTTTTTGATGATCTGGTTTTCCGGATCATTCAAAACTTTCCGGTCTTCCTCTTCCATTTCAAACCAGGTTGAGATCCATTCTTCATTGAGCTCCTTGAAAGCTTTGCGATACTTCGGCTCATAAGGTACAATCTTCACGTCCATACTTTCCCGCTGCTTTTTGAGCGACTGTACGCGCTTCAACAAAGATTTCTCCTCCAGCAGAAATTCCCATTCTTCGAGGGCCTTCCATAAATCATATCTTGAATTCGACAAAATCTCTTCAATGGCGTTTTCGACATCGATGTATTGCGACCTGATTTTTTCGGCGGTTTGACGACCCTTTGCCGAAAGGCAGATCACATTTCTCCGTCCATCCTGCTTGTCTTTCTTCTCGGTGACCACGCCCTTCTTCGACATTTCTGAGACAATCTTACTAACGGAAGGGTGAGAGTGACCAATTTGCCCGGCAATACCGGTGATGGTTTGCTCGCCCTGGGTGAGGGTATAGAATACGGGGAACCACTTGGGCTGAAGGTCCACTCCGTACAATTTATAAAGCTGGGAAGCGTCTTCGGTGATCTTATCGTTCAGCATCCTCAGCCGGCTGCCGATGGCTTTCTTGCCCACGTGGTTGAAGAATTCCATAATAAAAGTAATTACGTAACTGGTTACATAAATATACAAAGGAAATTCAAAATCCAAAAAAAATCAGGGATTTTATCCCGATGCCTCATTTTCAGTGGAATTTCCATGCTTTAATGGGTTCCCTGTATTAATTTAATAGCTCAACAACAACTCCAAAGATCATGCGCAGGCTCCTTGTTCCGATCGCTTTGATTTTCTCTTCTTCGCTTGTCCTTGCCCAGCAGGCAAGCGTGTCCGTTAGTGAACCCGCTACGAAGGTGACGATTAGTAAGCACATTTATGGCCATTTTGCGGAGCACCTGGGCCATTGCATCTACGGTGGCTTCTACGTGGGAGAAAATGAGAAGACAATTCCCAATTTAAATGGTGTGCGAAAGGATATCATTGACGCCCTGCGAAAATTGAAAATTCCTAACCTGCGTTGGCCGGGAGGCTGTTTCGCAGACACCTATCATTGGAAAGATGGGATTGGCGCTAAGGACAAGCGCCCTACCATGGTCAATAAATGGTGGGGTGGCGTCACAGAGGATAATAGTTTCGGCACGCATGATTTCCTGAATATGTGCGAGGCACTCGGCGCTGAGCCTTATCTCACGGGGAATGTAGGCAGTGGCAGTTCGCAGGAACTTGCTGATTGGGTGCAGTATGTAAACTTCGATGGAAAGAGTCCCATGAGTGATTTACGCAAAACGAATGGAAGGGAAAAACCCTGGCAGGTAAAATTTTGGGGCATCGGCAATGAGGCCTGGGGTTGCGGCGGCAATATGCGCCCCGAGTACTATGCGGATGAATATCGCAAATATGCGACGTTTATGAGCGATTGGTCAAATTCGGGGGGGCTTGTGCGCATCGCCTCCGGGGCTAGCGATGCAGACTACAATTGGACTGAAACCCTGATGAAGAATATTCCGAGGCAAATGCTCGGCGGAATGGCCATGCATCACTATTCCGTGATTGAATGGAATAAAAAAGGGCCCGCAACCGGTTTCACCGAGGAGCAATATTTCCTCATCATGAAGAGTGCGATCCTGATGGAAGAATTGGTTACCAAACATGCGGCGATCATGGATAAGTACGATCCAGACAAAAAAGTGGCATTGGTGGTGGACGAGTGGGGAGGATGGTATGACGTGGAGCCAGGTACCAATCCTGCATTCCTTTATCAACAGAATACGATTCGCGATGCAATGATTGCCGGTGTGACGCTGAATATTTTCAATAACCATGCAGACCGTGTGCGGGTGGCGAACCTTGCCCAGTGCGTAAACGTGCTGCAGGCCGTGATCCTGACCAACAAGGAAAAAATGATTTTGACACCCACCTACCACGTGATGGAGATGTACAATGTACACCAGAATGCAACCCTGTTACCGGTGAGTGTTACCAGTCCGGATTATAATTTCAACGGATCGAAACTACCTGCTGTGTCGGTTTCCGCTTCTCGTGATAGCTCCGGTTTAACGCATGTGACGATCGTGAACATTGATCCAAAGGTTTCACAAACTGTGACCGTCAATTTTTCAGCAGCAAATTTCAAAAGCGTGAAAGGACGGATACTCACCGGTGGCCTGCAGGACTACAATTCATTCGAAACACCCGATAAGGTCAAACCAGCTCCATTTAACGGAGCAAGTTTGAGCGGGAAAAATCTTAATGTTAAATTACCTCCCCTCTCTGTGGTTGTTCTGGAATTGAATTAGCTTTTCAGTATCTTAGTAAGAGCAGGGAACTGATTATTCTTTGCCGGATTTTTTGATTGCCATATAAAAGCTAATGACATGAGAAACATGTTGTTTGCCGCTATCGTTCTATTGGTATCGGCGACCGGGTTTGCTCAAGACCGGGATAAAGGGATTTATCTCACCGAAAAAGATTTTGAACAAAGCAAACTGAGTTACTCCGGGTCGGAAGGTATCGGCCGCTTTCGAATTAAGTTTAACGAATTTTTCAGGAAGCCATATATCACGGTAAGCGGGAACGGGGAGAAAAAATACATCTTCAAAGACGAGATTTTTGCTTACCGAAATAAGAAAGAGGTCGTTCGCGTATGGGAAGAGGAACCTTATGTGTTTGTTGAGAAGGGGCCGATCTGGATTTATTATCGCGACTTCAATTTCACGAAGGGTAAGGGCTACAATTCCGAGCGCCGTTATTTTTATTCTGTATCAGGAACCGCAGGCATTTACCCGCTAAACCTGAATAACCTCAAGAACTCATTCCCCCCGGGACATCTCTATCATGAGATCCTGCAATCCAACTTCAAGCACGATATTGAGCTTGCGTTGTATCATTTCGCAGGAGGAAAATTCAATGTTAATTACCTGCTCGAGTCCACCACGGCAGGGATGTGATTATTTCCGGAGAAAATGAATGGCAGAATCCACGATGGGGTCAATTCCCTGGATTTCATCAATGGGTTCTACAAATACAAACTGACCAGGATATACGCCCTGCTCGATGGGCTGGAGGCTGGGCGAGAGGGTAATGCTACCGGTATAGTTTAAATGCCAGCCGTTGGAAAGAATGTATTCATAGGGCAAGCCGCCACCTCCCCCCGTTTGATCTCCCATTATCGTCACGTTAGGAAGTGTAGACATGAATGAAGCGAAGTCGTTGCAAGCGCTATAACAAGTCCTGTTTGTCAGCAACACAATCGGCATCTTATAGGGTAAACCTCCCGGTTTCAGGCTATGCGGTCGGGGATCTGAAAAATCGCCATGTCCCTTCCCGGTCTTGGTGCGCTCATAATAAACAATACGTTCCTGGTCAATAAATCGCCTGCAGAGTTTGTCGACATTATTTGAATTTCCCCCAAAATTCGCCCGAACATCCAATACCAACCCTTTCGCAAAATGTAACGCGTCAACCAGGCTATCAATATCGGAATCAGATATCATGTCATTAAAAGAATGATAATAGGCATATCCAACGCTATCGATGATGTTGAATTTAATTGGGCCGAAATGTTTTGCGGAATCCGTCAAATAAAGGTTTTCAATATTGATGAGGTTGAAATTGCGGGGGTAGGGTATATAGAATCCCGTATAAACTGAAGTGTCAAAATTGCTGATCAGCGACACGTGTCCGTCATGCACTGTTTTCAGCATGTCGGAAATCGCTTTGAACAATTCCTTTTCCGTCATTTGGTCGTTGATTTCCGGGCGGAAAGCATCGTATTGTTCTTTCCAATCCACGTTTTTCAAGACGAAGAAACTGTAGCGCTCATCCATGATCTTCCAGGCTTCATCAAATACGGCCACGGGATTTGCCGCAGGCTGTTCAAGAAAAACGTTCTTCTTGCAGGAGGTAATAAAGACAATTACCGCCGTCATCACAAAGAATGAAAAAAGATATTTTGGTTTTTTGTACATGTTTAGAAACGGTAAGCATAGTTGATCTCAAGAAAATGTTGCGCTTGTGAAATTTCCCTGAGCGTTTTAACAGTATAATAATCCAGCCGGTAAGCCATTCCGAGCTGATGCCTGGTTCCAAAATCTTTTTCAAGCTTCAAAAGATTTGAGATGCTCTGTACAAGCGCCCAGCTACCTGTTTGCCAGGTTCCTTCAGTTCCACCAAGCTTTGGTTGTTTCAATACACTAAGAAAGGGTAACCTGAATTGATCGGTCAGGGCCAATTTCTTCGGACCTTTTTTGATTTCGTATCCCAACAACCCAACCAGGTTTGCGGAGGCAATGAACTCATAGGATTGATAATTGTTAACGAATTCATTGTACGTGCGGCTGGCTTCCAGGAAGTCTGCGCCGGCACCCGCACTAAGAATGAATGCAGTTCTTTTCGGATTGGTGATCCTGTAAAGATAGGTGTAGTTGCCTTTGAAGAAGAATTGATCCATGGTTTGTCCTTCCATCGATTCTGCAGCAGTGTGAGCAGCATTGAACCACCATGAAATTTCGTGTGTGCTTTTGCGTTGGGTGAATCCTGCCCTGACGGCTGCGCCAAAAGCGGGCCCGGTAAATGGAATAGCACTAAAATAATTGTCGGTTACGGATGCATTTCCAGATAGGACACTAATGCCCACATAGAATCGCTTTGCTGAAAGTGAATCCTGAGAGAAGAGGGGATTAACAAAAAAGAGAATTATAAGTATTGGCAAAAGGGGCCATTGGCGCAGTTGTAATCTTGGTTGCCGGTGGGTAAAATGCATGCAGGAGGGTGAAATTCAATTGTCTTTCTTCCACAATGTACTGTTTTAGACAAATTATATCTATTTAATGCTGCAATGCAAAGCCCTCCTTTCTGCCTTTCACCAAAATAAATTTTGACAATCGGAAACTTCGAGCCATCTTAGTGTACTATTTAACTAGTACACTAATGGTACGGATAGAAAATTTGACCTGCGGTTATGGTAAGAAGATCGTATTCCGGGATCTGAACCTCAATTTCCGGAACGGTACCATTTACGGCTTGTTGGGAAAGAACGGCACGGGCAAAACAACACTGTTGAATACCATTGCGGGCCTACGATTTCCCGAAAGTGGCCGGTTGGAGGTGATGAAATACGCGCCTTCGAAAAGACAACCCACCTTTCTTGAGGATATTTTTTTTATCCCCGAAGAGTTTCAATTGCCGCCCTTGTCCATTGCGCAATACCAGAGATACTACTCTACCTTTTATCCAAAATTCAATTCATACGAGTTTAATGACTACTTGAAGCTATTCGAGATTTCGATCGGGGATAAATTACAGGAACTCAGCTACGGACAGCGAAAGAAGGTACTTGTCAGTTTTGGATTGGCTGCCAATACCTCATTGTTGTTATTGGACGAACCTACGAATGGCCTGGATATTATGGGTAAAAGCCAGGTCAGGAAAATCATTGCCGGCGCTTTCACCGATCAAAAATGCATTATCGTGAGTTCGCACCAAGTCAAGGACCTGGAGAATTTGATTGACCATATCGTGATCATCGACGAAACCGGCGTCATTCTGAACCAATCGCTTGCGGACATCGGCGAAAAATTATCTTTTAAAATTTCATTCGACCCGGGAGATCTCGAGTGGTCCATTTATCATGAACCCATTCTCAGGGGACACGCGATTGTGGCAATGAATACGGATGGAATTGAAAACAAAATTGATCTGGAGCTGCTTTACAAGGCGACAGTGAGCAAGCCCAAACTCCTGAATTCAATATTTAATGACTAGTTCATCATGCAAGAAGTTTTAAGTTTTAAGCGATTGATCAACGTTCTTGGAAAGAACTGGTACGAGTACAGAAAACCCTATTTACTTTTCTTTCTTTCAGTGACCATTTTTATGGCGGGGTGGTTCATTTTCTCGCTGGTGGTTTTTCGAAACCAGATGCACATGAGCCCCGGCGACCAGGCGGCTATTTATTTCATGGGGCTGTATGTTTCCGGCTGTCTTTCGGCTAGTTTCCTATTCCAGGATTTCTCTTCGAAGGCACGCGCGTTCAATTTTCTCAGCTTGCCGGCGTCTGCGCTTGAGAAGTTGTGCTGCATACTTTTTTACGGGGTTCTCATATTCTTCATTGTGTACACGGCCATTTATTTTTTGACGGACTGGGTGGCCGTCAAAATTGCGGGCAACCTATATTCGCCGGAATGGCAGCAATCCCATGGGATTACCCAACCCTATTTTCGATTTAATGTAGCCAGTCCCTTTTCGCTAAATGCAGACCGTTCCATTTTTTATGCGGGAGACAATTTCGACTTACTGGCAGCATTTTTTCCCATTCAGGCCTGCTTTGTTTTGGGAGCCCTTTACTTCTCAAAAAACAGCATTGTTAAAACGGTCATCATCCTGTTCCTTCTATTGTTCCTGTTCCTAACGCTGGAAACAAGAGTGCTGTTTCCGAGTATGCCCTGGGGAACCACGTCGGTCAAATCATTTTCGGCATACATCATCCCTGGAGCCGACGGGAATGAATTGATTGTTGCACATCCATCCTGGATCAGGAACGTTGTCATTTTTGCCGCGAGATTTTTGATAGCGCCGGCAATCTGGCTGGCCTGTTATTTCAGAATAAAGGAAAAACAAATCTAAGCGTAGTGTAATCATGGAATTCAGAGAATCACAGTCCATTTACCTCCAGATCGCAGACTATGTTTGCGAGCGCATATTATTGGAGGAATGGAAAGCAGGTGAAAGAATTCCGTCAGTCAGGGAACTGGCCGTGCAGTTGGAGGTAAATCCGAATACCGTCATGCGAACCTACGATCACCTTCAGCAACTGGATATCATATATAACCAGCGTGGGATCGGGTTTTATGTATCAGTGGGTTCGATGAAGGCTGCCCAACAATACAGAAGAAAGGATTTTTCAGAACGGGATTTGCCCAATTTTTTCAGAAATATATACCTTCTGGAGATGGACATGGGCGAGTTAACGAAGCTCTATGATAAATACAAGAAGCAACATTTCTCATCGAGCAAATCAAAAGATTAGATTATGGCAAAATTTGAGATTAACGTGGAAGGGATAGGCCCTGTTCCTGTATTCAGTGGAACGGTTAGGCGGAAATCACTTTCCTTCTTGTTCCCCTGGAAAAGATTAGCGAGTGATGTTCGCAAAGGCTATGTGGTCATCCTCCCTGGCGATAAGAGATATCATCTGAAACGGTCTTCAAATATGGGATGGCCAAGCGATAATGAAGAAGACATGTCACGGGCGGTTCTCGTGGGCAAAAAATGGGTGCAGGTTGAAACTGATGAAACGATCCTGAAGATCAGGACCGCAATCGACGAATTTGAAAAAAATGAGTCATGAAGGCAAGTGACAGAGTTGTTTTAATCGTGGTCGTAACCTTGTTTGGTTACTTGATTCTGAGCCATGTTGCGCTGCACGCGAAGTGGAAGCGCGGGGATTTTGTAAACCCGACTGAAGTGGGCAATTCGCTTTACGCCGATTACCGTCTTCCGGCATTCAAATACCTGAAGTTGCTCAGCCTTTCGGACTGCAGGCTTTTTCCTGCGGTGCAAGGCAGGCTGGAAATTGAAAATGGAATTTTTGACCTGGTCAAGTATCAGCTTTCTGGCGATACCTTAATCGTTGACGGAAGTCTTGCGCCATCTATGCGCTCAAGTTTCGGAAGCGGTCAATCACCGCAAAAGGTGAAGATTTATCTGCCACCAGTGATGCGAATTGAGGCGGTAAACAGCAGGCTGGATGTAAAGGGCGAAACAAAAAGGGAAAATGGCCGGAAAATGGAATTCTTGCTGGATAAGAGTTTGTTAAATACCAGGATGCATTTTGAGCTGGATACCTTGCCAAGGTATTACGACAGTTTTATTGTTCACGCCAGCAATCGCAGCGAAGTCTTCTTATTCAGGAAAGATCATTTCAATACCATTGATGTTGATCTCGCACAATCCAATTTTTATGGACGAAACGCAAAGGGAGAGAAGTTCAGTATTCGTGCAGACAGCAGTTCCATGGTGGTATCGGGCGGAAACGATTTTCAGTTGATCATAACACAATAGAATTTGCCCGCGCAAGCGGGGGGAAATTATCACTTAAACATATCAATGGGATGTTCAAAACCTGTCCAAGGGCGGGATGAGAAGCCATTGCCTAAATTCAAGAAAATGCGGTTAGTAATTAATTCTTTATCCAAGACTTATCCCAATGGTGTGCAGGCGATCAAGCAAGTCTCGCTCACACTGAACGAAGGAATGTTCGGGTTGCTGGGTCCGAATGGGGCTGGGAAGTCCTCACTTATGCGCACCATCGCCACACTGCAGGAAGCAGACGAGGGTACCGCGTACCTGGACGAAATAAACATCATGAAAGAGAAAACAGCCCTGCGCCAGGTATTGGGTTATCTGCCACAGGAATTTGGCGTTTATCCAAAAATTTCTGCCGAACGAATGTTGGACCATATTGCGCAGTTGAAGGGCGTGGCATCGGGGCCGGAACGCAGAGAGATGGTAGGTTATCTCCTGAATAAAACAAACCTCCACAGGGATAGAAAAAAGTTCCTGGGCACTTTCTCGGGAGGAATGAAGCAAAGATTTGGCATCGCCCAGGCACTAATTGGCAAACCCAGACTCATTATTGTAGATGAACCCACCGCAGGGCTCGATCCCGCAGAGCGAAATCGCTTTTACAATCTTCTGAGCGAAATCGGTGAAAACAATATTGTAATCCTTTCCACCCATATCGTTGAGGACGTGAGTACACTTTGTACCCAGTTCGCGGTCATATGCAATGGTGAACTGCTTCACGCCGGTGATCCCGACAAATCGGTGATGGAGTATGAGGGGCGTGTTTTTGCGAAGTCGATTGCCAAGCAGGACGTGGAAAAATATAAGTCTGAATATTCCCTGCTTTCCACTCAGCTCAAGTCGGGACGATTGTTTATTCGTGTTTTGTCTGACGCACCACCCGGTAACGGATTCGAACCGGCTTCGGCAACATTAGAAGATGTTTACTTCAGCGCGATCTCCAGCAGGGTGGATATAAACACGATCTAAACTAACCTGATTCATTTTTAAAAGCAAGTTTATGTTCTGGAAGATATTTCAATTCGAAATTCAATACCGGCTTCGCAGACCGGCCGTTTATCTGTGTTTTGCGCTGAGTTTCATCTTTGTGTTTCTCTCTTTTGCACATGGTGCCATGCCGTTAGACGAAGGTCAGTGGATCAATGGCACATCCGCGCTGGCTTTTTTTGTCGCGATCATGAGCATGATGATGATGGTCGTAAACAGTTCCGTGATGGGCGTCGCGCTGCATCGCGATATAGAATACAACACGCGTGATTATTATTTTTCTTATCCCATCACCCGGGCCGGATATTTTTGGGGCAGGTACCTGGCTTCTTTTATGATTGTAATTGCTATCAATGTCTCTGTGCTCCTGGGTGCATGGCTGGGTAGTATTTCAGGGGAGGCACTGGGTTGGTCGCCGGCAGCTTCTTACGGCCCTAACCATTTTATCAATTACCTATATCCTTTTGTGACGATTGCGATTCCGAACCTGTTTTTCAGTGCTTCACTTTTTTTTGGGCTTGTTGCCGTTACTCAAAATATCAAAGTGATTTATTGCAGTGGAATTTTTCTGTTCCTGGGCTATATGATTGCCAATTTTTTTATGAGGACTTCTGCAAGCACAAATGTGATCTACCTCGCAGATCCCTTTGCCGTAAACCCCCTCAATTTTGAGAAATTGTCACAAACGCTGAATCAGAAAAACACGCATCTGGTCAGCATCCACGGGCTCCTGCTTTGGAACCGCGTGCTTTGGATGGGGGTTTCGCTGCTGGTCTTGTTGATCACTTATTGGCGATTCAGTTTCCAGAAAAATTCTTCTGCCAGAAAGATTCCGGTTGATCGTGATAAAGCGCTGAATTTCCAGAAGCCCCTGGCGGTACGTTTGAATTTTTCAAAGAAATACAGTTGGCGAACCTTTCTGACATTGGTAAGGATTGAGGTTGCCAATATTACACGCGATGCCTATTTCTGGATGATTTTGATTGGCGGTGCTATCTTCCTTGCATTTGTTTTTTCCCATGGCCCTGGAAACCCCAATGCCCGTGAACTTCCGCGCACCAGCATGATATTGTTTCTTTTCAACCAGATCTTCATGCTTTTCGTTTATTGTATCATTGTTTTCTATGCGGGAGAAATTGTGCACAGGGAAAGAGATACCGGTTTTGCCATCATCAATGATGCGCTGCCGCCCTCCACTTTCGTACTGCACGCGTCCAAATTCACCAGCCTCTTGCTTCTAACCTTATTCCTCTCGTTCACACCCATGATCATAGGCCTAGGTGTTCAGCTTTGGATGCGATTCCCATTCCTGAATATCCCGCTTTATTTGTCGACACTCGTTGGCATCACTTTCCTAAAAGGCATTGTAATGTCAATGCTGGCCTATTTCCTGCATGTAGTGATCAACAGGAAATTCTTTGCACTGGGTGTTGCCATTGCTTTCTGGATTTTGACGGTGCTTGCTGAACAATCGGGATACCTGACGTATCATTTGTTTCTCTATGCTTCCACGCCATTTTATGCGCCTTCAGATCTCGATGGCCTCGGGCACATGTTGAAGCCGGTCACCTTCTTCAGCCTTTATTGGTTATTGGCGGGTAGTCTGCTTGTCCTGGTAGCCTTTCTCTTTTATCCAAGAGGTTTTCTTTCAGGCACAAAAGACAGGCTGCAGCTGGCATATAAAAGATATGGTCGTTCTTCGGCCCTGGTTTCTGTTGTCCTTTTCATTCTTTTCGTGTCATTGGGTGCGTTCAATTATTATAACATCAATGTAAAGAGTCGTTATTATACGCTTAAAGAAACCAATTTACACGCCGCCCTGATTGAAAAAAGGTTGAGGCATTGGAAATATATACCACAACCAAGGGTTCGGAGGGTGGTATTAAATGCAGATTTATATCCTTCCCGTCAATCAGCGAATTTTAGAGCAATTGTGACACTTGAAAACGGGGGTCAGGAACCCATTGATTCCATTTTACTTGACGGTGATAATATAAATGAATTTCAAATTTCTTTAAATGGAAAGCCGTTGCCCTTCGTATGTCCAATGACCTTTTCCCGGGGAAAGTACAATTTCTTATCGCCTGCCGTCGACTCTTCGGATTACAGGATTTACAGCTTTCCGAATGCGCTGCAACCCGGCGATTCAATCCGGTTGGAACTGGTGTCGGCTGTCAATCACCCCTACTTCGCAAATGACCTGTATGCCCCAGATTTGCTGCACAATGGGACCTGTACCAGCTTGGGCTTACCCGGTTTAGGATATGACGAAGAAGAAGAATTGCGCAGAAATGATGAACGAAAGGAATTTGGTTTGCCTAAGCGGGAAGAAGAATTTCCACTTGATGGGGAAGCCGAAGGCCGGAACAAATTGCTGTCGGGTGTCACAGGCGTTACGAGTTTTTTGCTCACGGTGAGCACGGATGCTGATCAAATTGTCATTGCTCCCGGAAATAAGATTTCAGAATGGAAGGAAAACGACCGACAGTTTTTCAAATATGGATTTGATGCCCCGGGAATTTATGGGCCATTTGTGCTGATTTCTGCGCGGTACCAGGTGAAAACAGAAAGCGTTCAATTGTCAAGCGGGAAAGTGGTTGGGATCAATATCTACTACGATCCAAAGGGAAGTTTGAACCTGGAACGTTTTGCGAAAGCAATTAAAGAAAGCCTTAAACATTATTCAGCAAACTATGGCGAATATCCGTTCGCACAATTCAACCTGGTTGAAACTTCAGGCTACACACGAGGAGCACAGTCCACGGCTGCCCTGGAGTCTTTTAGTGAACGATTTGCCTGGAGTTCCAAATTCAGCGATGATGCAGGTTTTGATTTCGGTTACTATATAGTCAGTCGCGAGGTTGCCTACCAGTGGTGGGGCAACCGCGTTGTACCTTCGCATACGCGTGGCAGTGAAGTCATCAGCGCGGGTTTACCCATCTACTGTGCGCTGGCACTGTCGGAAAAAAGGTTTGGAGCAGAACATATTCAGTCTGTGATCAGCGAACTAATTGATGAGTACAGATGGAGCAGGGGCTCTGCGGTTTACAACCAGCGTCCGCTTCTAAAGGCAACCAACTGGTATGACTACAATCTGCGGGCCTCACTTGTACTCTTGGGCTTGGACGACTTGATTGGAAATGAATCCATGAACGGCGCATTGCGCGAATTCCTGGACTCTTTTTCGTTTAAAACATCGCCACCTTACGCGAGCACTGCGGATCTCTATGCGATTTTGGAGAAACATACGCCGGACTCTCTCCGTTATTTCCTGCGCGACAATTTTGAAAATGTTTGCCTTTACGACAATCGCATCAATAAGGTGAGCAGTATGGCCCTGGGTGGAGGCAAGCAATATAAGGTCACCATCGACTTCAGCGTTTCCAAAACTTACCAGGACAGTGTGGGCAAAACGATCGCAACGCCACCCATGGACGACTGGATCCAAATCGGCGTTTTTAGTGATGGCGCAGTAAACAATGACAAAACGCGAGTGCTGGATTTGAAAAAGTACAAGTTGAAAGGTGGAAACCATCGGTTGGAACTGATCGTGGATAAGAAGCCGGCTTACGTGAAGCTAGATCCTTATATGCGACTGCTGGATCTGAACCAGGCTGACAATATGAGAAGTTTCTGATGGCGTATCATAAATTTGAATGCCAGGTTGACGAGATGATTGATCATTTCGGCTGGTAGATCTGTAACACAATTCCGCAATCAAATACCTTTCCTTCGACCAATTTAAAAGACATTTTCTGTTCCAGTTTGCTAAAGATGGATAACCCTCTTCCAATGGCACTGGGATTGACAAATAAATAGAGCTCGTCGATTAATCCGGCATCCAACAGCGAAGACACATATTGTACGCCGCCATACACGATGATATCTCCCCCGGCCCTGCTTTTCAATTCGGGAATTTCCTTTTCCACAGGCGACCTGGCAATGGATGTATTCTTCCATTCGGCCGGACTTTCTTTTAAGGTGCGGGAGAAAAACAGTTTTTGGGTTTCGTGCATCTTTTTTCCAAATTCAACCTGGGGATCTTTAGGATCTGAGGCCACTTTTTCCCAATAGGGTATGAATCCCTGCGCCAGATTTTTTCCCATGACGATGAGGTCAACGGGAACGTGTAACTGATTTACGTAATCCTTAAGTGAATCATCCCAGTTCCATTCCATGAAATCCAATTCACCTTTTGGTCCGCCCACAAAACCATCTATAGATTGTTGCATTTGCAATTTTAGCTTTCTCATCTCAATTGATTTTTTTAATAAAAATGGTTGGTTAGATACTTGCTGCGATTAGCCGTAACCGATACTTTTTGTGATAGTATATATAGGAACCAGCAGCCAGTGAAAGGGGTATCACCATGAATATCCAATTGGCCACAGGTGCGCCTGATGACATGATGGAATAGGTTGCGCCGATCAGGTCGATCGTAAGGCCTGCATAAGCCCATTCCTTCAGGCGGGGTAGGCCTGGAACCAGGATCGCAATGCAACCTAACAATTTCGCAAAACCCAGGAAGGGAACCAGGTAAGCGGGATAGCCGATTTGTTTGAATCCTTCTACTGCCATTTGTGCTGAGAACATATCGGGAATAGCAGAACCCAACATCATGAATGCAAACAAACTTGTGAACACCCAGTAGATCATCGTTGTCTTTTTCATTTTTTTTGTTTTAGATTTTTAGAATCGAATTGACAATACAAATCTAAAATGCAAAATTGCCTTGCGTGAGGTGCGTTGCGGACAAGTTTGGGGTTGTATGCGACAAGAATAAGTAAAAAGTAAAAAGTAAAAAGTAAAAATTCAAAAGCGGGAAGTTCGCACTTTTGAATTTTTACTTTTTACTTTTGAATTTTTAATTTTCTATTGCTCGGGAATAATTCAGCAACCAGTGAATGCCAAACTTGTCTGTCAGGTCACCAAAAAGCGCTCCCCAGAATGTGTCCTGCACGGGATAGCTGGCGAGGCCTCCCTCGGAAAGATTTGAATAAAGTGTGCGAATCTCGTCTTCGCTACTGCAATTCAACATTAAGGAAACGCCATTTCCACGGTTCAGGCCATTTTCGGCCACCATATCTGAGCCCATAATGACCACATTTCCCGATGTCAGGCTCGAGTGGAGGACATTTTCTTTCATTATGGCGGGCATTTGCTCACACATCGGGGACTCGCCCACGGTTTGCAAAACCAGGTCACCGCCCAGCACTTTCCTGTAAAAATGCATGGCCTCCCTGCAGTTGCCATTGAATGAGAGATAAGGACTTATATGCGTCATAGGTTCAATTTTTTGATTGTTAAAAAAATGGTTGGTGAAATTTCATCTTTCGGAATGAATGTTGAGGACAAATCTATCTTGGGAAAAAATCGTAGGGGGGGTGTGGTTGGGACAATTTAATAGGTTGTTTGCGACCTGATTGTTTTCTAACTTTAAAGCTATTGCGCCAAAAAAACGAAATCCGATATGAAGCACGTTTCCATCATCATTCCAAAAGACGCGGTACTCGCCAGCATTAACGATCCCCGGACGATATTCACGGCTGTGAATGACTTCCTTGAACTCGCAGAAAGGCCACCATTGTTCAAGATTCAATTGGTGGCGCTTAGCAAGGAAACGGATTTGCATGCCGGGTTGTTTACGGTTCACGCGGATGCACTGATTGACGAAGTAAAAAGGACGGATCTTATTATTATACCTGCCATAAGTGGCAATATTTCAAGAGCACTCGAGATCAACAAAGATTATGTTCCATGGATTGTAAAGCACTATCAAAAAGGTGCTGAAGTAGCGAGCCTCTGTATCGGTTCCTTTCTGCTTGCTTCAACAGGTTTGCTGAACGGCAAGGAATGTTCCAGCCATTGGTTAACGGCTCCTGAATTCAGGGAAATGTTCCCCGAAGTAAAGCTTGTGGACGGTAGAATCATCACGGAACAACATGGACTTTATTCCAGCGGCGGCGCAACTTCTTACTGGAATCTTTTGCTTCACCTTATAGAGAAATATGCGGGAAGAGAGATAGCCATCACCGTGTCTAAAGTGTTCGCCTTGGAAATTGACAGGAAAACGCAATCCCCTTTCATGATGTTCAACGGTCAGAAAAAACATCATGATGAACCCATCAAGAAGGCCCAGGAGTTTATCGAGAATAATTTATCAGACAGGATATCTGTCGAAGACCTTGCCTTGAAATATGCAATTGGGAGGAGACATTTTGAACGCAGGTTTAAGAAGGCCACGAACAATACCCCGGTCGAATACATTCAACGTGTAAAAATAGAAGCAGCAAAAAAGAGCTTCGAAAGCAGCGATAAAAATGTGAATGAAGTGATGTACGACGTGGGTTACTCCGACACCAAGGCTTTTCGAACCGTCTTCAAAAAAATCACAGGACTTTCTCCCATTGAGTACCGCAATAAATACAACAAGGAGGCAGCGGTTTCCAGGATGTCGTAGTTAAAATTCAACTATTTCTTGTAAATATTACCCACCGCAACCTGCCGCTCATAGTCCGCGGCTTCTATGGCCGGCTTGAGTGCCGGATGTTCCTCAATTAATTTGAAGTCCACGTTGCCCTGATTCTTCAGGTATACGATGAGTGAATCGAGTTTCTGCGCATCTTCCGGCTGGCTGAACATAAAGTCGTGCGCTAAAATGACGATATCATTCGGGAATTTTCTTTTTGTTTGCAGCTCTTCATCGATATCCTTCAGCAGGGTTGTTACGTATGGAACCCGGTGTGTGGAATTGTTGAAATGCCATTCTACATTCCAGCCCGTGACATATTCCGTATTCTTCATTTCCAGGAACTCAACGGTTGGCATGATTTGTTTTGTTCCCTTACGATGGAATTGCGGCGTTATCCAAACATTGTTGCCAGGCAGCCGGGTGATATTCGACTGTATACCCAGCACTTCCTTGTTCTTTAAAATATCTTCCCAAACCTTCTCGGGTTGCTTATAAAAACTAGCATAATGATTTTTGAACGCGTGGGAATATGTATGGTTGTAAATCCTGAAAAGCGGATTTGTTTTCAATTCCTCACCAATCTTTTTGTATTCAGGATTCCAGGAGTATTGATAACCTACTTCAAAAAAACTTGCAGGCACATTTTCCTGTTGCAAAATATTTTTTACTTCCAAAGTTCCGGCGTGCGGGCCATCATCAAAGGTGAGATAGATCCTCAGTCTGTTGTCTGGCTTCTTGGCAGGGGCTTTTGTGATGGTCACAGGCTTTGGCCAATGATCGGCCAGCTCTGCGGGGTGATCTTTGTAAGAAGACAATCCACAAAATCCAGTCAGGAGAATTAAGATTTTCTTTCCCGGTATCAAATATTGTTTCATCACCAATGACTATGGGTTACACGAGGTTCGTGAATTCCTGATAGCAGAGATTTTGAAGCGTCAGAAGCAACTAGTGCATCAAAGGATAATAGATTGGAGCTATGCTGCATGTTTGGCAGCAGGGGCGTGAATGTGTGGACAGAGCCAAATGTACAATAATTCAGCGCGGCCCGAAAATCATTAACGAAAAATTAGAGACCTCTCAGAGTATGCCTTTGATGACCTCCCAAACATTATCGGCAACGATTTTGTGTCCTTCCACATTGGGATGAAGTCCGTCGCCCTGGTTCAGGTTCGGGTTTCCGCCTACCCCCTCTAACAAGAAGGGTATCAGCACAATATCATTCTTTTGCGAAAGCGATTGAAACATGGTTCTGAATTGGGAAGTATATTGGTTGCCGAGGTTGGGAGGTAATTGCATGCCGGCCAAAACCAGTTTGGCAGTCGGATATTTCTTCTTAACATGGTCCAGGATTTCCTGGAGGTTTTCAAAGGTCAACTTAAGCGGGATTCCCCTTAAACCATCGTTGCTGCCCAGTTCCAACACAAAAATGTCTACGGGTTGTTGCAGGATCCAGTCAATTCTGCCCAATCCGCCGCTGGATGTTTCGCCACTTAATCCGGCGTTCACCACGGTGTAGGGTAGCTGCAGCGAATCGATTTTTTCCTGGACAAGTGCAGGGAAGGCTTCGTCGGGCGTAATCCCGTATCCAGCTGTGAGACTGTTGCCAAAAAAGATGATTCGTTTCCTATTTGAAGCGATGGGTTTCGATTCATGAGGCGTGACCTGTTCTTTAGAAGTGGTATCCTTTCTGCTCGAACTGCTTTCAGACTGGCCGCAAGAAAGGATTGCTATCCAAACAATCGCCAGGAAATGAACTTGGTACTTCTTCATAGCCAGTCGTTAAATTTACGATGAACTTTGATTGAGATTATAAAATTATCACTCGTTTTTCGGAAATTACCACCCTACACCAATATCAAATTAAGATTGCCCGGGCATTTGAATTGCGGGCACTAACGTCAAACAGATGGAAGAAAATATTTTAAGTGTACAAAATTTGGGCAAAGTCTACAGAGGTGGAGGACGCGAGCTGACCGTTTTGGAAAAGATTAACTTTTCTGTGGAAGCCGGATCCACCATTTCCATAGTGGGCCCTTCGGGAAGTGGCAAAACCACGCTACTGGGTCTGTGTGCCGGACTAGATCAATCTTCTACTGGAACCGTTGAGTTAAATCACATCAAACTCGATAAACTGGGAGAAGACGAGAGGGCCCTGGTTCGCAATCGTTTTGTTGGATTCATCTTTCAAAATTTTCAACTCCTGCTCACCCTGACGGCGCTTGAAAATGTGATGGTGCCTATGGAATTACGGGGCGAGAAAAATGCAAAAGAGCGGTCCGTTGAACTGTTGGAAAAAGTAGGTCTTGGCGCACGTCTCCATCACTATCCTGCGCAGCTTTCCGGCGGAGAGCAACAAAGGGTTTCGCTCGCAAGGGCTTTTTCAAATCGTCCCAAGATCCTCTTTGCCGACGAACCCACCGGTAACCTGGATGCCGAGACCAGTGAGATCGTGATTGAATTGTTGTTCAACCTGAACAAAGCCGCAGGAACAACACTCGTTATTGTGACTCACAATACCGACCTCGCTGCGGCCACCCAAAGAACCATTAAACTTAAAGGCGGACATATCATTTCAGACGAAAAAAATTAACACCTCCAGGCCACAGTGATGGCCGATAGAACATGGACAGAGAGCGATTTCAATTCAACAGGCATCTAAACTTCCCCTGGCTGGTGAAAATGGCCATCAGGGACAGCAGGCGCAACAGGTCTCGGTTGTTGCTTTTTATTTCTTCTATCATTCTTGGAATTGCTGCCCTGGTTTCAAGTTTTTCATTCGAATACAATCTAAAAAAAGATATCGATGCACAGGCCAAGGAATTGGTGGGCGCCGACCTGGTGGTGTATGCCAACAAAGTGCCCGACAAGGCGGCGAAAAATCTGCTTGATTCCTTAGGTAAAGAAAAATCGCTGGAGCGAAGTTTTGCATCGATGGTTTACTTCGTCAAGTCCGGAGGCACCAGGCTGGTGCAGGTTCGCGCGCTACAAGGAAAGTATCCTTATTATGGGAAGTTAGAGACAGAGCCGGCAGCGGCAGGTAAGAATTTTCAAAACGGACGGCAGGCGCTTGTGGACAAGACGCTCATGTTGCAATTCGACGCTAAAGTGGGCGACTCTATCAAAGTGGGTGATCTCAATTTTGTAATTGCGGGTGTGCTTGACCGTATGCCGGGTAGAAGTGGTATATCGACCACCATCGCTCCCCCGGTTTTTATCCCCCTTGAATACCTGGAACAAACCCAGCTCCTCAAAAAGGGTAGCCGCGTAAGTTACACGTACTATTATAAATTCCCTGAAGATGTAGATGTAGAGAAGGTCGTTTCCGCACAATCTGTGAAAATGGATAAGTTGAGCTTGGATTATGATACGGTGGAATCCCGAAAGCGAAACACCGATCGTGCATTTGAAACCTTTGGCCAATTCCTGGCATTGGTTAGTTTTATCGCACTTCTATTGGGATGTATTGGCGTAGCCAGCTCGATACATATTTATATCCGTGAAAAAATCAATTCCATTGCAATTCTGCGCTGCCTGGGCATGCAGGGGCGACAGGCCTTTCTGATTTATCTTATCCAGGTAGTTGGCATCGGTTTGTTGGGATCCATTGCAGGTGCCATCCTGGGTAGTTTCATCCAACAATTTCTGCCGGCAGTATTCAAGGATTTTTTACCCGTCGATGCCAGTATGAGTATTTCCTGGAAAGCAATTTTCCAGGGTGTTGCGCTGGGTTTGCTTATTTCCATTTTGTTTGCCTTACTGCCGTTAATTTCAGTTCGAAAGATTTCGCCACTCAATGCCATCAGGATTAGTTATGAATCCGGCGGCGGCGCAAAAGACCCACTGCGATGGATCGTGTACCTGCTGATCCTCGGGTTTATTTTCTCGTTCACATATTTTCAGATCAAATTATTCGGTAAATCTGTTGTCTTCACCCTTTCTGTTTTTGCGGGATTTCTTTTCCTGGCTGCGGTGGCAAAGATCCTGATGTGGTCGGTGAAACATTTTTTCCCGGGCAGTTGGCCCTATGTTTGGCGGCAGGGTTTTGCCAATTTATATCGTCCCAACAACCAAACTTTGATTCTTATCATTACAATAGGCTTGGGAACTTCGTTTATTGCCACGCTTTATTTTGTGCAATTCATGCTAATGGATCGCATAGCCTTATCCGATAGGAACAACCAGGCGAACATGGTGTTGTTCGACATCCAATCCACACAAAAGGACGCTGTTGCGGCAAAGGCGAGGCAATATCACCTGCCCGTTTTGCAACAGGTGCCCGTGGTGACCATGCGCATAGAAGAAATCAATGGAAAAAATGCAGAACACGCCAGGAAAGACAGCACGGACTCTATTCCTAATCGTGTATTTGAAAATGAACTTAGGGTGACGTATCGCGATTCACTAATCAGTTCCGAGAAAATTGTCGAAGGGAAACTCTGGGCTGGCGTCGATTCGGGGCAGCCCATCAGGATTTCGCTGGACGAGCGATATGCGAAGTTCAATCATCTCAAAATTGGTGATAAAGTCGTTTTCAATGTACAGGGCATGTTGATGGAGACAGAGATCGGGAGTTTCAGGGATGTAGATTGGCGAAGGGTGCAGACCAATTTCCGGGTTGTCTTTCCATCAGGGGTGTTGGAAAAAGCACCGCAATTTCATGTGCTCATTACGCGTGTACCCTCAACTGAAGCGTCGGCAAGATTTCAGCAGGCTGTCGTAAGAGATTTTCCGAATGTTTCGATTATTGATCTTGGACTGGTGCTTAGCGTGATGACGGATATTCTCGAGAAAATCGGATTCGTAATCAGGTTTATGGCC
>Ga0157375_10000118_pt1 | contig 77255 bp, 69 predicted proteins | sample M35metaG_FD_115311 | JGI IMG/M metagenome (GOLD analysis project Ga0157375, IMG submission 115311) | Miscanthus rhizosphere microbial communities from Kellogg Biological Station, Michigan, USA - M3-5 metaG | ecosystem: Host-associated > Plants > Roots > Rhizosphere > Soil | place: USA: Michigan... | reverse complement strand
GGGAAGTTACTATAAAGTTCAGAGTTCCTACGAAGCGATAGCTTCCGCCAGATGCCCAATTGCCACATGAAGGAAATTCGGCAGAATATGCGAGTAAGTCCAGAGGATCTTGTCGGGATCATTCAAATGAGCAATCATGGATTCCCATTTTTCGTAACCATGATTCTCGACCACATTCTTTTTCTTATCCTCACGCTGCAGGTACATGCTCATACCAACGGCATCGGCTTCGGGATGGAATTGTGTTCCAATCATGTATTCATTAAAGCGGATTGCCATAATTGCACGCTCCAGCGGTATATGGGGCCTCTCTTTCTCAATGCAAAGCACAGTAGCGCCCATTTTCCTGAGCAGGTTGTGATTCGGCTGAATGACCTGGTAGTCCCGGCTATCCACAGCATAAAACGGATCTTCCAATCCGTCAAAAACGGGTTCAAGTTTAGCTTCCGGGAACATATGAACAGGGAATACGCCAAATGAAGTGGACTTGCGTTGGGTGACCTTTGCAATATTGTAGTGGCGGCAGGCGAGCTGAAACGAATGGCAAATAAAGAACACGTGCTTTTTGGTGACGTTTGCGATGTCCCGATTCCACTTATCTACCTGTTGTAACCAATGGAAATAAGCATTTTCCCATTCGCTGTCCACGCTGTCCAGGGGACTACCCGGGCCGCCACTGGAAATGTAAATATCATAGCTCATATCGGGTAGATTGAGCTGTTGCCTCACTTCAAATTCATCCCATTCAAGGTCGAGATGATTTGCCTCTCCAAACTTGTTTAGTATTTCACGGATACACCGCATGCCCTGGTTGGCCTGACCTTCATAGAGGTCGAGGATGGCGATGCTAATTTTACGATGGTCTGAAAACATAAATGCAAAATTAACGATTTTTCATGTCCTGAATTGTTTCAATGGCCCTGCCTGCCACAGAAAAGCTAGTCTGATACGGATTTCACGCCGCAAAATATTGCAGCAAAGGAAAGCAGCCGTTACTGATCAGACATTATTTACCCTTTGCCGGGACCCTTAAATCAATTAACTTTTCTATTCAAATGTTTAAATCGAACCATTTGATTGGCTGAAAGGCTCACAAATTTCCCGCATAGCTTGTATTATAAATTTTTCTGCCATGAGATACTTATTTGTATTTGCTTTATTTCTTTCTATTTCCATTTGCAATTCCTGCGGGGAGGCCGGACAAAAAAAATCGGCCGATTCCACAGTAACGGCAACGGATACCGCAAAATCAGGAGACCTTGCACATAGCAGTATGAATGCCTTAGATTGGGCTGGCGTGTATAGGGGAAATCTTCCCTGTGCCGATTGCGCAGGAGTTGCCGTAGCACTCACCCTGCAAAAAGATCTGAGTTTTTCAAGTACTTCCAAATATGTGGGTAAATCTACCCCTGACCTGATTGAGAAAGGAACCTTTACCTGGGATGCCAGTGGCACCAAGATCACCCTTCACCCCGAACAGGGCACGCCTTCGCAATACCTGGTTGGCGAGAATAAGATTATACAATTGGACGCGGCAGGTAACCGGCTAACGGGACCCATGGCAGATCGTTTTGTATTAGAAAGGCAAACTGCAGCTACTTCATCTGCTGATATCCTGGCCCACGGGAATGCAAAACTCTTCGAAACCTATTGGAAGTTGGTTGAGGTTCGCGGTAAACCTGTGCCGCCCCCCAGGCAGGGGAGGCGCGAGCCGCATTTAGTCCTGAAAGAAAAGGACAGCACCCTGAATGGGTTTGCGGGTTGTAATCCGCTGACTGGCAAATTTCTGTTGCAGGAGGGAAATAGAATTCGATTTTCGGGCGTGATTTCCACGCCGATAACCTGCCTGAACCAGACCGTGGAAGATGAGTTTAAAAAAGCATTGCAACAATCGGACAATTATAACATTCAAGGGGATACACTTTCAATGAACAAGTCAAAGATGGCTCCGCTTGCCCGCTTTACCGCCATTTATAAGCATTGACCGCGAATCAGTTCAGATCTAAACCCGATATTATTTATTCAAAGACAATAATATTCTACCATGATGAGATATTTTCCTGTCATTATCATATCCGGTGTTTTCCTGCTGGCGTGCAATCAATCGGCGCCTGTGTCGAATTCAGGCGGGAGTAAAGACTCGCTTCCGAATGTTGAACAATATTTTGACTATGGAGTGCAGGGTGTGCAGAGCGCGGGAATCAGGATGATCCCGATCAAAACACCTGTTGGTGAATTCAAAGTTTGGACGAAAAGGGTTGGCAACAATCCTAAGATCAAGGTGCTGCTCCTCCACGGGGGCCCTGCATTCACGCACGAATACCTTGAATCATTCGAAAGTTTTTTACCAAAAGAAGGCATAGAATTCTATGAGTACGACCAATTGGGATCTTATTATTCCGATCAGCCGCACGACAGCAGTTTGTGGACCATTCCCCGTTTCGTGGACGAAGTAGAACAGGTTAGAATTGCCCTCGGACTCAACAAGGACAATTTCTATTTGCTTGGCAATTCCTGGGGTGGCATGCTCGCCATGGAATACGCATTGAAATACCAGCAGAACCTAAAGGGTCTCGTCGTGTGCAACATGGTGGCCAGCATACCCAGGTATGAAGCGTACAACAAGACACTTCGCAGCGAATACCGAAAGTCGTTGATCGATTCCTTGCAGGCTTACGAAGCGAAAGGGCAATACCAGGACCCGGTTTACCAAAACCTGGTGATGAACGAATTTTACACCAAACATCTTTGTCGTTTTCCACTCGCGGATTGGCCCGATCCGGTGAACAGGGCGTTCAAGCACGCCAACATGGAAATTTATGTTTTAATGCAGGGCCCCAGTGAATTCAAAACCGGAGGCCGCCTGCTTCATTGGGACCGCTGGAATGATTTAAAGAATATTTCCGTGCCGACCCTGATGGTGGGTGCCAAATACGACACGATGAATCCCGAGGACATGAAGAAACAAAGCGAATTGGTGCAGAATGGAAGATACCTGTATTGCCCTGACGGAAGTCACATGAGCATGTGGGATGATCAATCGCATTTTTTTCCGGGTGTGATCAGCTTTCTGAAAGATGTGAGCAGTGGTCACTTCAAGAAATAGGGTAGGCGTTGACGTTATTTATCGAAACTATTCTTCCAGCCTTCCGATTGCAATTTCTCTGCCTTTTTTATGACTTCCGATTCCAGGTTCTTTTTGTAACCGTCCAGCGTTTTGCCGACTGACTCATCGAAGGATCCGATGATGGAAGCCGCAAGGATGGCCGCATTTTTTGCGCCATTCAATGCCACGGTTGCAACCGGAATCCCGTTAGGCATTTGCAAAATTGACAAAACGGAGTCCCATCCGTCAATGGAGTTGCTTGATTTGATCGGTACACCGATTACCGGCAATGAACATAGAGAGGCTACCATGCCAGGTAGATGCGCCGCGCCGCCCGCACCCGCAATGATCACTTTCAATCCACGCTCCCGGGCGCTTTCTGCGTATTCAACCATTCGTTTCGGCGTCCGATGAGCTGACACCACCGTTAGTTCATAGGGGATTCCAAATTCTTTCAGCACGTAAGTTGCGGCTTGCATCACAGCCAGATCGCTATCGCTTCCCATGATGATGCCAACAATAGGTTTGGGCTCCTGTTCCTTTGAACCATGGCCCCTGCCGGAATGGGAAGTGGATTTAGACATTTGAAGAGATTATTTTGGAGAAATGTAACACTAATATACAAACGCCAGTTACAAGTTATCGGGTCGGGTGCATACTTTTAGCGTATGTTTTATTTTATTCGCGCTGTGTACCAGGTCCTGCCTGTCTTTGCTCAGGATCGTAACGTGCCCCATTTTCCTGCCGGGTTTGGTTTGTTTCTTACCATACAAATGCACAAAAACATTATCCATTTTCAACACCTCATCCAGCCCTTCGTAATGACTTTCTCCCGAATAGCCTGGAGCGCCGAGAATGTTTACGATAGCCGCGGGTAGAATTGCATCCGTATTTCCCAATGGGTAGCCAAGAATGACGCGCCATAACATGTCGAATTGCGAACAGTAATTTCCTTCAATGGTATGGTGACCACTGTTGTGCACGCGCGGTGCGGTTTCATTGACGTATACCTCGCCGGCCTTGTCAACAAACAGTTCAATAGCAAATATGCCGGGACTCTTTAGATTTTTCGCCAGGCGAAGGGCAATGGCTTCAATACGCCATTTGGTTTGGTCGGGAATTTCTGCCGGACTGATCTGGTAATCGAGCAGGTTGAGATCCGGATCAAAAACCATATCTACCGGAGGGTAAACTGCAATCTCTCCTTTCTCGCTGATTGCAACGATTTGGGCGATCTCCTTTTTGATCTGAACCATTTTTTCCAATACGCCCGGCGCATCAAATCCTTTTGAAAATTCATCCCTGCCCCTGATGACCTGCACGCCTCTGCCATCGTAGCCACCCATGCCGATTTTGTGAACCGCCGGGAGGAATTGTTCGTATTGACGCAGCTCGTTCTGATTTTGCGTAATATGAAAGGCCGGTGTGGGAATCTGGTTTTCGGCGTAAAATAATTTCTGGCTGATCTTATTCTTGATGATTCTGAGGGCAGAGGGCCTGGGATATATTTTTACGCCCTCGGATTCGAGTTTCTCGAGCGCGTCTTCATTCACGGATTCGATTTCGATGGTCATGGCGTCGAGGGCTTTCCCGAACGCATAAACGTCATCAAAGTTCTTGATATCACCCTTCACAAAATGATGGCAAAGATGCGCGGCGGGACATTCAGCATCGTTTTCCATTACTGATGTTTCCACGGGATAATTGGCACCAGCCTGCAGTAGCATTCTTCCCAATTGGCCGCCACCCAGAATTCCGACTTTAAGCATTAGTTAGTGGTATTGGGCAAAGATAGTTGATCAGTTGATTCCTGCCTACCGGCAAGCAGGAGTTCTCTGGTTAACCGGTCAACTAGTCAACTAATTACTTAACTTTACAATTCATGCACCCTGATTATCCGCATAAATTGTTTGATGACAAGCGCATCGTGTACTGCCTGTTGATGAATGCGCTCGCGGAAGATTCGAGATCCTGAAATTGTCTGCTCCACTATACCTTGAGATCTTTATGACACCGGCATCACCGGTTCGGATTCACCCACATCAAATAAAGTATTATGTCATCGATTGCCGCATCTGGAACAAAACAACAAGCCGCTACAGATTTTTTGCCACTGGAAGGCACGGACTACGTTGAGTTTTACGTCGGAAATGCCAAGCAGGCCGCACACTTTTACAAAACCGCCTTCGGTTTTCAGTCACTTGCGTATGCTGGTCCGGAAACCGGCGTGATGGATCGCGCAAGTTATGCCATCCGTCAAAACAAACTCACCTTTCTGTTAACGACTCCCCTGCGAAGTGGCAACGAAATTGCAGAACATGTTTACCGTCATGGAGACGGCGTCAAAAGCCTTGCCCTTCGCGTGCAGGACGCGGCACAATCCTGGAAAGAAACCACCACCAGGGGTGCCAGGAGTTATTTGGAACCAAAGCGAATGACGGATCCCTTTGGCGAATTGATCATGAGTGGCATTCATACCTATGGTGACACCGTTCATCTCTTCATTGAACGAAAAAATTACAATGGGCTTTTCATGCCGGGATTCGAGGAATGGAAATCCGACTACAATCCTGGCTCAACGGGTTTGCAGTATGTTGATCATTGCGTAGGGAATGTGGGCTGGAACCAGATGAACCCCTGGGTTAAATTTTATGAGGAAGTGATGGGCTTCAGAAATATTTTGAGTTTTGATGATTCGGATATTTCCACCGAATATTCTGCACTAATGAGCAAGGTCATGAGCAGCGGAAATGGATTCGTTAAATTTCCCATTAATGAACCTGCAGAAGGGAAAAAGAAATCTCAAGTAGAAGAGTATCTCGATTATTACAGTGGCGAGGGTTGCCAGCACGTTGCGCTGGCCACTAATAATATTATTGAAACCGTCAAGGAATTAAAAGCAAGGGGAGTTGAATTCCTGACCGTTCCGGGAAATTATTACGATGAACTTTTATTGCGGGTTGGTAAGATTGATGAGGAGATGAAGTTCCTCAGGGAGCTGGGCATCCTCGTGGATCGCGATGAGGAAGGTTATCTCCTTCAAATCTTTACAAAACCCGTGGAAGACAGGCCAACCTTATTTTATGAAATTATACAACGGAAAGGGGCAAAAAGCTTTGGCAAGGGGAATTTTAAGGCATTATTCGAAGCCATTGAAAGAGAGCAGGGAAAGCGAGGGAATTTATGAAATCCTTCATACGGGACGTGGATATAAATTCGTTATAATTGATGGATACTGGCCCGTTTTTGGCTAACTTTACACATCTTCGAAGCCCATGCAGAAACTAAGACGCCTCGCACTACTCCCGCTTTTGGGGTTGCTTCCCTTTTTTGTGAATGCCCAAGGCTCTTTCGTCGATGTACAGAAAGCGGTTCCCAAATTGTCAGAGGTTTATAAACGAGTTGAGGACACCCTCCAGAAACAGTTTGAAGCTAAGAAACTGGTTTGGCCGGCGCGTTATGTTTACCTGCGTTCGTTTAAGTATGATAGTCAGCTTGAAATTTGGGTGAAAAATGAATGGAAGGATCAATACAAGTTATTCAAGACATACAAAGTGTGTGCGCTTGCGGGCTCTTTAGGCCCCAAGCGCATTCAGGGTGATTACCAGGTTCCCGAGGGGTTTTACTATGTGAATGAATTTAATCCCAATAGCAATTATCACCTTGCATTAGGCTTGAACTATCCCAATGCCTCAGATAAAATTTTGAGTGATTCAGTTCAACCGGGAGGCGACATTTATATTCACGGAAGTTGCGTGACCACCGGCTGCATCCCAATTAAAGATGATCAGATTGAAGAGTTGTACGTACTCACGACTTTCGCACGAAACCTTGGACAGGACTTCATTCCCGTTCACATTTTTCCAGTTCGGTTTAACAATACCAGGAGTGCTGAATACCTAAGAAAATATCTTTCGAACTATACCGAGTATTCGAGATTTGAAAATACGCTTCAATCTGTTTACAACTATTTCGAAAAGAAGAAGCGGTTACCGGTGATCATGGTAAATAAAAAAGGTGAGTATGTGCTTGACAGTATCGCGATGGCGAACCTGGATGCAAAGCCGAAGAAAAAAACTGTTGCAAAGGCTCCCGAACAGGCGCCTTTCAACGAATCGGAGTTAGCCGTTTCGGTGAACAAATTGCCTGTGTACCCCGGAGGCAGCGGAGCCTTCCAGGAATTCCTGAACCAGATGGAAAAAGAAATGGCCCCTTATCTGGAAGAAGGTCAGACGAAGACCTATATACTCATTGAATTTATCATCGACAAAGAGGGCAATCCTTCCCATGCCAAGGTTTTAAGGGGTGGAAATGACGAATTGAATGACAAGCTCGTCGAAAGATTTAACGCCATGCCTCAATGGTCGCCCGCCATACGCCTTGAAAAGCCCACTGCCATCAGGCTCAAGCAGAATATTGTTATTGAGAGCGGATCACAGTAACCAACCCATCCCGCAATTATCCTTCATTTTTAACGTTTTATAGCAAGTCCATTGAGATCCATCCAATGCCTGTTGTATCCTTATGAAGTATTGTATTTCAATACTTTACATTGCTTTTGTGTGCCTACTCAGCCCTGCTCGCTCCCAATCCATTTCGGGGGTGGTGAACAGCTATTACCATGTCATCTCCGTGAATAATGCCAGTAATAAGGCCGGATTAACCAGTTCGGCCGGACTTTCAGTGGGCATGCGTGTACTCCTGATTCAGATGAGGGGTGCCGTAGTGGATCAAACGCAAACGGCCGCATTTGGCGGCATAACAGCCATCAATAATGCCGGCAAATACGAATTCGCAGAAATCTGCGGCATCATTGTGGACACGGTTTATTTCAAAAACGTGTTGGTCAATTCTTATGATGCCAGCGGGGCCATACAATTGGTCACCGTGCCCCAATATACAAATGTAACGGTAACGGGGACCCTAAGTGCAACACCCTGGAGTTCGGCTACCCGCACCGGTGGTGTGCTGGTATTCGAAGCCAGCGGATCCGTCACGTTAAATGCGAATATCGATGTTAGCGGACAGGGATTCGAAGGCGGCGCCAAGGTGACTTATCCCAACGCCAATTATGATTGCAACAACACCACCGATTTTAATGATTTTTATATGGCCATCCCGCCACTGATCAATCAATTTCATACAGGCGGAACGAAAGGCATGGGGATCGCTGACTCGATAGCAGGGAAAAATTATGGCCAGGGACGCCTGGCCAATGCCGGTGGCGGAGGGAACAATCACAACACCGGGGGCGGGGGAGGTTCGAACTATGGGGCCGGAGGAAAAGGTGGCAACCGAAGCAACGAATCACTTTTTACCTGTCACGGTACGCATCCGGGTTTGGGGGGAATGGCCTTGAGCGGACAGGGTTATACCATCGCCAACAACAGGATCTTCCTGGGAGGCGGCGGAGGTGTGGGACATGCCAACAATAACGAGAACCTCGATGGTGGTGATGGAGGCGGCATCGTGCTGATCAAGACAACACAAATCATTGGCAATTCATTTGCCATTCGTGCCAACGGCACCATGACGCCATCAACATTTCCAGATCCATTGTCATCTGGCGGTGATGGTGGAAGTGGTGGCGGTGGCGCAGGTGCAATTATTCTTAATACAGCAAGTTTTTCCGGAATATTAAATGTAGAAGCGATGGGAGGCAGGGGAAATAACTCTTCCTCACCCGTGAATCAGTGCCTTGGGCCGGGCGGTGGCGGCGGAGGGGGTGCACTCTGGGTCGCCGCGGGAGCGGTGCCTGTGAATGTGAATGTCAACTTAAGTGGCGGAGCCAATGGTGTAGTGAGCACCACCTCTACTATAGGATGCGGCAACCAGCCGAATGGTGCGGCAGCAGGCGTTGCAGGTAGCCAGCTTTTCAATTACGTTGCACCAGAAGGACCGCTGTTCAGCTGCGCGATTCTTCCTTCAGACAATCTTTTGCGATTTACTGCCAGGTTGGAGAATGAAAGCGCCGCATTGAATTGGATGGTCAACGATCCGAATTCGATCAGGTCTTTCGTCGTACAACGGAGTACAGACGGAATTCATTTCACAGATATGCTATCCATTCCTGCAAGTGTCCAAAAATTGTACGATTTCAATGACCCCATGGATTCTGAATTGCGCCGGTTCTACAGAATCGTACTACAAAACAAGAACGGTTCAAAAAATTACTCTTCAATCGCTGAGGTAACGAGGGGACTGAATAATCAAAGGCAGGTGCAAGTATTTCCAAATCCCGCACATGAACAAGCCGTAGTGAAAATATTGTCATCGAAAAACAATCGAGCGGAAATCATCATGATGGATGCCACTGGTAAACTGGTAAGACATCTCAATGTGATCTTACTCCGGGGCGAAAATCATTTCACATTGCCCATTGGGAGCCTGAGCGGGGGGGTATATTATGTGAGGACCAAAGGGCTAACAAATGACCTTACTGTTAGGATAATTGTGAAGTAAATTCAAAAGTAAAAATTCAAAAGTTAAAACCTGGGACTATGATTACAACTTTTGAATTTTTACTTTTTACTTTTCAATTTTTACTTCATTAACACCTGTACCGTTTCAGGCGACTGTTGCCTCAGTACGATCATCTTTCCGGCTGTAAGCCTGTTCAATAGGTCCTCCTTATAATGCCTGATGGTGAGCAGGCTGAGGTCCTTTTCCAACTGCACATCAAATGTTTCCGAAGCAGAAATCGCAAGCTTCTCCAGTTTCTCAGTCTTATCGTCGAAGCATATCTGCAAACTTACCGCTCCAGATTGCATAAGGTTTGGCCGAATTCGGATTTCCTCGAAAAGATGATACAACGAAGCCACGGGCTTCTCGCCCACAAATGAGAAATCACGGCTGTGCAAATGCATCAACACCTGGTTTTGTTTAATGACAATAATGGGCGGCAGATTCTTTAGGCCCTGGTCGTGGATGATGGTGCCCGGGAGCGAAGGATCCAGGAAGCATTTTACGTGAAGTGGAATTCCTTTGTTCTGTAGTGGTTTAATGGTCTTGGGGTGAATCACCTGAGCACCATAATAAGCCATTTCAATCACCTCATCATAGTTCAATTCTGCAATCAATTCCGCGTCTGGAAACTGCTTCGGATCGGCATTCATGACCCCCTCGACGTCCTTCCAAATCGTTTGATCAACGGCTTCAAGCATATTCGCAAATACCGCGGCCGTATAGTCGCTGCCTTCTCTGCCCAAAGTGGTACTTTCATTCTCGTCAGTTGCTCCAATGAATCCCTGCGTAAGGACAATGGATGTCTCGTTGAAGATGGGTTTTACAATTTTGTCGACTCTCTCCTGAGTGAATTCCCAATCAATATTTGCGTCCCTGAAATTATCATCTGTTCGAAAAATATCTCTTACATCCAGCCACTGATTCTTGATTCCCGATTCTTCAAGATAGGCGCTTACGATGGCAGTACTCAGTAATTCTCCCACACAAACCACCTGGTCGTAATAGTAATCGAATTCGCGGACGGGCTTATCGTGCAGTAGCCATTCGACCTCAGTGAAGAAATTATTCAATTGCTCCTCAGCCTTTTTCCAATTTAGTGTACAGAGGTATTTAAGGGTATTTAGATGCGATTGTTTGATGGCCAAAAACAATTGAAGCGCTTCATCTTTGTTGCCCGCAAAAAAGGCCTCCACCACTTTTTCGAGGGCATTGGTGGTTTTGCCCATTGCAGAAATCACAACCAGAAGCGGTTGTTTTTGATACGAAGAAAGGATAGACTTAACATTCTGAATCCTTTCAATGGTGTTAACACTGGCGCCGCCAAATTTGAAAACCTTCATGATGTTGTTGAATAAACGTGCAGTTGATCAAGAGTGCCAGCAAATGTCTGTAAAATATTCAGATTGCGGTGCGAAAGCCGGATTCAAATCTAATTTTGAACATAAGATCAAACTTCTATTTTTGAGCAACGATTGCAAGCTAAACTTAGCCATATGATTATTAACCGGCACGTTCTCACTCTTGACGAATTCACGATTCAACAGCTTCGAAATTTTCCAAATGCCACCGGCGAACTTAGCGGATTGCTGCGCGACATGGGCCTTGCGGCCAAGCGCGTAAACGTTGAAGTAAATAAAGCCGGGCTGGTTGATATTTTGGGCGATGCCGGCAGCACCAATATCCAGGGCGAAGATGTGAAAAAACTGGACATATTTGCCAACAATCAGTTCATGGGCGTGCTTCATCATGGGATCAGTTGTGCAGGTATCGCCAGTGAAGAATTGGACGACTTCGTGGCATTTGACGACGAGGTGAGCAAACAGTCGAAATATGTTTGTCTATTCGATCCACTGGACGGAAGTGGGAATATTGATGTGAATGTTTCCATCGGTACAATCTTCAGCGTTTATCGCCGGATAACGCCAAGAGGTACCGCAGTTGCGAGGGAAGACTTTTTGCAGGCGGGAATAAACCAGGTGGCTGCCGGGTACATTGTCTATGGGTCTTCGACAATGTTGGTCTATGCGACGCGGCGGGGTGTAAACGGATTTACGCTTGACCCTTCGATTGGAGAATTTTGTTTGAGCCATCCCGATATCCGTTGCCCGGAATGGGGACGAATTTATTCCGTCAACCACGGAAATTATTATCAGTATCCGGAACCATATCGCAAATACATTGAGCTTTGTCAGCAAAAAGACAAAACTAACGGTGGCCCATACACGCAAAGATACATCGGCAGCATGGTGGCCGATGTGCATCGCAACCTGATCAAGGGTGGGATTTTCATGTATCCTCCAACGAAGGAGAAGCCCGGAGGGAAGCTGCGCCTGTTATATGAGTGTAATCCTTTCGCTTTTATCGTAGAAGTGGCCGGGGGCAAGGCATCGAATGGGGAGCAGCGGATCCTTGACGTCAAACCCACCGAGCTTCATCAACGATCTGCGCTCTTCATCGGCAGCAGGGGCATGATGGAAGAGTTGGAGTCAATCGCGCCTTTTTCGCTACCTTAGGCCCCAAAAATTCCGGCGAATGGGCAAAGCCATCATCGAAGTAAAAAACCTGGTTAAGCATTACGGCAATTTTGAAGCGGTTAAGGGCATCAGTTTTGAGGTGTACGAAGGTGAAATATTCGGGCTCCTGGGTCCAAACGGCGCTGGTAAATCCACCACACTCGAGATCATAGAAACATTGCGGGACAAAACCTCAGGAACTGTTTTCGTGGATGGTTTCAATCTTGATCAGCATCCTAATGAAATAAAAAAAATCATTGGTGTCCAGCTCCAGACTTCCGGATATTATCCCAACCTGAACCTGACAGAGCTAATCGAATTATTTGCCGGACTTTACAATGAGACGGTTGATCCCCTGGCGCTGTTAAAAACGGTAAATCTCGATGACAAGGCAAAGAATAAATTCAAAGAGTTGAGTGGTGGTCAGAAGCAACGGTTTTCAATTGCAACAACCCTCATCAATAAACCCAAGATTATATTTCTCGACGAACCCACCACCGGCCTCGATCCTCAGGCGAGGCGAAATCTCTGGGAACTGGTCCGGAATATTCAGTCGCGCGGGACCACGGTCATCATCACCACCCACTACATGGATGAAGCAGAATTTCTCTGCAACCGCGTTGCCATCATAGATTCAGGTAAGATCATTGCAATGGCAAGTCCTGACAAACTGATTGACGATCTCGTAGCCTCGGGATTCGAGAGACCCCGTGAAGTTAAGCAAGCCAATCTCGAAGACGTGTTTATTAATCTGACAGGTCACAGCATTCGGGAAGAGTAGTTCATTTTCTAATTTTTAATCGATACCATGCAAAAATTCACTTTGACTTGCCTGCTGATGATGGCGGCTTTGATGGGAATGTCCCAGGCAAAAAAATCAGCACCCGCGAAAACATCGAAACAAACTGGCAATGCACCCATTTTGAAAAATGCGCTCGACAGCATGAGTTATGCTATAGGCGTATTGGATGCCAATTTCTTCAAACAACAGGGCATGGACAAGGTCAATCCGCAATTGGTAGCCCGAGCTTACCAGGATGTGATTGATGGTAAAGCCACTTTATTAACACTTGAAACCTGTGACATGACCGTAAGAGAACAATTGCAGGCCTATGTGAGAGAGAAGGCCAAGGGAACCATAGATGAAGGAGAAAAATTCCTTGCCGAAAACAAGAAAAGATCAGGAGTCCAAACCACACCCAGCGGTGTCCAGTATGAGGTGATCACCATGGGAACCGGGGCAAGGCCTGCAGATACCAGTGTTGTAAAGGTTCATTACGATGGATTTTTCATCAATGGAAAAAAATTTGACAGTTCACGTGATCGCGGTGAGCCCATCGTATATCCGCTCAACAAATTAATTCCAGGTTGGGTAGAGGTTTTTCAACTGATGCCCGTTGGGTCCCATTTTAAGTTGTACGTCCCGTATCAGTTGGGATATGGTGAGAGGGGTTCACCTCCCACAATTCCTGGTGGTGCTGCACTTATATTTGATGTTGAATTATTAGATATTGTTAAATAGTTCAAGGTTCAAAGTTCAGAGTTCATAGTTCAGCGCTAATTGTGCTTAAAACTTTGAACCCTGAACTTTGAACTCTGAATTCTGAACTCTGAACTCTGAACTATGCTCGATCCCCGCTATCCCATCGGCCGTTATGAGCCGAAGCCGTTTGACCAAAAGTTGAAACAGGACTGGATCACGGATATCCAGTTTCTCCCACAGAACCTGGAAAACGCCGTGCTAAATCTTAACTCGGCGCAGCTGGATACACCTTATCGTGAAGGGGGCTGGACGGTGAAACAATTGGTTCATCACGTTGCCGATAGTCACATGAACGCTTACGTACGGTTCAAACTTGGATTAACTGAAACCACTCCTACCATCAAGCCTTACGAAGAAGCCTTATGGGCCCAGCTCAGTGACACGAAGAATCTTCCTATCAATATCTCGTTGACACTGTTGCACGCCTTGCATGCCAGATGGGTTGAAATTCTCAGGAACATCAGCGATGAAGAATGGAACCGAACTGTTTTTCACCCTGAGGCAAAAAAAGAATTGACGCTTTGGCACTTGTTGGGAACCTATGCCTGGCATAGTAAGCATCATACCAGGCATATAACGGCTTTACGAGAGGTGAAAGGATGGTGAATGATGCGGGGTACCAGGTATACGGTATTGGGTATTAGGAATTAAATTTAACATACCTCGTATACCATATACCGTATACCGTATTCCCAATACCCAATACCATAGAATTATGCACGACCTAAAATGGGAAATATTAAGCTCCGAATACCTTTACCGTTACGATTGGTTCACGGCACGTAAGGACCGTTGCATGACGAAAGAAGGAAAGATCATCGATCCTTATTTCGTGTTAGAATATCCCGACTGGGTGAACGCGATGGCTTTGACAGAAGACAACAAGGTCATTATTGTTCGCCAGTACAGACATGCGTATGGCGAAACGATCCTGGAAATCCCGGGGGGCGTACTCGATTCAACCGACGCATCGCCGGAGGAAGGAATGAGAAGAGAATTGTTGGAAGAAACCGGATACAGTTTTAAAGAGGTGGAATACCTCGGAAAGATTTCACCCAATCCTTCCACCAATACCAATATCACGCATATGTTCCTCGCTAAAGGTGGCGTAAAAACAGCGGAGCAGCAGTTGGATCACAACGAAGAAATTGAGGTATATCTCTACAGCATCGATGAACTGAAACAATTATTGAAGGAAAACCAGATTCTTCAAAGCCTTCACGCAACCTGTCTTTTCTACGGACTGGCAAAATTGGGAGAAATGAAATATTAGAGTTGCACCCTATTTTTCCTGACGGCTTCGCGCTCAACCTCACCCACAACGAATACACTTCCGCAAACAAGTATTAAATCTTCCGGCTGTGCATTAAACAAAGCTTTGTCCAGTGCCTGGCCAACATTGACGAATGACTCGCCCTTCAGGCCCTGCTGCCGCGCCCTGGTGGCCAGTTCGTCTTCGGGCAGAGCCCGGGGAATACCGGCCCTCGTAAAATAATATTGTGCGTGTTTGGGTAATACTGCTAATACCTTTTCAATTTCCTTGTCTTTCACCATGCCGATCACAATGTGCAGGTGATGAAAATCGCTGAGTTCAAGTTGTTCAATCACCTGCCTCATGCCATCCTCGTTATGCGCCACATCCAGCACTACGGTTGGCTCCTGCCTGATCAGCTCCCAGCGTCCATGCAGTCCTGTTAGTTTCCGCACTTTTTGAAGGGCCTCTTTCACCACGGCGTCTGATATATCCCAACCTTTCTTTCTCAAGGCATCAACGCCTGCAAGAACGGTGACAAGGTTTTTGGACTGATAGATGCCAGGCAAATCAAGCACATAATTATTTTTGACATTTCCGCGCACCTCAACGACTTCGGCCGATGCGCTATTTTTTTCGTGCTTCCAATCGTCAATATATCTTACATGATCTGCAAATACGATCGGGCTTTCAGTTTCTTTTGCCTTGTTAATAAAAACATCCTTTGTCTCTCCAGCGCTTTCGCCAACAACCACGGGTACGTTGTGTTTAATGATACCGGCTTTTTCGCCCGCAATCTCGACCAGCGTATTGCCCAGGAGGTTGGTGTGATCCCAGCCGATATTAGTAACGATTGATACTTCAGGCGATACAATATTGGTGCTATCGAGTCTTCCGCCCAACCCAACCTCCACAACAGCAATGTCTACCTGCTCATCGGCAAAAAAAGAGAAAGCCATGGCCACTGTAACTTCAAAAAAAGAAGGTTCAATGGATTCAATGAGAAATTTGATTCGGTTCGCGAATTCAACGACATAAGATTCCGGCACCATCATACCATTGATCCTGATCCTTTCCCTGAAATCATGCAAGTGGGGACTGGTATACAAGCCCGTCTTGTAGCCCGCCGTTTGGAGAATGGCTGCAAGCATGTGGCTGGTTGAACCTTTACCATTTGTGCCGGCGATATGAACGGACCTGAACGCTTTTTGCGGGTTGCCCAGTGCTTGACACAGCGCGATGGTATTGGTGAGATCTTTCTTGATGGCACTGGCTCCCACACGACTGAACATCGGCAACCTGGTGTAGAGATAGTTGATCGTTTCGGCGTAGGTCATGCTGGGGTAAAGATAGAGAAGAAGGGTGGACAGTCTACTGTCTACTGCCCACTAAGACTTCAACCTGAAATTAAATATAATCGTCCCCACTTGTTCCTCGGCACCATCAGCGGTAGATGAGAATTTGATCTGCTTCGCCTTGCGCAACGCAATCTCGCGCAAGCTGGCATCAGATGTTGTAGAGCCCCTGGCTTGGTAGCTTGCGCCAATCACGGAACCGGCCTTGTCTACTCTTACATCCACGGCGATCTTTGCATTCTCATTGAAATCATCTTCAAAAGATGGCATTTTTGAGATTTTTCTTCCGCTAAGACCTTTTGAAATGAAAACGCCACTGGTTCCTGTGCCACCATTTCCATTGTAGTTTTTTGAATTGGGATTGCCATTGATCTTGCCCTGGTCGCCCGAGCCACCTGCAATTCCCTGGTTGCGAGTTTTGTTGTAACTATCCGCATTGTTTCCTCCCGGTCCGGAACCATTGCCACCTTTATAGACTGCTGCAGGCTTGGGTGGTTCTGGCTTTGGATTTTCAATCACCTCGGGCTTTGGCCGCACAGACTTTACCGGGTTAGTATTTTCTTTTTTGGGAATATTCAACGCCTTGGGAGTTGATACCGCTGGTTTATGAACCACCACGGGTGGCGCTTCCTTATCATTGTCGTCTGTTTCAACAGCCTTTACCGGCTCGGCTTTTACAGCCGTTGTTTTAGGAGGAGTTTTGACTTCTTTTTCGGCAGCGGAGGGTTCTCCCGGCACCTGTGGAGCAATATCGCCAAGGCCCTTGTCACTATTTCCAAGGTTCACTTCAATGCCCTGGTCAATGGGTGGTGGTGGAATGGTTGGGATGGTCCACGACACGATGAAAAATACCAGCAGAAGCAATCCTACAACCAGTCCGGTGTAGGTTCCGGCCTTTGCATTCTTTTGTGATTCGAATTGTTTGCTCATTTAATAAGGTTTTGGATCCGGCATGGATTAGACTATCTGCCCACGCAAATTTAATGTTAACGCTGTTATAATGATGTGAATTCTGGGCTGGCTAAAAACTCACCCAAATTTGTGGAAAATGATTCCAGGCATCCATTTCATGAGCCAGGCGACCAGGCGCCAGCGCCTGGTGACGTAAGCCCTGAATCTTTTCGCTTCAATGGATCTGTGGATTTGCAGACTGGCTTTTTCAAGCGAGGCCACCCAGAATCTTGCATTGCCCTGTGCCATCTTTGTATCTACAAAACCAGGTTGAACGTCGGTAATGACTATGCCGGCCTTTGTCTTTTTTGATTTCATATGCAGCCCTTCAAAATACACGCTTTGATACGCCTTGCTGGCACTGTAGGCGGGTGCCCAACTGTTGCCCCGCCAGGCAGCGATGGATGATATGTTCGCGATCTGACCACCGCCATGGTTTTGAAAATAATTGTAGGCCCAATTCACCATTTCTGTAAATCCAAGCACATTCGTGTTGATGGTCGTTTTGTCAATTTGCCATTCCAATGTTTTACTAACGGTACCGATCCCTGCCGACACGATAAATAGGTCCATGCCGTTCAATGTTGAAACAAGGTTTTCAAGGTGGGCGATGTTTTCATGGCCCATGACATCGAAATGGGAAGTTTGAATCTGATTCGGAAACTCATCCCTGAGCGAGTCGAGCAAATGACTGCGTCTGCCGGTAATGCCTACCAGCGAACCTTCGCGCGCATAAATTCTTGCCAATTCCCGGCCCATACCGGATGTCGCACCAACGATGATTACCTTTTTCACTTCGCCCAATTTAAGAAATGTGTCGGTGAAAAATTAATTCGTTACACAATGCCACATTTTAATTATATTAGTTTTATCAAATTGACTGCATATGATAAAGTTGAACCAAAAGAAATTTGCCGTCGTATTCCTTTTAGCCGCATTTGTTGTGCTGGGGATCGCTGCTACACCGCCTGCTGATACTAAACCTAACCTCAAGGTTTTACCCAAAAACATTAGTCATGATAATCTGATCAAGATCATGCGCGGATTTACGCAGGCCTTGGGTCAGAAATGCGATTTCTGTCATGCAGCGTCAAAAACAGAACAGGGCAAAATGGATTTTGCCAGCGATGAAAAACCTGAAAAGGAAACGGCGAGATTCATGATGAAGATGACCAATAAGCTCAACAAAAAATATTTTGGTTCCGGGAAGTCTGAAAATAAGGGCAAGCCGCTTACCGTGCAGTGTTTTACCTGCCACCATGGAAGTCCTCATCCAGAAGGCCCTCCCCCTATGCCTGAGCCACCAAAGTAGTTTTCAATCCCTTCAGATTTGCAATTACAAGTCCTGTTATCACCAGTACAAAACTGATGATATGCGCAGGCGTTATGCTTTCTCCTAATATCAGTACAGCTTCCACTGAGCTGAATACAACGGTGAGATTGCCAAACAAGGCCGTGCGCGCAGCGCCCATCCTTGCAATGGCAGCGTTCCAACTCAGGAATGAAATGACCGAGGTGCCTAGTCCCAGGTAAAGTATGATCCCCATATTCTGTGCAGTCCACTGAATAGGTTCGGACTGTGCCCGCTCCCAGATAAAAAAGGGAACCAGGAAAATAGTCCCGATTAAAAAGATCGAAAACAAAAAGACAGTGGGAGATAGTGCTACCGGCTTCTTTCTAACCAGCATGGTGTAGACTGCAAAGCTGAAGGCAGCAATGAGCATGAAAACATCCCCCTTTGTAAATTCCAACGAAAACAGGTTTGCAAGATTTCCGCGGGTCAGTAATATGAGTATACCCGCAATGCATGTGAACAAACCGATTGCCCTGAGCCAGGTAATTCTTTCTCCCAGAAAAATTCTGGCGAGAATGATCGTCATGATGGGTGCTGAAGTATTTCCGATGAGGGCGAGGTTAATTGCATAAGTATAGTGCCCGGCAATATAGATGAGCGTATTAAAGCAGGTGATTCCTGCAAACGCAGTACACGCGAGAATAAAAAGATGTTTTCGAATGAGCGGAAATTCCTGCCTCATTTTTGGGGACGCAATCGGGAATAGGATGAGCGTTGCGGTTGTCCACCTGTAGAAGGCCAATGACACAGGAGGTATTTCTTTGATAATGCTTCTCGCGATGATGAAATTTCCAGACCAGATCAATGTGGCCAGGACCGCCAATCCGGCTCCGACTAGCAGTTTCTTCTGCGGGTGTGTTGGGCTCATTCAGGAATTGGGAAATTAGTGTGCGAAATCTGCGGTGTAGTTGCCTTTGATTCTTTCCATAGGCGGGTTAAAATATCCGAATTTCAGCTTGGGGAACTCCTCTTTGATTAATTCCATTAGTTGAGTGATGCCAAGGCATTCCCCCGTGTCAGTTACGCCAATTTTACCAAGGTACCAATCGGGGTCAATATTGAAATTTCGCCACTGGATCATTTTCAAGCCCGTCTCGCTTATCAATTTTCGAAGTGCTTCATATTCTTCCACGCTGTCGGTCATGCCTGGAAATACGAAATAGTTGATAGAGGTCCAACCGCCATAGCTGTTCATCACCTTCAGGCTTTCAACTATATCTTCGAACGTATAATTGTTAGGTCGGTAATAAGGTTCATAAATGTGCTTCCTGGCCGAATTCGTGCTCACGCGAATGGAATCGAGCCCTGCTTCGCAAAGAATCTTCACAGCGTCGGGCTTTGAGCCATTTGTATTGATGTTGATGCTCCCGCGCGAGGTGTGTTTTCGCATTTCCAGGATCGAATCGCGAATGGTTTCCCACATCAGCAGCGGTTCACCTTCGCAACCCTGTCCGAAACTTACAATCGGGTAGGGGGCACCGGACAAATGCGGCACCGTGAATTCAACAATTTCTTCCGCGGTGGGTTTGAAGCGCAGGCGGTCCTGTGTGGAAACAATCGATTCTTCCTCGGGCTGAAAAGAAATGCAGCCAATGCAATTTGCATTACAGGCAGGCGAACTTGGGATGGGGCATTCCCATCTACCCATAAAATAATTTCTTGCAGCAGGGCAATTGTACGTAAGACAACAGTTGTTCGCCAGGTGTTGAACCAACCGGTTGTGCGGGTAGGCCTTTGTGAATTTCTCTACGCCGTCATTGATGATTTTCCAATCGTAGCCTTCGCAATCCTGCCTGATGTCCTGTTCAATCCTAATCGCAGGCACATAAAACGTTTCATTGTGCCAGCCGGCGGCAGTGTAGCAAAAAAGTGGAAGCGTAGGTGCATCGGCCGATGTTTCGTAGGCAGCCAGGTATAGTCCGGTATGCGCTGGAGGAATAAAAGCGGCTACGGCCCAGCCTTTTTCACAGAGGCGCATTTCGCCGGATTTAACGTCAATCCCAATTCCTTTCCGACCCGGTAGTTCATAGAGAGATCCGCCCTCCGGCAATTCGATCCATTCTTCTACAGGAATCGGGATGGCATCCCAACCGCTGCGGCCGGGCGTATATAGTGTCTTGTCTTCAAAAATATTCCCCTTCCCGTCGGAGTACATTAAATAGGGGGATGTTTTCAACTGTGCCATGCGGCTGCAAAGATAGTTGATTGGGTTGATTGGGTTCAACCCTTCACGTAATGCCTGCAAAACTCCTCCATTTCAATTTGCTCCTCCCAGCTTATAGCTCTCTCCAGTTTAAGATGATAGGTCTTGCCAAAGCTGGTGGTAATTTCTATTTCGCGATCCCTGCTATATACGGAACTTATGTGCACCCAATGCAGCATTTTCGTGCCGGGGAAATCCGGAACCGTTATCCCGAGGTGATGGAATCCAACGGTTTCGTGTAAGCGAGATTTGTTTTCGCAATACAATATGTAGAAATAGCCAACGGCCATTAGAAATTGTACCAGGCTGATGATCAAATATCCGTTTACTAACATGTGCAGGCTCACTCCAAAGAAAAAAACAGCTTCGACCAGCCTGAAAAATAAGTTGAATCGCGGAGCCTCCGCCAGCACCTGACTGCCCGCCAACAATAAAATAAATATATCCGCGGCGACGATGAGCTGAGTCCAGAAAAAGACCGCGCTTCTACCGGGCTCACGGAGATGGGTAAATGCATTTACCAGAATGATAGTGGCTGCCACGAAGTGTAGTAGTCTGCCCGAACGTTTAAGATTTTCAAATGCCGGGTCCTGGATGGGAATGGTCAGGGAGTTCATAAAGCAGTTTTGAAAGTGATTCAACCGCCGAAGTTTTCCATAAAAGGAAAAGTTAAAACAAGATTCAGGATTCAGGATTCAAGATTATGAATCCTGAATCCTGAATCCTGAATCATGGCTTCATCACCTTCTTATGGCAGAACCCCAGGAACTCCGCGATTGACTCGGTAGAATTGTTCGAATCAAGTTCAAATTGAAGATATCTGTTATTTGTAAACAGAATGGTGAGCCATCCGTCTCTATGAATGACGTCCCGGATCCTGATCCAGGGAAACAGAACTGATCTTAGCGTTCCGGGAACCTGTAAGCCGTCTGAACCTGCAAGGACCTGATTGTCTGATAAAATATATCTCTCCGTCAGGCCCAGCATGAGGTAGGCAAAGCCGGAAATGAGAAAGAGTAGTGCGAAAAGTTGATTACCGGTTTTGTAAGAATGCCACCCAATTGCAACAAAAGTCAGCGAACAGAGAAATCGGATCGTGATGTTAACGACCGGATGGCTGAAAATCTTTTGTGTGTGAAAACTTGCGGCAACAAAACATAGCGCGACGACAAAAAGGACAAAATAGAAATTGAAATTGACCGACCCCGTTTCTCGAAACAGTTGAAACGTAAACAGCAGCAGGAGAAAACCGGCTACCAGGTGCAGCCATCTTCTCATCCTGGTAGACGTGGCCAGGTTGGGATGTATGATATGCAATGATGCAGAACTCATTAACTATTGGAAGTTACCAGCAGGTTACAGAGTTTGAACAATACTCTTGCGCCAACATTTTCATCCCATTCATTGGTGCTGATGCCAACTTCACTCAAGTCAAAGCCAATCAGTTGTCGGCCGGATTTCAAAATTTTTTTGAACAGATAATAAACCTGTTCGGCTTCCAGTCCGCCGCTAACGGGGGTTCCGGTATGCGGACATAGTTTTGGATCCAACCCATCCACGTCAAAACTAATGAGCACTTTCTCCGGAAGTTTTTCCACCACTTCATTGACCATGTCGACCCATTTGGCACCTTCGTACTCACGTTCTTTCAGCTCCCTGTCAAAATAGGTCACGACACGATGCTGGCTGTTACAAATATATTTCCATTCGTCATCACTGTAGTCCCGCACACCGATTTGAATTAATTTTTTCAATTCAGGGATTTCGGAAAGTGCATTGTACATGATGGAGGCGTGCGAATAAATGAAACCCTCATAAGCGGTGCGCAAATCGCAATGTGCATCGATTTGCAAAATGCCGAATTCGCCATGCTTCTCTGCAATCGCTTTGAAATAACCCAACGGTGTGCTGTGATCGCCTCCAACCAGTCCAACCAACTTGCCCTTGTCGAGCAAGTCCTTGGTTTGTTGATAGACCCATTCATTCAGGAATCGACCGCCCTCATTTACTTCCTTGAGCGTCTTGCACATGAATTTGTTCTGGTCTACTTTCTCGCCCTGGGCGATATAGTTGATATAGAGTTCAGCTTCCTTTCGCAGGTAGTCGCTCTTTAGCAGAATCTTCTTCTCGGCGTGGCGCATGAAGAAGCCCTTTTTCCAGGCATCGGGCATATCGGAATCGAAAAGATCAACCTGTAGGCTGGCCTTCAAAATATGATCCGGGGCCCTGGCAGTTCCAGCGCCATAGCTAACGGTAACTTCCCAGGGAATGGGTAGGATCACAAGTCGGGCTTCGTCTTCCTGAAATGGCAATCCGAATATGTTGTTGTTAGGATTGCTGACCGAGTTACGGTCAAATTGCGAAAGATCAGTCATGGATTAACTAGTGTGTGAAAAAGCGATGCAAGTTAGGCCAGTTTGCCAAATCACCAAAATTGTGCCCTTCTTAGGTATCTGCCTTGAAGTCAAGTTAAATTGGCGTAATTTTGCGTTACTTATAGCGATTCCCTTTATGAAAAGGATACAAATAATTGTTTTAGTGGCTATAGCCGCTGTGGTAGCCTGCCTGATGATATTTATGAAGGATTTGTCCACCTACGATTCCATCGCCTCGGCCAAATCCAAACAGGGAAAATTTGTTCACCTGATTGCGAAGCTCGACAGAACCAGGCCGGTTGAATATGACCCCGTAAAAGATCCCAATTTCGTCAGCTTTTATGCCATCGATTCAATGGGCAGTGAAACACGCGTGATTTATCGCAACGCCAAACCCACCGAACTTGAACATAGTGAAAGAGTGGTATTGAAGGGCAAGATGAATGGAGACGTTTTTGAATGCAAGGAAATCCTGCTTAAATGTCCCTCCAAGTATAAAGATGATCCGAAGCGTCAGCAAAAGAGCCTTGAAGAAGCGGCCGCACAACCCGCTGAGGCCACAGAATCCAAACCTTAATCCGACATGCTTTATCAGGGTGAACATCTTTTTATCGGGCAACTCGGCCATTTTTTTGCCCTTTTGTCGTTCATTGCTTCTCTTGTAGCTACGTATTCTTATTTCAGATCAATGCGCGCTACCGACGTTGTAGAACAGCAGAGCTGGAAGAAAATTGCGAGGACTTCGTTTATCATCGAATCCATTGCTGTTGTTTCGATTTTTCTCACCCTGTACATCATTATTTACAATCATTTTTTTGAATACCGCTATGCGCAAAGCCATTCCAAGCGCAGCCTCGAGGTGAAATACCTGCTCAGTTGTTTCTGGGAAGGACAGGAAGGTAGTTTCATGCTTTGGAATTTCTGGCATTGTGTGCTTGGATTGATCGTTATCCGTTCGGCGAAGCAATGGGAAGCGCCTGTAATGACCATTGTGAGCCTTGTGCAAGCGTTCATTGCAACATTTTTGGTGGGTATTTATTTCTTCAATGCAAAAGTGGGAAGCAGTCCGTTTGTTTTGATGAGAAATGAATTTCCGCAAGCGCCCATCTTTCAGGACCCAGAATACCTCGCAAAGTATCTTCGTGATGGCAACGGATTGAATATTTTGTTGCAGAACTATTGGATGGTGATTCACCCGCCTGTTGTTTTCCTTGGTTATGCATCGGCAACAATTCCTTTTGCTTTTGCAGTATCGGGATTGTGGACGAAGAAATATGGCGACTGGGTGAAGGTTGCGCTGCCATGGTCATTGTTTAATGCGGCGATCCTCGGACTCGGGATCATGATGGGTGCCGCGTGGGCATATGAGTCACTGACGTTCGGCGGCTACTGGGCCTGGGATCCGGTTGAAAACGCATCGTTAGTGCCCTGGCTGGTTGCAATTTCCGGTGTTCATAGCTTACTTATCTACCGGTCAACCGGCCATTCACTGAAGGCTGCATACTGGTTCAGCTTCCTGGCATTTCTGCTGGTTGTTTATTCCACATTTCTTACGCGTACCGGTGTACTGGGTGACACATCGGTTCACTCCTTTACGGGGGAAGGAAATTCGCTGCTTTGGCACCTGCTTGCCATGATGGTGATGTTCTCCTCTATTTACCTCGTGTCGTATTTCAGAAATGCAAAGCAGATTCCGGTTGTAAAAAAAGAAGAAGAAATTGCTTCGAGAGAGTTCTGGATGTTTGTGGGTGCGCTGGTATTTTTTATTGCCGCGCTTTATATTACCGCACTCACTTCGATTCCCATTTACAATAAGTTGTTCGGTACAAAATGGGCGCTCGGTGAAGATGTTGAATACATCTATAACCGCGTGGTCATCCTGATCACGATAGTGATTGGCATTCTCACGGCGATCACCCAATATTTTAAGTTTAAGAATACCAGTCGTTCAGAATTGACGCGAAAGCTTGCCTGGCCTACAGGCATTGCGCTCCTGTTTTCAGTTTTGATTAGCGCATTGGGTGGCATCAATTATGATAAATACGGATGGGGTTACCTGGCCGCAATCCACCTTGCCATTTTCACGAGCGTTTATGCTGTAGTGGCGAATGCAGGTTACATATGGACGGGTGTAAACGGCAAACTGAGATCAGCGGGAGGATCCATTGCCCATGTTGGCTTCGGACTGATGTTGGTTGGAATCCTGATTTCATCCACTAAAAAAGAAGTGATCTCTATCAATCAGACCGGTCTAAATGTGCCAGGTTTGAAAGACGCGAGGGGAAGGGATGAAAATCCGATGGAAAACACGACGCTGATCCAGGGCGTTCCCACGCATATGAACAAGTACGTCGTCACTTATGTAGGCGATTCCCTGGCGGCGGGTGACGAGAAGCGATATTTCAAGGTGCATTTCATTGACAAGGATACGGCAAACGGTGAGGTGAGAGAAGAATTCAATTTGTATCCGGATGCTTTCGTGATGAAGAGCGATGGGCGCGACGCCATTTCGGCTAATCCTTCCAGTAAGCACTATCTCCATAAGGATGTTTTCACGTTCATCACCTCCATGCTGAATACTGACAATGTGAAGGATACGGCGAGTTTTCGGAGCAATTGGGTAAAGCAGGGCGATACCGTATTTTATTCGAACGGGTTTATGGTTATAGACCGTATAATTGCCGTGAACAAAGCAGTCAATAAAGACCTGCCGCTCGTAGATAGTGCCTGGTTAGCAGAAGTGAGTGTGAAGAGTAAGGACGGAATGGATTTTCACCTTCAGCCTGGTTATTTCGTGAAAAACGAGATTCCCATTGTAAAGATGGATACGGCTATAAACCAGGGACTCATATTGCAAATAAATAAGATCAACGGAAATCAGATCGATTTGGGTGTAAAAGAGTCCAATACTGTAATGAAATATATCACCCTTAAGGCCTTCCAGTTCCCCTTTATCAATGTTTTATGGTTAGGCACCCTAATCATGTTCTTTGGTGTCCTGATAGCCATGTGGAGGCGGATCACCCTTAATCGAAGGGATACAAAAATTTAACAATAAATCTCCGCAGCGAAGGGTCACAAAACCTGTCTTAAGCTATAAATAATCAGCTCATTTTGTTATTTTTATAGTCTATGCGCCTTGTGGCAAGAATATATGGTTTTCAACTAGTTCTGATCGCCGTACTCACTGGATTGGTTTCATTTTCTGCATTTTCCCAGAAGAAAGATTCGCTGTCCGGTCCGGTTACGCAATTGGGAAAGAATGATACCATCCTCACAGCCGGTATCATGTACCAGGGTGAGTTTATCCCCTATAAAATGATGTCGGATGCTTATGTCTTTGGGAAGCTTACGGGTGCCCGTTTGGAAGCCTACCGCGCCTGGACCCGCCTCCGCAATGCAGTTTACGTTACCTATCCTTACGCCAGGCGTGCCAGCCTGATCATGAATGATATCAATGCCCACCTCGCCAGTATAACGGACCAGGGTAAGCGAAGAGCCTACATCAGGAGCCGTGAAAAAGAACTCAAGAAGGAATTTGCCGAGCCGCTCATGGAACTATCGATCTACCAGGGCAAAGTGCTGATGAAACTCATCAACCGGGAGACCGGCAATAACTGCTACGAAATCGTCAAGGAATATAAGGGCGGCGTAAGCGCCAATTTCTGGCAAACCGTGGCCTGGGTCTTCGGCAGCAGCCTTAAACAACCTTATGATCCATCCGGCGACGATCAGGCGATGGAGGTGATTGTTCTGGAAGTGAAACGCATGTACGGGATTTAGTTGATTAGGTTGATTGGGTGATTAATTACCGGCATACGAATCACCAAATCAACCAAATTAACCCTCCTCCTTCAGCTTTCCCACCAAAATCACGATATTAGCTGTCTAATCGACTGTTTATGAAATTAGACATCCTGGCCATTGCCGTGCATCCCGACGATGCGGAATTGTGTTGTGCGGGAACACTGATGATGGAAAAGGCCCTGGGTAAAAAGGTTGGAATCGTTGATCTGACACGTGGAGAACTTGGAACCAGGGGAAATGCAGACGTCAGAACAAAAGAGTCAGCGCACGCCGCCTCGATCATGGGACTGGATCTGAGGGAAAACCTGGGTATGGCCGATGGCTTTTTTCAGAATGATGGCAACCACCAACGTTTACTGATTGGTGCTATCCGAAAATACAGGCCCGATCTCGTGCTGGCGAACGCGCTTGCTGACCGCCATCCGGATCATGGCAGGGCAGGGCACCTCATCAGTAATGCCTGTTTCCTTAGCGGACTCCGAAAAATCACCACCACAGATGCAGAAGGAAAGAGCCAGGATGCCTGGAGACCCAAGTATGTATTTCACTATATCCAGGATCGTTATTACGATCCCTCGTTTGTTTATGACGTAAGTCCTGTCTTTGATAAAAAAATCGAAGCCATCAAGGCCTATACTTCTCAATTCCACTCAGAATCTTATGAGGTCAACGAGCCCCAAACTTATATTTCCACGCCTGAATTTTTAAATGCGATCATTGGCAGGCATGCGATGTTTGGAAAGATGATTGGTGTGCCTTATGCGGAGGGTTTCATCACAGAGAAAATGATTGGCATAGGCAGTTTTGATGCATTTATACAAAAAGATACGTGAGTAGTTGACCAGTTGATCAGTTAACCGGCTAACTGGTAAACTGGTTAACCAATCAACTCCAAAGCCGTACCTTCGCTGCTCAATTTAAGATATGGCTACAATCAACATCGGACTGGTGCAAATGAGCTGTGTGGCATCGAAGGAAGAGAATCTGAATAAAGCGATGGAAAAAGTGCGCGAGGCTGCAAAATCGGGTGCGCAGATCGTTTGCCTGCAGGAGCTGTTTACCTCTCTTTATTTTTGCGATGTTGAAGATTATGAGAATTTCAAATTGGCAGAACCCATCCCGGGACCCACATCCGAAACTTTAGCCAAATTAGCAGGTGAATTGAACGTGGTGATTATTGCCTCCCTGTTTGAAAGGAGAACGCAGGGCATTTATCACAATACTACCGCCGTGTTGGATGCGGACGGTACTTACCTTGGCAAGTACCGCAAAATGCATATTCCCGATGATCCTGCTTACTACGAAAAATTCTATTTCACACCGGGCGACACGGGCTACCGCGTTTTCAATACTAAATATGGAAACATTGGCGTGCTGATCTGTTGGGATCAATGGTATCCCGAAGCCGCACGCATAACTTCACTCATGGGCGCTGAGATTCTGTTTTATCCCACCGCAATCGGATGGGCGGCGAACCAGGACGAGGCTACAAACACCGAGCAATATAGTGCCTGGCAAACCATTCAACGCAGTCATGCAGTGGCTAATGCCGTGCACGTTGTAAGTGTGAACAGGGTGGGGCTGGAGCAAAATGGTGCTATGAAATTCTGGGGAGGTTCGTTTGTGGCAAATCCATTCGGGACTGTTCTTTACCAGGCTTCGCACGACAAAGAGGAAGTGAAAGTCATTTCTATCGATACCCAAAAAACCGATGCCTACAGAACGCATTGGCCTTTCTTGCGCGACAGGCGCATTGATTCATACGAACCGATTTTAAAAAGATTTATTGACTAGGCCAGCTTCGGCCACTAAACCATCTTGCATTTGGAAAAGGCGCAGAACAGCATACCCCGTCTGAAATTTTCAGAATTCAAAACACCCGGGGAACTCGGCTACCGTTTTCCTGCAGAGTTTGCGCCACACCGCGCCACCTGGCTAAGCTGGCCGCACAAAGAAGCGAGTTGGCCGGGAAAGATTCATGCCATCTATCCTTACTACTCCCGTTTTGTAAAAGAACTGATCAAAGGAGAGCGGGTATGCATTAACGTTAACAACGAGGCCATGAAGGCATTTGCAGAAGGATGTCTCAGGCAGGAAGGTGTGGACCTGGGCAAGGTTGATTTTTATCTGCACCCCACAAACGACGCCTGGTGCCGTGATCATGGTCCGGCTTTCCTGATCAACGAAAAAATTGAAAAGCGGAAAATCATTGTGGATTGGAATTACAATGCGTGGGGTGGCAAATATCCGCCTTATGATCTTGATGATTACATTCCAACCCTTGTAGGACAAGCTTTAAACCTACCCGTCTATTACCCTGGCATTATCATGGAAGGAGGCTCCGTTGATTTCAATGGAAGGGGTACCGTGATCACGTCAACCTGTTGCCTGCTGAATCCGAATCGCAATCCCTCACTTTCCAGGGAGCAAATTGAACAATACTTATTACATTATTATGGCCAGGAGCAGGTTCTTTGGGTGGAAGAAGGAATTGTGGGTGATGATACCGACGGGCATATAGATGACACAGTCAGATTCGTAAACGATGACACAGTGATTGCCGTGGTGGAAGAGAACAGGAATGATGAAAACTATGAGTTGCTGCAAAAAAATCTCAGGGAACTCAAGAAGATGCGATTGTTGAATGGAAAGCAGCTCAATATTATTGAATTACCCATGCCCGACGAAGTGATTTGGGAAAACCAGCGACTTCCTGCTGCTTATGCAAATTTCTACATCGCAAATCGTTCGGTCATTGTGCCGACCTATCGCTCACCCAAGGACGAAAGAGTTTTGCAAATTATTGCATCAAGTTTTCCCGATCGCGAGATCGTGGGTATTGATTCAACCGAGATTATCTGGGGACTGGGCAGCTTTCATTGCCTTAGTCAGCAGGAGCCAATCTAAGAATTCAAAACCTGCATGTCGGCAGGCAGGTTAAAAAGTCAAAAGTCAAAAAGTGCTAACTGGTTACGGTTAGTGTTGATCCGCTAACGGCAACATTATATTGCCGGAGATTGGATGAGGCCGGACCTTGCAGTACGGCTCCATTTTTTGCAAAATGGCTGCCGTGAGCGGGGCAGATGAAAATTTCCTGTGATTCGTTGTAACCAATGATGGTACCTTGATGCGTGCATGCTGCAGATACAGCCGTAAAAGAAGATGCAAGGTTGTTGGATGCCACACGCGCCACAATCACTCCGCTTTGTACAAGGGAGGCACCTTCAGTAAGTAATTGGCTGTCCAGGTCAATTTGAAAATTGACACCACCGGTGGGAGGTGTCACACTATTTGTTCCACTCGATTTTGAACAGGCAGCCAAACCGCAGGTGCAGGCTGCGACCAGAGTCAAACCAATTTCATTCAGGAAATCTCTTCTTTGCATAAACGGACTTTTTAATTCATTACGGTAAGGCATTTGTAAAGGTTGCCACGCCGGTCGATGTTGCAACGCTGCTCTAAGATAGCGGCCCCTTGTGTATATCTACCAAATTTGGCGTTAAAGCGTTGGCTGGGTAAGGAATTTTAACTATCCGTATTGAGCTGGTGACGGGTATTCCTCGAAATATTGAGGATGGTCCACTTTATCTTTTTTTCGAAAGGATGTTGACGTACGGTACATTCCATTTTATCGCAGATCCTGCAGGAGAATTCAAGGCATCCATCCACGTGTACGAATACTTCTACAGTTTCTCCGAATTCATTTCTTACCAGGTTCGTGAGTGCGTCTATTTCAAGGTGTGCTTCCAGCACGTTTAAATACCAGGGCACCGTGAGATGACATTCAAGGTGGAGTACGCTGCCGAATTTTATGATGCGCAAATTATGGAGGTCAATCCAATTTGGTCTGCGATGCACATTGAGAATATCCACAACTTTCTGTAGCAATTCTTTGTCGGCTTCGTCCATAATACCCGCCACAGACCGGCGCATGATGTGATAGCCGGTGTATATGATCAGGAAGGCCATCACAATGGCCACCGCGCTATCGATCCATTTCAAACCCGTGAAGTAAATCAATGCCAGTCCGCCAATGATGGCAAGTGTTGACCAGGTATCGGTGCGAAGGTGCTTACCGCTTGCGACCAATGCAATTGAATTGTTTTTTCTTCCAATGTGAATGCAATACCAGCCTACCAGGTAGTTTACGATGGCAGATACAGCAATCAAAAGAATTCCGTAGTCGAGCTGTGTCAGCTTGTGCGGATGAATAAAATTGTTGATTGCTTCGTAGATGATGATCAGGCCGGTGATGGTGATCATGCTTCCTTCAAATGCGGCCGACAGAAATTCTGCTTTGCCGTGACCGTATGGATGGTCTTCGTCGCGCGGCTTGGCCGCAACAAAGAGGCCGTATAGGCTAATGAGCCCCGCAACAACATTTACAGTGCTTTCCAGGGCATCGGTGAGAATGGCAACAGAACCGGTTAAATACCAGGCAACGATTTTTATCACGAAGAGAATGACGGCAACAATGACCACCACTCTTTGGACCCTGATATTGATTCTTGCAGCCTCCAAATTGAAACTTAAGAAAACAAATATATCCGAATTTGCTGCAAGAAAAAGTTGGATGGCTGACTAGTTGATCAGTAGATCAGTTAACCAGTTAACCAGTTGACCAGTTAACCGGTTAACTGGTTAACTGGTCAACTCTTTGCTTTGGGTTTATTAGCCTTATAACGCATATCGGCCGTTCCATCCTTTTTGGTTGGCCCTGCCGGTGTTTTTGCTGCCTCCTTGTTTGATTTATACCGCATGTCGGCTGTTCCATCCTTCTTCGTGGGTCCGGCGGCCGCGCCAGGCGCAGCTGCTGTTTTGGGTGATGCTGTGTTTGCGGGTTTTGCGGTTGTGGCTGTCGCTGTAGAGGCTGGTTTAGCGACTTCTGTCGATTTCGTTGCTGCGGTTGTGGCTTCTTTTTTAGCAGGCTTTGTCTTTTCGGCTGTTTTCGTTTGTGCGATACCGGAGGCTGCACTAAATAGCAAAATGGCGGCAGCCAATAAAATTCTTTTCATAATGTGAAGTTTGTTTAATAGTTGACATAGATAGTCTTTAACCTCCGCATGGCTAAATTTTATGTGTTAATGCGTAGTTAACCGGTTATCCCTCAACTAATCAACTACTCAACCTTCTACCTGATCCGCCTGAATTGAAGCAAATGGTCTCTAAATTCTTCTAATATCTGGTCAGCATAATTTCGCGTATCCCTTGCGACCATTTGGTTGCCTGTATGCGATTCAGCTGCTACAGTATCCGCCTGGAATATCAGTATGCCCTTGTAGTTGTTCACCAGGTGGGAAAAATCAACGGTGTCACCATGCACTTGGAATTGTTCCTGCGCTTCAGAAAATCCCCTCAGTGTGTCATCCTGACAATAAAATGTGCTGACGATATTCCCCCATGACAGACCAACGTTTTCTTTAATCTTCCTCAGCTTTCCGTTTACAGAATAAAAGGTGGTTTCCATACCGCCATCATAAGCCTCTTCGCTGTCTGGATCCAATGGCAGGGTATCAACGCGATATTGGATTCCGGAGTCCCATTTTGCCAGCCTTTCTTCGGGCGAAAGATTTGAATGCTTACGCTCCGTGGTGGTGCAGGAGACGAAAAGGAAAAGGAACTGCCAATAGATTTTTTTCACGTATTTGAGATATCAGTTGAATAAAGGTCAATAAATGAAGGAACGTATACAACAAGTCATGCTCGTTCAAGTTCCTGTGTTGGATACAATATAATTCAAATAACGGTTGTTAGTTTACAAAATGAATTCCGCTATTTTTGTGCGTCCAAAACCGCGATTGCAATGATGAAATTCCAACTATCCGAAGAACAGGAAATGATCCGTAAGGCCGCCCGGGATTTTGCCAACCAGGATTGCCTCCCTGGTGTCATCGAGAGAGACGAACAACAAAAATTCCCCAAGTCGCAAGTTATGAAACTCGCCGAGCTCGGTTTCATGGGCATGATGGTGAGCCCCGAGTATGGAGGATCCGGCATGGACACCATCAGCTATGTATTGGCGATGGAAGAGATCAGCAAGGTCGATGCGAGCACCAGCGTTTGTATGAGCGTAAATAACAGCCTGGTGTGCTGGGGGCTGGAAGCACACGGAACGGAAGAACAAAAGAAGAAATTCCTCACACCACTTGCGCAGGGTCGAAAAGATGGTGAACTCTATATTGGCGCATTTCTACTGAGTGAACCCGAAGCAGGAAGTGACGCCACTTCGCAGCGCACAACTGCAGAAGAAAAGGATGATCACTATATTCTCAATGGTACCAAAAACTGGATCACCAATGGCAACAGCGCAAGCGTTTACCTGGTGATGGCGCAAACGGATATAGCCCGGGGCAGTCGGGGTATCAATGCCTTTATCGTTGAAAAAAGTACGGTGGGTATTACCGTGGGTGCGAAGGAGAACAAACTGGGAATTCGTGGAAGCGATACGCACAGTATCATGTTTCAGGATGTAAAAGTGCCGAAGGAAAACAGGCTTGGAGTAGACGGTTTCGGATTTACGTTTGCCATGAAAACCTTGAATGGAGGTAGAATCGGCATCGCCTCTCAGGCACTGGGCATTGCTTCGGGAGCCTTCGAACGCTCTGTAGAATATGCGAAGCAGAGAAAAGCCTTTGGAAAAGAAATTGCGCACCACCAGGCCATTCAATTTAAGCTGGCTGACATGGCTACCCGCATTGATGCGGCACGACTGCTCTGCTTCAGGGCCGCGTGGGAAAAGGATCACGGGATGGATTATGCGACGAGCAGCGCCATGGCAAAAGTATTTGCATCTGAGACCGCAATGTGGGTGGCTACAGAGGCGGTTCAAATCCACGGTGGGTATGGCTACGTAAAAGAATATCATGTCGAAAGACTGATGCGGGACGCAAAGATCACCCAGATCTATGAAGGCACCAGTGAAGTGCAACGCATTGTGATCAGCCGTTCCATCCTGAAATGAGTTTTTGCATTGACGCTTTCGGCTTAATTTAGCCCATGCCCGTGAATGAGAAAACTTTTTTAGAACTCACTACTGAACTCCAGTCAAACCAGGTTACGCTTGTAGCGGTTTCAAAAACCAAACCCGTTTCTGAAATCAGGGAACTGTATCATCTCGGTCAGCTCGATTTTGGAGAGAACTATGTTCAGGAACTGGCAGAAAAACAGTCTCAACTTCCCCCGGACATTCGCTGGCATTTTATTGGCCATCTTCAATCCAACAAAGCCAGGTTCATTGTCCCATTTGTGCACCTCATTCACGGTGTCGACAGCTTTAAATTGCTGAAAGAAATTTCCAAACAGGCTTCAAAAATAAGCCGCGAAGTCAATTGCTTATTGCAGGTGCATATTGCGGAGGAAGAAACAAAATTTGGATTTGATGAGGCAGAACTTGCGTTTGCAATGAAGGAAATTTCGCAAAACGGAATTCAAAATATAAAGGTCAGGGGCCTCATGGGCATGGCTTCATTTACTGACGATATCATCAAGGTACGATCAGAGTTTGCCCGTTTGAAAAAACTCTTCGATGTCTATGCCGGAAATCAATTTGATACACTCTCCATGGGTATGAGTGGCGATTACAAAATTGCCATCGAAGAGGGGAGCAATATGGTAAGGATTGGGAGCCTGCTATTCGGAAATCGGATGTAGATTTTGGATTGTAGATTGTGGATTGTAGATAATAATTATATCCACAATCTACAATCCACAATCATTTCTTCAACCTCGCATAATCAAAAACCATATTACAAAACGCTTTTACGCCTGTATTGAGCATGCTGTCATCGATAAAAAAGTCGGGTGTGTGATGTGCTGGCGCCTTTTTCGGGTCTCCACCCTTTGGCATTCCGCCCAGGAAAAAATAAAACGCGGGTGCTTTTTCGCCAAAGAATGAAAAATCTTCTGCACCTGTTGTCCAGTCGGATACCGTAACATTGGCCTTGCCCGCAGCTTTTTCAAGGGATGGGACCATCATGTCAACCAGCGCAGGATCATTATACGTTACCAGCGTCATATTCGTGATCGTCACTTCTGCAGTTGCGCCGGAAGCCTCAGCAATCTTCGTAGCCGTTTGCCTGATGCGCTCGTGAACGTCCTTTTGCATCTTGCTGTCAAGCGTGCGAATGGTGCCCTTCATTTCCAGGTCTTCGGGCATGATATTGGGCCTCACACCTGCATTGATCATTCCCACGGTGATCACCACCGGGGCTTTGGTCAGCTCTTCCTGGCGACTCACAATTGTTTGAAGCCCCGTAATGATTTGCGTTCCCACCACAATAGGATCAATGCCGCTCCAGGGCTGGGATCCGTGAGATTGTTTGCCTTTCACCTTAATGGTGAACCAGTCGCTGGACGCCATCGTTGCGCCGGATTTGTATTTGAATTTCCCGATTTCTGTCTGGCTGTTGATATGCAATCCGAAAATGACATCCACTTTTGGGTTGTCCATCGCACCTTCTTTAATCATGAGCGGCGCGCCACCTTCTTCATCACCGGGAGGGCCTTCCTCGGCGGGTTGAAATATAAATTTCACAGTACCTGGTACATCTTTCTTCATCGATGAAAGTACCTGTGCCGTACCCATGAGAATGGACATATGACTGTCGTGCCCACAGGCATGCATAACCGGAACCGTCTGCCCCAGGTAATCTGCTGTTTGTTTAGAAGCGAACGGAAGGTCAACACGCTCTTTTACCGGCAGGCCATCCATGTCGGCACGAAGCGCCACAACGGGTCCGGGCTTACCCCCCTTCAATATTGCCACGATTCCGGTTTTTCCAACGCCGGTCTTTACTTCCAGGCCAAGGGACTTTAGGAAGTTGGCGATGTACTCTTCAGTCTTGAATTCGCGGTTACCCAATTCGGGAAATTCATGAAAATGTCTTCTCCATTCAACCAGCTTGGGTTGAATGGCATTCGCTTTCTCTTCAATCACTGCTTGTGGGCCCTGGGATTGCGCGTGTTGAATGAAAAGGACGAGCAGGAGGGCGGTTCCGATTTTTCTCATGTGTTGCGATGATTTATTTCCTGGTAAAGGTATAAGGATCGAATTCAACAAAATCGTTCATCTTTATTTCAACGGCATTTGCCTTGCCATTAGCCATTTTGAAATTTGCGGCAAATATTCCATAGGCAATATTTGAATAGGTCATCATGAACGAATTATTATCCATGTATTCGAGGCTTGCTGTAAGATTTGGATGTTTCGAAAAATTCATTTTCAATTTGTCGCCATCGCGGCTGATTGAAATTCTTCCGTATAGTTCGTTGTCATAGTCTCCGGTGAATTGATCCAGGTTGTCGGGTTTGTTTTTCTTTTGCACCCTTTCTTTCATGGTTCTGATGGAGCGTTCCGATTCTGTTTTCGTTTGCAGGGCGAAGCCCATTTGAAACCTGCTCCTGTTGGTATACGGTACGCCGAGATAGGCGTCGAGGATTTGGTATCGAAGGGCCTCAAAGAAATTCTGATTGTCGTTATTTGTCAGAATGGTAATGCCTAGTTTTTCTTCCGGAACAAAGCAAACATTGGTCACGAATCCAAAAGCACCGCCAGTATGCCAGAACACCTGCCTGCCATTGTAGTCCGTCATGTTCTCGCCGAGTCCATAAGCCCTGAAATGGGTGGGGTAGAAGGCAGATCTCCGGCTACCGGTCATGATGTTTGCATCCCTTGTTTTTTGAACTACGGCCCAGGGAACAATGGTTTGTCCCTGGTAACGCCCGCTGTCAAGTTGCATCAGCAGCCAATGCGTGAGATCGCTCACACAACTGACCATGCTGGTTGCGGGGCCAAGATTGTCAATTTGGTCGTAGGGAAGTTTGCTTAATGCGCCGAAGGCGTTGGAATAGGGAACAGCGACATTATTTCTCTTTTCGATGCCTGCCGTCAACATGTAGGTGTTGTTCATACCTAATGGGCGCAAGAGATTTTCCTGAACATAATTTTCCCAATTCATACCTGTTACCGCAGGAATGATCTGTCCGGCCGCCAGGAATGCTGAATTGCAATAGCCATAGTCCTGCCTGTATTGCTGCGTGGGTCTGAGCAATCTCATTTTCCAGATGATGGAATCGCGGGGTATATTCGAATTCCAAAATGTAAAGTCGCCCTGGAAGGTTTTGGTGCCGAGGCGATGGCAGAGCAGGTCCCGGATGGTAACCATTCTCGTCACATTGCTGTCGTAGAGCCGAAACCAGGGAATGTATTTTGTGACACGGTCATCGAGCGAAATTTTTCGTTCATTTTCCAGTTTTGCCAGGGAGGTGGCGGTAAACAATTTGGTATTGGAAGCGATGATGAATAGTGTGTTTTCGTCCACAGGTTCCGAATTGCCTACCTCTCTTACGCCATATCCCTTCATCAGCACAACTTTTCCATCTTTTACAATGGCGATGGCCAGCCCTGGGATATTCCAGTCGGATATGCCTCTTTTGATATAACTGTCAAGGCTATCCGAAATGAAAGACGGGGTTTGGGCGGAAGAAATGAAAGAGAGTAAGATCTGGAAGATACCGAGCAGCAGCTTTTTCATCACAAGAAATTTTGGAATTGAAAATAGGGATTTATCCGGTATCTGGTATCCAGTATCCAGCATCCAGTATCACCTCCAATCCCAAAGCACCACCGCCCAATCATCTAATTCATCGCGGTGGCGAGACACTGTCTGGAAACCTATCCGCTCGTGCGCACGCATGGACCGGTGGTTATCATTGCTCACTTCGGTAATGACGAAATCGTTGTCCTTCGCCATGAATTCGCGATGGGCATTATAGAGCATGTCAAAAACGCCCTTGCCGCGCCACTCCCTGGCAACACAAACCTGTCCCATGATGTAAAAACGATAATCGTAGAGCGGCCTGCCTTTCCATTGGATCTCACTAAAATTTACAAACATCGATTCCAGGTTTGGGTACAGGGCACGTCCGGCGAGTGGAACAACCAGCGCGTAGCCCACCACTTCATCTCCGTTTCGGACAACAACACTCGGACTAAGCCTATGAAAAGCCTGCAGCATCTTCAAGTCGTACTGCATGGTAACGAATCCCTGGGATGATTTTTCTTCGGGACTAATATTCGCTTTCAGATTCTGTTTTTGCAGACGGAGAATTGCTTCGAGATCATGATCAGATTTTACCAAACCGGCTTCAGGCATGCGTAAATTTAAAGAATCAAACCTTTCAGAAAATTAATTAACTATTGCCATATAATAGGGGGCTACAAAATGTACCCAACCGTATCCACATAAAAAGAAGATTTTGGCTGTGAGAAAAACACTGACAATTGAAAATACGATAAGCCTTGGAATAATGTGATGTGATTGGGCTTTAATAAGCAGGTTGAGCAGCGTATAGAAAGTATAAACAAGCGTTATGCCCAGTTGGATAAGATAGAAATGCCAGCTCAGAATGTTGATTTGGAAAATGAAACCGCAAATGAGCTGAAGAAAGGTCCACAAACAAAACGAACCACCATAAATGTAAAAGGCAATGACAAAGGTCTCGAATACATAGAATTTGGGCCGACCCAGCAGGTAGTATCCCAGAAGTGCTGAAAAGGGTAAGGAAATGAGGTAGAAAAGCTGCGTGTGTTGCAATGACGTGATTAGAATCTCTGGGTCACTGGTGTTCACCAGTTTACTTACCACGGGTTCAAGGTTCATGGTATGCGAGATAAGTCTGTTGCACAATAATTCAATGGTGGTCCAGGTCAGGAAAAACCTGACCGGTCTGAAATATTTTTGTCTTTTGCCTCGCAACCATTCCAGCAAAATTTGTCCCGGTTGCCACAACATCATCCCGCTGGTCTTGAAAAAGGTGGACTCGATATGGGTGAAGAACTGAAGAATCTCGATGCTGAAATGCTTCATGTCGAGTCGTTCTACATCGGTTCTTTGTCCGCAGTATGGGCAGAACTCGTGTCGTACCCTTCTTCCGCAATTGAGGCAAATCTTTTCCATAGCTTCGATGTCCGGTTGGTTAATCAATCTGATCTTTTGACCTTTTCCAATACAAAAATAGTTGTGTAATAATCCCCTGGGAATAGGTGGAAGTATGAATTGAGGAATCTATTGAAGTGACTGCAAAAATCCGCGCATGGAATGCCTATTGGCGGTATTCGCCAAATACGGCGCGGAGGGTATCGGCAATCTCACCCAGGGTGCAATGCGCCTCTACGGCGGCAATGACATTGGGCATCAGGTTCTCACCGGAGCGGGCCGCTTCACCGATTTTTATGAGACATTTTTCTGCAGTTACCCCTGACCGTTGCGACCTGAGCCTGTCCAGTTTTTGTATCTGAATTTTTCGAATGGAATCATCAATACGAAATACAGGAATGTTTTCATTTTCTGTGGAGGTAAACTGGTTTACACCAACGATAATTTTTTCTTTCTCTTCCACCTTGCGTTGAAAGGAATATGCACTGCGTGCGATTTCTTCCTGGATAAATCCCTGCTCGATCGCGCTTACACTTCCACCCATGACGTCGATTCTTTCAATGAGTTTCCATGCGGCTTCCTCAACTTCATTTGTAAGGCTTTCCAGGAAATAGCTGCCGGCCAGCGGGTCAACGGTGTCTGCTATTCCGCTTTCGAAGCTAAGGATCTGTTGTGTACGCAAGGCGACGCGGGCGGCATCTTCTGTTGGTAAGCCCAGCGCCTCATCATATCCGTTGGTGTGGAGTGATTGCGTACCACCCAATACCGCGGAGAGCGCTTGCAGTGTAACGCGGCTGATGTTATTAAGGGGTTGCTGTGCGGTGAGGGTGCTTCCCCCCGTTTGTGTATGAAAGCGAAGCATCATGGCTTTGGGGTCCGTGGCCCCCAGCTCCCGCATCATGCGAGCCCACATTCTGCGCGCCGCCCTGAATTTGGCAACTTCTTCAAACAGGTTATTGTGCGCATTAAAAAAGAAGGAGAGGCGCTTTCCGAAAACATTGATGTCGAGCCCGGTGGCCAACGCCGCCTTCACGTAGGCTTTCCCGTTACTAAGTGTGAATGCGATTTCCTGCACGGCCGTGCTTCCGGCTTCACGGATATGATAGCCAGAAATGGAAATGGTGTTCCATTTGGGAAGATTGCCGCTGCACCATGAAAAAATATCAGTGATGATGCGCATGGAGGGTTTGGGCGGATAGATATAAGTCCCCCTTGCAGCGTATTCTTTCAGAATATCATTTTGTATGGTTCCGGAAATCTTATTGAGGTCCGCGCCCTGTTTTTTCGCGAGGGCCACATAAAATGCCAACAGTATAAATCCTGTTGCATTGATGGTCATGGAAGTGGTTACGTCTTCAAGTCTTATAGCACCAAATAGCGTTTCGATGTCTTCGAGGCTATCAATGGCTACGCCTGTTTTCCCCACTTCACCTTCCGCTAACGGATGATCGCTATCGTAACCAATTTGGGTGGGTAGGTCAAAAGCAACGCTAAGCCCCATCACCCCCTGGCTCAATAAATAATGATATCGCCGGTTGCTCTCTTCGGCCGTGCTAAATCCGGCGTATTGCCGACTCGTCCAACGCTTGCCCCGGTACATGTCCGCCTGAATGCCACGGGTAAATGGGAATTCTCCGGGCAATTCCTCATTGCCAGATTTAATGTCTGTGGCCCTGTAAAGGGTTCTGATTTCGATCCCTGAATCAGTAAAGCATTTCTTTGACGACATTTTTTCCGGGTTGTATCGAAGATAGCTTTTTCCCGGAAGACCAATGAGGGTCGAAGAACCGCATGACTTACTTTTTGGCGGCGTTTACCAACTGTCCGTAAGTAGGAATCTGACTCATAATATTTGCCCTGATCGATGTAAGGATGTAAACTTCTGCCTGGTAGAATTGAAAGGCCGTGACGGGGTTAGTGGCCGATTTGATTTTCTTGTAATACTCTTCCAAAGTTTTTTCCTGTCCCATACGATTTTGGAAATATTGGGTGGCGAGTGAATCGGCTATAACCGGGCTCATGTTTACATAAGCCTCGGCAGTTCTTTCATACAGCCTCATCCTTGATTTGGCGGTGGCTTTATTCTGGGCCAGATACTCATCATATATTTTCCAGAATGCGACAGAATCCTTTGGGCTGACGGCGACGAGTTTATGAATGGCTTCCCTTTTTTGAACGCCTAACAGATTTATGACGGCTTACGCTTCGGCATCGGAAGTCTGGGATTTTGCGACATATGTGGTTCCAAAAATTGCAATGGCAATAAGGATAAGTTTGGTTTTCATGCTTTTATTTTTTGCAAGAAAACCAATTAATCACTCCGGGCAAAAAATTGAGTGCATTATACGGTTAAATGAGTGGTGGGGGGAAAGGCAGTTCTAACCCATTAATTTCTTAGCATCATATTTCAATGCCTCCAGCACGATATTATGGAGAGAGGCCTGGGGGTCGGCTTCCAACAATTCGAGGATTCTCTTTGCCAGGTCAATGCCAGTGGCTTCCGGCGGCAGGGTGGAACTGAGTTGGTTGATGATGAAAATATTCTGCTCCTTCAGGTTGCTGATGGCTTGCCAGGCTTGCGCGGAGACATACAGTTGCTGGGACAGATTATAATCGTACTCAGTCCGGATGCTTTCCTGCAACAGCCCCTGGTATTGCTTCGCTGTGAGGCCTCCTGCAGGAAGGCGGGCAACCAACCCTTTGAGTGAAATTCTTTCGGTGAGAATAGTGAGTCGTTCATAGGCCTGGAGCTGAAGCGGTCCGCCAGGAGAGGCCTTTTCGGGTTCCGATTCCTTAATACTTTTCTTTTCCCTGATGTAGGATATGATATAGGCGCCGACAATTCCAACGATAATAATGGCGGCAATCCAGATCATTGTAGAGGTTTCCATGTGAAGCTTTGAGTGGCAAAAATAAGCGCTTGACCGAATGTACAAACGATCCTGCGGCTTCTTTATTTCCTGTGTCAGAATGTTTTGTAATAAAGGGGTTGCCGGATTCTTCGTAATTTTGTGAAAACCTTTTGCATGGAATCTGCTGTATCAAATCCCGTAAGCCTGACGCCCGGTGCGGTTGCCGAAGTTAAACGTTTGATGGCTGAGCCCGCTTTTGACAAGAACCAGTCGCTCCGTCTCGGAGTGAAGGGTGGAGGATGTTCGGGGATGAGCTATATCCTGGGATTCGACCTGTCAACGGAAAATGATGAGCGATTCGAAATTGAAGGCATTCCCTGTATCATGGATAAAACGCACGGAATCTACCTCATGGGCATGGAGGTGGATTGGCAGAATGGCCTCAATGCCCGTGGCTTCAGCTTCATTAATCCCAACGCGAGCAAAACCTGCGGATGCGGGAGTTCGTTTGCGGTCTAGATCTTAGATTCTAGATTGTGGATTTTGGATCCACAATCCACAATCCACAATCCACAATCCAAAATAAAACCCCGGCCTTTCAGCCAGGGTATATGTAAGAATGGTCAGGTGTGCTTATTTGGTGGCTACGGCGGGTTGCGTCTTAGCCGCGGCTGCCGACTTACTAACGGCCTCGTCTACCTGCCCAAGCGGTTTGCTTTTGGCGAGGTCAACCAGGATCGGTGCCGCAACAAATATTGAAGAATAAGTACCGGTAACCACACCGATCAGCATCGCAAAGGCAAATCCACGCGTTACTTCTCCACCAAAGATGAAGAGGATCAGCAAGGTTAGAAATACCGTAAGTGAAGTCATGATCGTTCTGCTCAGGGTATCGTTAATCGCCCTGTTGATGATCGTCGGTTTATCAGCGCCGCGCATATTTCTGCTGTATTCGCGAATTCTATCAAACACAATTACGGTATCGTTCATCGAGAAACCGATAACGGTCAATATGGCCGCAATGAAGTGCTGGTCAATTTGCAACGGGAAATTCACCACGCCGCCCATGAAGCTGAATACTGCAAGTGTAACAAACACGTCGTGCAGGAGCGCGATGATTGTACCAAGTGAATACCTCCAATCCCGGAAGCGAAGGAAGATGTACAAGAAGATCGCAAGGATCGCAAAAATGGTCGCTTTAACAGCGCCTTTCTTCAGATCATCAGAAATCTGCGGTACAACAGTTTGCGAACTCTGCTTGTATTTCTTGTCGAATTCCGTATAGGTTAATCCCTGCGGCAGGAATGGTTTCAATCCTGCAAACAAGGTTGATTCCACGATTGAGTCAGCAACCGGTGAGTTGTTGTCTTTTTGGAACGATGTCGTGATGTCCAGTGTCCGGGTGTCACCCACGGTCTTCAACTCGGGGAATTCATTGAAAACAACTTTCAATGCATTTCTTACCTGGTCATTGTCGGGTGCCTTGTCGAATCTCACCGTATATGAGCGTCCGCCCTTGAATTCCACACCTTCGCGGAAGCCGTGGAAGAATGAGCTCACACCCAGGATCAACACCACAACTGAAATTGCGTAAGCCACCTTGCGATATTCAATGAATTTGAAATTCGCGTGCTTGAAGATGCGACGGCTCACCGTAGTGAAATATTCGAAGTGACGATTCTTATTCGTCCAAAAATCGGTAATCAACCTGGAGATCAGGATTCCGCAGAACAAACTCAACAGGATACCGAGAATTTGAGTAGTTGCAAATCCGAGTACGGGACCCAAACCGAAATAGAACAATATGATGGCAGTGAGCAATGTCGTCACGTGAGCATCGAGCACCGGCGGCAATGAACGTTTATATCCGTCGGCAACTGCAAGTTGATAGCTTTTGCCCCGACTAAGCTCTTCCTTGATCCTTTCGAAAATAATTACGTTGGTGTCAACCGCCATACCGATTGTGAGTACGAGACCCGCGATACCGGGGGCAGTCAGTGTTGCGCCCAGGGCACTCAACACACCTATCGTGAACAAAAGGTTTAAGATAAGCGCGATGTTGGCCACCCAACCAGCGGTATTGTAGTACAGCAGCATCAAACCGAAAATCACGACAAATGAAACCACGAACGCCAGCGTACCACCTTTGACAGCTTCAGCACCGAGGGTAGGTCCAACCACCTGCTCCGCAACAATTCTTGCAGGTGCAGGAAGCTTACCACTCTTCAGGATATTGGCAAGGTCTTGCGCTTCCTGAACATTGAAATTTCCACTGATTTCCGAACTACCATTTGTGATTGGGTTAATTACATTGGGAGCTGAATAAACCAGGTTATCGAGAACAATCGCAATCGGGCGATTCACATTCTTCGTCGTCATATCACCCCAGATGCGCTCACCCTGTTTGGTCATCAGCATCTTGATGGCAGGACGGTTCTTGTCATCGTAATCCTGTCCGGCATCCTGCACATCTCCACCTTCCAACCTGGCTTTGTCACTACCGTCAATGGTCTTCAAAGCATATACAGGAAGGAAATCTTTCTTGCCTTTGGCATCGGCTTCCGGAATTCCATAAACGAATTTTACATTGCTTGGAAAATTCCTGCGCACCACGTCGAGGTTGAGCCAGTCACTAAGTTGTGCCGTGTCTTTCGCGCTGACAATTCCGATATAAGGATAGAAAGAATATTGACCGTTCTTTCCTTGCTGCGGCATGGCTGGCGCCATGATGGAAAAAAGGGATCTTTTTGTTTGGGTGTTGATTGCAGTGGACGCTTTCTTTCCGGTGTCTCCTTTGGAAAGAAGGTCTGAAAGATTTTTGGATGTCGTATCTTTTGTTTTCGCTGCTACCACTGCCGTATCCACCTTCTTCTTTGAAGTATCTCCGGCAATCGCATTGCCATAATTGTTCAGGGCGGCTTCAGCATCACTCAATGGCTTTTGTAACTCGTCAATTCTGTAAACTTCCCAGAACTGAAGGTTGGCTGTTGCCTGCAGATATTTTCTAACTCTCTCGGGATCGTCTTTTACACCTGGCAATTCAACCGTGATGATGCCTTTCTTGGCATCGAGGTTGATATGAGGTTGTGCAACGCCAAACTGGTCGATACGCTTACTCAATACATTGTAGGTATTGTTGATTGCACCCGTAGCCGCCGTTCGGATCTTATCGACTACCTGTGCATCTGAATCCTCGAGTTTGATATTTTTTTGCGCGGCGCCGGCAAACAGCGTTGACAGTTTACCGTTAGGATTGAGTCTTTTGTATGCCTGCGCGAAAAGTGTAATAAAGTCTGCGTCACTATTTATTCGGTCAAGTTTGGCTTGCTGGAGCGCCTGGTTAAAAACAGGATCTTTTGCATTGGAAGACATGGAACGAAGCAGCCCTTCCAATTCCACTTCCAGTGTAACGTTCATACCCCCCTGCAAATCCAGTCCGAGGTTGAGTTCCTGCTCTTTGGCCTTTTGATAAGAAACCCCTCCGGTCACACCGTAGGTCAGGATCTTGTCTTTCGTACTGTCGGCTAAACGCCTGAATCTGATCTTAAGAGCCGAATCAATTGTTTCCTGGGAAGCACCGGGGAAATTTGACTTAACCCAGGATTTCGCCTTTGCGTCCAGTTTACTCTCGTGGCTGCGAACAACCCAGGTGAAGTGAAGTTGATACAGGGATATCAGGATCAATGCAATCGCAAAAAATCGAACCAAACCTTTCAGTTGCATAAAATAGAAATGTGGTCAATAAATTTTAGGAGTGCAAAGATAGGGTTTTAGCCAATAAATCGCCAACGCTTGAAAACTTATTTCTGTACAGGGTTTCAAGCGATTAGAAGGGGTCAAATGGGGGATTATTTTTACCTTCCGTCATGGAAAAATTTTGCCTCTTCGGGGTGTTGATCCTCGCCCTGTTTTCTACCTCCTGCCATACTTCCAAAAAATTGGCTTCTGATACTCATTCGCCTCAAAATGAGAGTCCAACCAACCAATCTGAAATTGTTCCCGATCCTGCCCGGACCGATAGTTTTCTGAATAATCTCCTGGCGCAACGCCCGGAATTTGACTCTATCCGGATCAACAGGAAGGCTTGGAATGTCCAAATCATTTATACCCGGATCGATCGTGATGCCCGCAACGAACCGAAATTCACCGATTATTTCTGGAATGTGGACCCAAAGCGTTATTTCTATCCTGCCTCGACGGTTAAGATGCCGATAGCCTTATTGGCACTTCAAAAGCTCAGGGAATTGCGCGTCGCCGGCCTTGACAGGAAAGCAACCATGATAACTGAATCAGGTTACAGTGGCCAAACGCCAGTCTACAACGATCCCACAACGCCAGACGGCAAACCCAATATTGAACAATATGTAAGAAAGATTTTCCTGGTGAGCGATAACGATGCCTTTAATCGGTTATATGAGTTCCTGGGTCCGGAGGCTATCAACGAAAAATTGAACAAAATGGGCTATACAGATGCACAGATCATTCATCGATTGGATATCTCACTTTCTGAAGACGAAAACAGGCACACCAACCCAATTCAATTTATGGATGCCAGTGGCAAAATTATGTATCAACAGGGAGAAATGTTTGATGAAAAATCCTATCCGGAACGGCATGAAAAATTGGGAAACGGATTCTACAATGCGGGTAAACTGATAAACGAGCCCATGGATTTTTCGCAAAAGAACAGAATCTCACTGGAAGATCTTCATACAATTTTGAAGAGCATTTACTTTCCGAACGCGGTATCGCCAAAACAGCGATTTAATATTTCTCCCGAAGACTTTCAACTTGTTTATAAATCAATGTCACAATATCCAACAGAAAGCGGGTACCCAACATATGACACTTCCTTTTACCCTGCTTATTGCAAATTCTTTCTTTGGGGTGCTGATCCCAAAGCCTTGCCACCAGCGAATTTGAGGATTTTCAACAAAGTTGGGGAAGCGTATGGTTCCTTATTGGATGTTGCATATATCGTGGACTTTACAAACAAGGTTGAATTTATGTTGAGTGCTGTTATTTATTGCAACTCAGATGGAATACTGAATGACGATCATTACGACTACAACTCCGTCGGCTATCCATTTTTTTCAAACCTTGGCAAAGTGATTTATAATTACGAATTGCAAAGGCAACGCGATTTTTCCCCGGATCTTTCTTCGATGCGATTTGATTATTCGCATTAGTCTTAAACTTTGGTTAACAAATTTATTTTCCACATCACTGTATTATGGCACTGATCTTGGAACCGAAGCAATTGTTAACATACCTACTTAAAACACAAAATTTTTTTTCATGAAAAAGCCGTTGCTAACCTCAATGGGCTTGGCTTTATTGTCAGGCTCCGTTTTTATCGCATCCTGCGATAAAAGCAATAATACTACCCCTCCACCCCCTCAAGGAACAGCCAAGGTGGCCGCGGTTAATGCTTCACCGCTGACCGGTCCGACCAATTTTATGGTAGGTGGTGTGACATTAAGCACGAATCCGCTAACAATAGGCCAATCTACGGGTTCTGCCGGGGCTCCCTATGTATCAATCAACTCAGGAACGCCAACCATCCAGGTTTCTGCAAATGGATCCAATGTGGTTGACGGAACCACAACGCTTGCCACAGATTCGTCATATACCATTTTTGCGTATGATACAATTGGTGGTGGAGGCGCTGGAAAGATCAGGGCTATTCAATTGAATGATAATCTATCAGCTCCGGCTTCCGGGGAAGCTAAGGTGCGTTTCGTGCACCTAAGCCCGGACGCGCCGGCTGTGACCATTGATGTTTTCAAGGGCGCCGACAGCACAAGGCTTGCTGACAGCGTATCTTATATTGTTCAGCCGAGCGATGTGACAGCACTTTCGCAATTTTCTTCGCTGCCTTCAGGCGACTATCATGTGAAAGTGAAGGTCCCTTCAATGGGCGATTCAACAGTGTTGGATATCCCAACCATGACGCTTACAGATCAGAAGATCTATACCATTTACGCAACCGGCCTCAACAGGCTTAACATTGCGGGAACACCGAGTGATCCCAATGCTTTGCGGGTAGGCGTATTGCAACATAATTAAGTTGTGTTCTGTTTTAGTGAAAAACCCTCCGTTTAAACGGAGGGTTTTGCATTTAATAAGATTCTGTTTGGTGAACATTCCCTTAGGGTGTAATTTCGCAGCCGTTAAAAAATCACTAAGCAATATGGCACTCTCATCAATCCTATCCCGTTTCAGCGAACCCGAGACACTCAAAATGGCGAAACTGGGAAGGGAATTAAGGGCAAAAGGAATTGACGTTATAGATCTCAGTCTGGGTGAACCCGACTTCGATACACCTCAGCACATCAAAGACGCAGCAAAGAAAGCGATTGACGACAACTGGAGTCACTACACACCCGTTCCAGGTTTCCTGGATCTGAGAGAAGCGATTTGCACCAAGTTCAAACGCGACAATAATCTTGATTATAAGCCCGAAAACATTGTTACCTCCACTGGCGCCAAGCAGAGCCTGGCAAATGTCATTCTTGCCATCGTTGATGAGGGCGAAGAAGTGGTTATCCCAACGCCTTATTGGGTTACCTATTCCGAGCTGGTAAAAATCGCCAAGGGTAAGGTGGTGGAAGTAAAGACTGAATTGAAGAATGAATTTAAGATCACGCCCGCACAATTAGAGGCTGCGATCACGCCTAAAACGCAGGCGTTCCTTTTTTCATCCCCCTGCAATCCTTCCGGTTCTGTTTACAGCAAAAAGGAATTGGAAGCATTGGCAGAAGTATTCAGGAAACATCCACAAGTGTATATCATCAGTGATGAAATTTATGAGTATATCAATTTCGTGGGAAAGCACGAGAGCATGGCGCAATTTGCCGACCTGAAAGATCGCGTGATCATCATCAATGGACTGAGTAAGGGTTTTGCCATGACGGGTTGGAGACTCGGATATATTGCAGCAAACGCAGATGTTGCAAAAGCCTGCGAAAAGTTGCAGGGTCAGTTTACCAGCGGAACAAATTCCATCACTCAAAAGGCAGCCGTGGTGGCACTCACTGCCGATCTTCGCCCATCCTTTGAAATGGTTGAGGAATTTGCGCGGAGGCGGAAACGCACCATGGAACTTGTGAAGGAAATTCCTGGCATAAAATGTTTTGAACCACAGGGGGCTTTCTACATCTTTCCTGATATCTCTTCATATTTTGGCAAGAGTGATGGAGCCACGACGATCCAGAATTCTGCCGACTTCTCTATGTACCTGTTGAATGTGGCGAACGTTTCATCCGTGATGGGTGAGGCATTCGGAGATCCGAATTGTGTGAGATTCTCTTTCGCCAACAGCATGGGAAATATTGAGAAGGCCTGGAAGCGGATCAGGGAAGCACTCGCCAAGCTGAAATAAATCAGGCCTCCTGTTCATTGGTAGCATTTTTTTCCTGGGGTTTTATCTTGAAGTGAAAAATAAATGTGATAAGGAGTCCAAGCACGCATCCTGTCAATACGGCTATGATCCGCTCAATAGCAGTATCCCAAAAATGTTTACCGGTTTCGTGCATCATGATGATGATGGTGGCTGCAAGTGCTGACCTGATGCCGGCATCGAGCTTCAACAGATAGCATATCGCCAGTGTTACCACCAGGGCCAAGGCGATCATCCACATGTTTGGTACCCCCAGGAGGAGAAATGCCACACCCACTGTGGCGCCCACCAGGTTGGCCTTGATTCGGGTAACCGCAAGCGTTAGTGAATCCCTGCCATCGGGCGAAAGCACCAGCATAACGGAAATGAGGCACCAGCCCACATCGGCATACTGAAACAAGGAAGAGAGTGTGAATACTGAAATGGTGCCGGTGGCAACTTTGCTGGCATAAATGAGCAGACTTTTTATTCTGTCGGTCATGCTCGCAAAGGTAGTTGATCAGTTAACCCGTCAACCCGTTGATTAGTTGCTTGATTCACTAATTCACTGATTAACGGGTTAACGGGTTAACGGGTTGGTACGTCTTCAAGTTTGTAATAAACGGGAATCCCTTTTTTCAATGCAATCCTCACATCCGCGTCGGCTCCCTTCGATTCTCCGGGCATGCGTAACACAGCGTCACATTTTTCCAGGAGGCGGTGGGCTACCGGGTAAAGAATCTCTTCATATGGCTCGTCGCCGGGGCGGGTTGAACCTGCAAGTTTGAGCAGGGGCAGGGCAAGCCATTCTCCAATCATGGGAATATGACCCTTTCGAAAAAGTGGAAGCGCCATGGATTCAAGGCGATCCAGGTTTTCCCGCATTTTTGCAGGATCGTCATGGGTGCCGCTGCGATAGGGGCCTGCAATTAAAATCATCATGTGAATTCTTTTCAGCAAAGTAACTCATCTCACACCGGAAGAAAATTAAGGTAGATTAAGAAATTCGGCCCTGAGTGAATTGCTTTCTGATGGTGCTCAGAAACTCGGGTGTGATACCGAGATAAGAGGCTAGCTGCTTTTGCGTAATCTGGCTTGCAATCTGGGGATATTTTTTTAGAAAATTTTGATAGCGTTCGGATGCGGGTAATGAAAGGTTTTCCAGGACCCGAATCTGCTCACGCGTATAGGCGTTCTGCATCAGGATGCGAATATATTTTTCGAATACCGGTTGCATCTCGAGCAACCGGTCCAAATTTGTTTTGGAAATCTGAAGCACAATGCTATGGTCGAGCGCCTGGATATTTACCTTCGCGGGCTTGTTGTGAAGGAAGCTTGGCATGTCGGTAATCCACCAATCTGAAATTGCAAACATGATCGTGGTTTCCTTTCCTTCCTTATTGAGATGATAGGCTCGAAAGGTGCCATCGACGACAAATGAGAAATATCTGCAAGCCTGGTCTTCGCGTAGCAGGTATTCCTTCCTGGCAAATTCCTTTTGCTCAAGCAAGGACAAAAAATAATTCTGTGCTTCCTGCGATGGTGTGATGTGTTTGGAGAGATTTGCAATTATGGCCTGCATCTGGTCCATCTACCCAAAATACAACTTTCAAAGCTTCCAAGTTTCAACTGCTATTCGTCTCTCAGGTTCTTCACAGGGTTGGTCATTGCAGCCTTGATGGTTTGAAAGCTTGTCGTAAGCAATGCAATGGCAATGACCGCCATTCCGGTGAGCGCAATAACCAGCCAACTGATGTGAATCCTGTATGCAAAGGTTTCCAGCCACCGCCCCATGAAAAACCAGGCAATGGGCGAGGCGATTAGCAAAGCTAAAACCACGAGCTTCAGGAAATCTTTCGACAACAGGGCAGTGATATCTGCCACTGAGGCGCCTAAAACCTTTCTTACACCAATTTCCTTCACACGATTCACCGCGGCTAAGGCGGTAAGTCCGAACAGACCAAGGCAAGCCAACAAAATGGAAATGCCGCCTGCCCAGCCTATAATCCGGCTCCATCTTCTTTCGGACCTATAAAAACTGTCCAGTTTTTCATCAAGAAAATTATAGGTGAAGGGTGAACCTGGTACCAGTTGCGACCAGACCCTGCCAATTTCTGCAATGGCTGCGGAAGGATTGCCAGGAACCAATCGCACAAATATGGCCTTGGTACCTCTTTGAGGGAATTGGTGAAACAATTGCGGTTCAATTTCGCGCGACAACGACTTGAAATTGAAATTCTTTACGACGCCAATCACCACGGGGGAGAAATCATTGGTGTACCCTTCCACTTTCTGACCAATGACATTCTGAGTTGTCCATCCAAAATCATTCATCATGGCCTCATTAATAATCACAGCCTCTGTACTGTCCGTACCAATTGTGGGATCAAAATTTCTACCGGCTACCAATTGCATTCCGAGCACCTTCATGTAGTCAGGATCTACTGCGTATTCGTTAATTTTCTTGTGAACATTTCTGTACATGAATCCATGATTGTCGATATCGGAGCCTTCACCCAGGCTGGCTCCGGAAGCACTAATACCGAGGATGTCCCGATTCCCTGCCAGTCGTTGTTTGAAGAGTGAGATGAACCTGGTTCTTCCTGCGTCCGATGCATCAACCACCACAACATTTTGTTTGTTGAAGCCTGGGTAGGTGTCTGACAAATGTTTGGTTTGTTGAAGAATAATAATTGTAGAAATGATCAATCCAATTGAAAGCGCAAACTGCAGTGTAACCAGTGACCTTGTGAAAAAATTTGAACCTCCCATCCTGATCTTGTTTTTCAATACCTCGTTCAGTTTGAAATTGGATAGTAACAGTGCGGGATAGCCGCCACTGAGCAGGGTCACCAGGAATATCAACGCAATCAGCAGCCAGATCAGCTCGGGGTATTGAATGGTCGAAAACTCCAGGCTGCGTCCTGCCAGTTGATTGAATTGCGGCAGCAGGATTTTCGCAAGGAAGAAACCGATTGTCATCGACAACAAACTCAGTAGAAAGGATTCGGCAAGAAACTGAAAAATCAGTTGAGATTTGCCAGCACCCGCCACTTTCCTGACCCCGACTTCCTTTCCTCTTCGGGCAGAGCGACCAATGGCCAGGGTTGTAAAATTGATGCAGGCAATCAGGAGCACTGCTGTTGCAATGGCGAGAATAATCCAGATTGTCGTTGGATTAATGGAGCTGACTTCGGCCATTCCGTCCAGCCTGGTGTCCGTATGAATCGAACGAAGCGGGGCCATTCCATACGTAATCAGCTTCTTTGTTTTTTTATTGATGGTGGATCCGTCATCGTTGTACCGGTGATGAAAATCTTCCAGCTTCGCAAGTTGGTGAGGTAGCTGACTTCCGGGCCTCAGTTGAATATAAGTTCTAAATGCTGAAACATACCAATGATTCATCATTTCGCCCATTGGTGTGGTTTGTAGAAAATCGAGGTTGGCAAGGGCCTCAAATTGAATAGAGGAATTCGAAGGCTGATCATTGGCGATTGCCGAAATAACAAAGGGCCTGAATGACGGTCCAACCTGGACTTCAATCGTTTTGCCAATGGGGTTGGAGTTACCGAAGAACTCCCTTGCTGTGGTGCTGCTGAGCACCATGCTATTGACATCTTTCAAAGCGTTTTCAGGACTTCCGCTTTCCAAGGGGAAATTAAAGAATTTAAAAAAGCCGGGATCGGCAAGCGCGATCTTCAGGTGCCTGGACTCATTTCCGAAATGAACCAGCATGCCTTCATCCGATTTCTTGACCCTCACAAAATCGACAACATCGGGAAAATCTTTTTTGAATGTCGGGGCCATGGGTAGCGCCATGGCTACGTCATATTGATCGTTGCCATCGGTGCCGCTTCGCAATTCGTACATCGCAAAAATGTTTCGTTCGTTGCTGTGAAACCTGTCGAAACTCAATTCATTCAAGGAATAGAGCAGCAACAAAATGAAGCAGGCGATGCCAAGCGAAAGGCCAAAAATGTTGATGAATGCAAGCGACTTTTGGCGCGTGAGATTTCTCACGGCGATTTTGAGAAAATTCAGGAGCATAGCAGATAATGTTGATTTGCGGCTTCGGTTGAATGAAGAGCAGCCGGGATTGCCGCTCAAAAGGGATGCCGGATCTGTATTGCTTTAAAAATGAACGGGAAACAAGGAAAAAAGAAAAATAAAATGTCCGCAGTAGGACGATTATTGTTCGGAATTGGGCGCAAACTTAGTCACCGGGTGGAAGGATTGTCCGACGCCGGTCTTCGGGTTTTTTGATCGGCGAGTCAATGGTATCACGCCTGTTGGATTCGCCGGGCTTGGGTTCCTCCTCAGACCTGTTTGAAATCGGGCCAAAGATCATTAGAATAATAATGATGATCAGCAGTACAAAAAAGCCAATCTTATAGAATTTGTAATTCATCTCTGGTATTTCAGAGCCAGTTTTGTAATTTCTTCAATTTGGATGAAGAAAGTAGTTTAAGCCACTTGACGATGCCGGTCAATATTTTCCTGCTGCCATTCGCAGGGCCCGCAGCCTGCGAAAAAATTCGAGGTGCAAAATTATTTGTTCATACGTATACAATTGGGAGAGTTGAATTAGTGGTAATTATCTTTTCTAGTGAAGTAGATAAGTTGGAATTGCAAAGGCAATCCTGTCCCTGTTTTGCGCAAATTGAAAAGAATGAAAATGTCGAGTGAGCATTGTACGAACGGCATTAGTGCCTGTGCTGTTCAATACCTCAATTCAATTATGAATTCCGCGTACTCACCCTCGATAGATTTAACTGCAATATTACCCTGGTGAGCCTTGATAATATCATAACAAAGCGAAAGGCCGAGTCCGGTTCCCTCGCCTGTTGGTTTGGTTGTAAAAAAAGGTTGAAAAATTTTGTCCTGGTACTTTGGGGCGATACCCAAACCATTATCGGTAATGATCAATACGATCTTGTCGGCTTTTAGTTTGGTGGCCAGGGTAACTGAAGGTTCATAATCGGATTGTTTTAATCTCTTTTTTTCCCAAACGGAGTAAAATGCATTGTTGAATAGATTGATCAGGATGCTTCCAATGTCTTGTGGAATGACATTTATTTTCTCGATCCTTTGATCCAGGGATGATTCAAGTTTACACTCAAAAAGTTTATGTTTCGACTTGAAGCTGCGATAGCTTAAGTCCAGGTATTCTTTGGCCAAGGCGTTCAGGTCGGTTAGTTCCATTTCGCCACTTTGCTTGCGTGAATGTTGCAACATACTTTTCACGATACCATCGGCCCTTCTTCCATGTTGTAAGATTTTTTTTACATTTTCCGTGAGGTCCATAATTACAGGAGAAACTTCGCTCTGCAAAGATTCAGGAAGATTTTTGTCTGAAAGCTTTTCCTTCATTTCGCCCAGCAGCAGGTCATTTATTTCTGCGAAATTGATAACAAAATTCAGCGGATTTTGAATTTCGTGGGCAACGCCAGCAGTTAGCTCACCCAGGGAGGCCATTTTTTCTTTTTGAATCAATTGCAGTTGATTCAACTTGATTTCATTGAGGGCGCTTTGCAGATTTTCTTTTTGCTGCTGGAGTTCTGCAGTTCGCTCATTGACACGCTCTTCAAGAATCGTGTTCTGTTGCAACAAGGATCGCTTTTGTTCTTCGTGTATAGCCTGCAAGTCTCTGTGATATTTAAGTTTCTTTCGCTGGTTGGAGATGAAAGCAACCAGGAAGCTGGCAAAAAGTAAAACCATGGCAGAAATGCCAATGGCCACCCTAAATTGTATGCTGAGGTCTAAGAGGACCATAGAAGGCTTTGGCTAAAAAGGTGCAAAAAATGATATAAGCAAGGTTATGAATATTCCAAATGTTCTCGGCCAGTTTTAAATCTACTCTGATCATCGGTACATAAAAGAGGAACACAAAAAAATTTACTACCAGGTACACACAAAGTCCGGTTACAACCCAAAAATTAGGGTCACCCGGTAATTCTACACTATCCTCGCGCAACGCTGACAAATAGTATTGCATGCAGTAGATCAGTAAAAGATACGCTTCTGCGGCCAATAAATTTCCGCTGAGGTGCTGGGGTTCCAGGAAATTCTCAATAAAGCCGAAGTTGACGACAAAGAAAATCAGCGAAACGATGGGTAACAATTTTCGGAGACTGTGAAATGACGCTTGTGGAAGTTTGATAAAGTATATGCTAAAGCAAATGAATCGGACGACAGATTGAAGATTATAATAGGGGTTATTGCTTTGGGGCCAGGAGGGGAAATCGTTTTTGAATGCTGCGATCAGGTCGATCACCAGGTTGAGGATGAATGCCAGCAAGACATAGATTCTGATGGGATTTAACGTTGTTGGTTGTTTTGGTCGAAGGCACAAAACGAGTAGTGGGATCAATGTTGCCCATACTTCGGACCAGTCAAGCGCTATGAGCAGTGATTTAAGCATTTGCTTGTTGGACTTACGGAGCCGGTCGGCTTCCGGAGGTCAAAATAAACTATGTTTTGAGATTACAAAATATTAAATTAGATACATCTTTTCTTTCGTCGATCCAGCCCGGCTAGTTATTTACCCACTTCAAAAAATTAGGCCATGAACAAATTAAATTGCTTCATAGGATCGTATTATGTTGGTTTTGTTGCCATCGTCTTTTTAATTTCTTGTGGAGGAGGTAAAACCGACAAGAAAGTTGCGAAAACTGAATCGGATACTACTGTAAAAGTCGAGCCGGCTCAGGCAGCAGGTCAACCAGTTGGAAGCCAATCCACTCGTTACTTAGATATATTGTGGCAGACGAGCAATGAGTTTATGAAATTGAAAACAAACAAACGCTTGGTGCTCAAGTTTGCTGTTGATACGGGTAACCATCTTGTTCTACATGGATGGACAAAATTGAAGGATGGAGAGCATGGCCAATACAATCCAAAGAGCAATTTTTGGCTGGTTGCAGGCCCGGCAACAACAACAGATTACGGACCGGGAACATTTTTGGGAAATCAGATCCTTGACGATTCTGCAGTAGATAGTATTCAGCAAGTATTATCAGGTGATTCCAATTTAAGCTATGTCATATTCGAACCTGAAAAGAAAAATGGAGAAGTGTATTACACGATTTCCTGTGATCACAATTTGCCCACCTCCACGTTTAAAAAGGGATTGACTGTACCCACCAATACTCAAACCAATCCATCCCCTCCCAAAGGAAACTAGCTCTACTTAAGATCCAGTCTGTTGTTTATCCACTTCAAAAAAATAGACCATGAACAAACTATTTCGCCTTGCCTGGAAGTGTTTTTTTTGTTTCATTTCAATCATCTTTTTGAGTTCTTGTGGGGGAGGAGGCGCTGACAAAGAAGTTGCTAAATCAGACGCAGATAGCAGTGCCAAAGCTGCGCCAGCTCAGGTGGTGTCAGTAAAAGCAGCTGGGGGTGGTGGCGGCTTTTTGCATTATTTATGGACTGATAGAGTCGCTTTTGATGCGTTAGAGAGCAAGAAATTGGTATTTAGATTCGTATTTGGCCAAAGTGATTCGCTTACCATGCATGGATGGACATCCAAGGGATCCAGCGGCAAAGAGTTTGACTCAATTCCTAACTATCAGTTGTTGGTTGGTATTCCTACTTTAGAGAGATACGGCGATGGAGTCTATCTTGGGAATGAGATCCTTCCAAAGGATAGTATAGTTAACATTAAGAACAAGCTAACTTCAACTGGCGCACATTATGTTATATTCGAACCATACGTGATCGGAAAGAATTTGGCATATCATGTGTTGGTCAGCGATATCAAACCCGTAGAAGAATTTGACAAAAATCGGATGACTACTACCACGGGCAGTGGCACCAACCCCTCACCTCCAAAAAACTATTAGGCTCACTTCAACTTCTCATAGCTCACAAATGCAATTTGCTTACTGTCGGGACTCCAGGATGGAACATTGATGGTGCCTTGACCGCCAAAGAAAACATTGGTTAGGTCACGTATCGTGCGGTCCTGCAGGTTCATCAATCTTAACTTTACATCTTTGCCAAAGGGATGGGCAGAACCCTGATCCTGCAAGTAAGTAATGAACACAATCCACTTGCCATCAGGACTCGGATGCGCAAACCAGTTGGCGAATGCATCATTGGTGAGTTGTTCCGGATTTGAACCGTCTGGTTTCATTCGCCAAATCTGCATCCGTCCGCTACGCATGGAATTGAAATAGATCCACTGCCCATCGTAACTGTATTCAGGACCGTCATCGAGACCTTCAGTGGTCGTTAATCGTTTCTCCTCGCCGCCGCTAAAGGGTATCGTGTATACGTCGTAGTTATTATTGCGCGAGGCGCAGTAAGCCAGCGTCTGGCCATCGGGACTCCAGCCATGCCAATAGGAGGGCATGATTTGGGTAACCTGCCGCGGTTCGCCGCCGGTCATGGGAAGTACATATACCGTAGATCTGCCATTGGGAGCCTTGGCCGTATCTTTTTCATTGTTGCTGCTGATGGCCAGCCATTTTCCGTCGAAAGAAATGCCGTGGTCATTATTACAGGTTTTAGCACTCCCTGTGTTGAGAATTGTTTTTGATTTGCCTTCGCGCGTAATCGTATACAACTTGCCCAAACTATTCACGACAAAATATTTACCGTCACGACTCCAGTTAGGGGCTTCGAAATGGATGTCTTCCTGGTATACGATTTTGCGGTCACCGGTGGTGACATTTACTGTTTCCAGTTTGCTGCGCACGTCGGTTTGGTTTTGAGCAGATAGCAGAACCGGAGTAAGTAACAGAAAAAGAGTCAGTGAGCGCATATGTTTATTTTTTTATTCCCATTTAAATGCCTTGATGGTAAGCACACCAATGATAACCGTCCATATGCCAAGCCCAAGCAGCTCGCGGGGTAATTCCCAGATATGTGTACCCTCAAAGGCGATCTTTCTCAGCCCATCCACAAAAAAGGTGAGGGGCAGCAGTTTACAGAAAAATTGAAGCGCGTGGGGATAGTTTTCGATGGGAAAGAAAAGTCCGCATAATAAAATTTGGGGCAAAGTTATGGTATTGGCCACGGGTGCAATGCTGCTTTCATTTTCCAGGAGGCCACTAATGATGAAACCAATTCCTGTAAATATGACGAGTCCAAAAATACTAAGCAAAATCATTTCCAGAAATGTCAGAACTCCATTTACGAGGGTGAATTTGAAAGCAAAGTAACCCAGCGCCACCATCACCATGAAACTGATGATCTGGAAAAATAACCTGCTGAGGGCTTCGCCAAATATTAAAGCCGGTCGACTGATGGGAGTTGCGAAGAATCTTTTCAATACCAGGCTTTGACGCAAATTAAAAAGCAAAAATGCGGACCCAAAGACGCCCGCCATCAACAGCGAGAACCCTAGCTGGCCGGGAAGAATGAAATCGATTTGCCGGTATTGTCGTCCTGAAATGCGTTGTATGTTTAGTTCTGCTACCGAGCCTGCCTGCGTATATACAACACTGTTAAGTTGGTAGATGATATCACCCAACACAGATTGAAGGAGCGGAAGTTTTTCGACCGCTGAATTTGAGCTGAGCAGATTGACGCGATAGCCCGGAACACCGAACGGCATAGGGCGCCTTCGAATATCGAGGATAGCTGTAATCCTGCCCTTTCTAAGTTCTTCGTCCAGTCCTGCCGTATCCGTAACGAGATCAATGATCTTCAGCTTCGATACGTTTTTATAGATCACATTCGAAGTATCACAGGTTCCGGCAATTCCAAGTTTGATATGGATGTCGGTATTGTTGACAATGGATCCGAAAACCACAATAAATATGATCGGAAAAAGTAGCGAAAACACTACTGAGGTCGGACTTCGTAACATGGCCAGCAGGCTGGCTTTGGCAATTGCAAATGACGCGCGAAGCTGGCTATATCTTTTAGTCATGTAATGGCGGGAAAAATTTGCTTTTAGCTAAGTACGAATCTATTGAATTGAAGTGAATCTTTTCTTTTTTTCAGGGATTAGCAACTGTGCAGTTTCAAATCCTTTTTGTAAGGCTAAATGGCAAAGCCCGTGACAAGGCGGCGTGGGTGCCTTTATATTTTTTCCAGTTTATCCCGGGTGAGTTCATTAACCGTATTGCCGGTATTCAGGGTGCTGTCCGGTTCAAACAATAACATTTCTGTTTCTTCGTCTGCCCTGGGCCGGTGTTCTACGCCGCGGGGAACGATGATGAATTCGCCAGGATGGATGTCAACGGTCTTGTCCCGGAAATCCATCGTTAGTTTTCCTTTGACAACAAGGAAAAGCTCATCTTCATTTTCATGGTGGTGCCAGATGAAATCACCCTTGACCTTGGCTGCCTTTATTTGTTGACCGTTCAGTTCCCCGATGATACGTGGGTTATAATAATCTGAAAATTGGGCAAATTTTTCAGCTAGATTGACGACTTGCATGGCCCTAAGTTACCAAATTTTAGCGGGCGTCGAATCAGAGGTTAAACAACTTCACAAACTCTCCAAAATTAGGGAGCAGGTCAACAAGCGCGTGAATAAACATGATCAGCCATAAATTCCTTGTGTAATGCCAAATGATGCCCATGAAAATTCCGGCGATCGATAAGTTCACAATGGCAACCGCCAGGATCGCGCCGATTCCCGCATCCGGACTCAGTCCTTCCAAAGATGATGCACCGCGAAGCCAGAGGCCCGGAACATGCGCGAGTCCGAATATCAAACCACTGACCAGGATTCCAGCCCTGGGTGATCTCAGCCAAACCGTAAGTCTCGACTGCAGGAGGGCCCTGAAAAAAAATTCCTCCACCAAACCAACCTCAATAACCAGGCTGATGAACAACAGCGGAAATCCGATCAGCATTTGCGATGCAGAAAATTTACCCTCTCGAATGGGTGCTGCTCCTCCACCGAGATAGTACTGAAACAATAGCAACGGAATGCCGGCTCCCGCTAAGATGATAAGGGATTTTTTTGACGCCATCTCCCGGATCGAAAACCCGGCACCGAAATCTTTTAAATTGAAACCATATTTCAAATGATAGATCCAGCAGGGAATGATCACGAATACAATCAGCTTTTTAATGATATCAAAAATATACTTAGCCTGTGCATTGTCCCTGATCACGGCCGGAGTATTTCGGCTAACCCAGCCCGTACCCCATGTAAGCCAGATGGTGATATAAACAATAACGAAGAGGAGGACAACGGGTTCACGCCATTGAAGCGGTTTATCCCGATAGAGTGGCTTGGCATTTCGTGAAAGGAGCCAGGACAGCATGGGAAAAAGAATGCCTAAAATAACGGAGCCGGTGAACAAATCCTCCATCGGATATTGGTTGCGCAGAACCCAGGCGCTGAGGCCAAATAAAATAATATAGAGCAGGAAAATCCTGTCTTTAAACAGTGCTAACATTTTTTTGAATTCATGGTAAAAGGCTGCGGACTAAGTTTCGGTTAGCCTCTTATTGGATGGAATGGGTAAGATAAATATTTTTTAAGCTCATATGCAAAACAAAAAAGCCCCCCTGGAAAGGGAGGCCGGTTTTTGATCCTGGTCCACTTATAACTAAGTTCAAATCTCTTATTGTGTGTATTTCGGTTGCTTATTTGCTGCCCTACTTAATTGTCGAAATCCGGTTTGTAAATGGAAACAGGAAATGACTAATTCTTCCTAAAAGAGAAGTTTAAGGATTTGACAAGCGGCTACGCCTGTCAGTTGAAGAGTTAAATCGGAAGGGATTTTAATTGCGGAAGGCCAGGTTGGTTTCCATTGTTTCGTTCAGAGCCCTTTCAAATGACTTGGTCGACCTGGTGATATCGTCGGGTGTCGTAGCCCAGGAACATACACTGATGCGAATGGCTCGTTTTCCTTCCCAGGCAGATCCGCCCACCCAGCACTCCCTGAGATCCTGTATCTTTTTCAGCGTATCTTGGGTGATCTCGTCGTCGTCGCAACCCACCAAAACCTGGTTGAATACCACTTCATTGAGTATTCTAAATCCACGGATGGCGCCCAGTTCTCTTTCAAATTGAAGTGCCCGCTCGTGCATCCCATCAATCATTTGTGATAGACCCTGTTTTCCGAGGAACTTTAAGGTTGCCCAAAGTTCAATGATCCTGGATCTCCTGGAAGCCTCGGGTGTGAAGAGCATTCCGTCCCTGGCTTCATCGCTGGCATTCAGATAACTTCCAGCAATCTGGAGCGCGCCAAGATAGGCTTCGCGGTCCTTACACAAAGCGATACCGCAGTCGTACGGCGTATTTAACGTCTTGTGACCATCGACCGCCCATGAGTCGGCCAATTCAATTCCCATTGTAAGGTGTTTCAAAGTTTCAGAAGCAGCTGCCCACAAGCCAAAAGCACCGTCGATATGTACCCATGCATTCGCCTTTTTCGCCTTTTCGCAGAGTTCCCGGAAAGGATCAAAGGCTCCTGTATTCACATCCCCGGCCTGGAGAATCAAAATGGTTCTTTCGTCCAACTGTGGTAATGCTTCCGGTAACATTCTTCCCTGGCTGTCTGTTGCCACCCATTCAATGGATTCCTTTCCAAACCCTAGCAAACTCACGGCTTTTACAACAGCAGAATGAGCATGCCTTCCGGCCACGATCCTGATGAGGGGAGCATTTCTCACTCCTTTTTGATTCACGTCCCATTTCAACCTGTTCAAAATTCTCCATCGTGCTGCCGCCAAGCCGCAAAAATTTGCAGGAGAGGTTCCGCTCACAAAGCCAGCCACCGTGCTTTGCGGAAGGTTGAATAATTCCTTCATCCAATGTTCAACAATGCATTCCAGTTTAGAGGAGATGGGAGACATCACATGCATGGCTGTATTCTGATCCCAAAATGTGGCCAGTAATTTAGCTGCCATTCCCGCGGGAACTGCGCTTCCATCTACGAATCCAAAATATCTGCCACCTATTTGGGAAACGGTTGCAGGGGACCCATAAACGTGTAAAAGTCGAATGACTTCCTTCGCCGGGGTTGACCATTCAGGCATTTTTTCCTCAAACTTTGCCAGGTCTTGCATGGCTTTTTCTGTTGGAAAAACATTTCTTTCCAATGCATGATCAAGGTAATGGAACCCGCAGGTTTTCGCCAGTTCATAGGCTGACTTTGACTCAAGGTCCCGAAACATGGTGGCCTGGATAGAATTGTTTTTGTTCATGATCAATGTTGAGAATGGAGGCTAAGGATTCTAAAATTTTTGCAAAGAAAAACAGCTCATGAAAATTAACGAACGCCAATGATTAAGTGGCAAAAGTTATCAGGTTCGATTTCTTTGTCGCCCGCAACTGATTCCCTTTCTAAAGAATTGAAAATCCGTGTAGCGCGTAATTTCAGATAGCTGCAATGCCAATCGAAAGTCACCATTGCCGCGAATGAAATTGCATAAGGAAACGATGAACGGTAAAAAACTGCTTTTGCGGGTAGTTCGGAAATAAGAGGAAAGCTTATCCAGATCTGAGAAGGATCAGGACGCAACGATTCTAATGTTTACAGACATATTAGGCGGCGTTTTTGAAAAGGATTGATACCTGATGTAGACGTCTGTTTCATGTAGTTCGGCAGTCAAAATGCCGTTGTTGAATGTAATTGGCCTGTTAAGCAAAACAGGGTATCCACTCGCCAAAAGATACACTTTGATGGAAGTGCTGTGCGATGTATTGATCCGTGATACAACGTCGTAGAGTGTACTTGAGTAATATCCATTGCCCAAATCGTTCCAGGAATAAACAGAGACGTCAATCTGTGTGGGTTGAGCTTGATGTCGCGTTGAATCTGGTGGTGGAGGGGGTAGGGGTGTAGTCTCTAAAGTATCTTTCTTGCACGACATCATTGCTGAAGCCAAAAGAATTGAAATGATCAGGGCTGAAAGCGTATTGCGTTTCATAAAATGATTTTTTGTCGTCGTTCATTTCAATGAACAAATCTTAATAAAAGGGCCCCCCAGGACAGGGGGGCCGTGTTTTGATCCTGGTCCACTTATAACAAAGTTGAATGGGTCTATTGCGAAACGATTTTGATACTCAGGCCGGTAAAAGGCAGATTTTCAGTTCGGTCATCTGATTGATAGAAGACGGTTACATCGTTCTTATTGATCTCTGACCAAACCACACCAAGCCTGTATTTAAACCCAGTGGTGATAGGGAGATCGCGACCCTGTTCCATCAGGTAAATTCTAATCTCGTTTAAACCGGATTGTGGAATGTTGATTTGGTTTAATATACCATCCAGTTTGTCTGAGAATTTACCATTGCCATCATAGCTCCAATTTGAACAATTCGCGGTCACAGTGTTGGATTTAACAGTGTTGCCTGTTGAGCCTCCAGGGTTGGAGCTATTGTTATTCATATCGAAATTTTCCTTCTTGCAGGAAACCATCGAAATCAAAATCATTGCTGATGCAATTAGCACGAAGAAGTAGTTGCGTTTCATAAAATAAATTTTTAAGCTTCTTTCAGTGCCAGGATCAAAATACCCGCGGATCTATAATAGGCCGCCGGGTTCGCTACGGGCGAAACCACGACGGCCGAAGGGCTTATAGGGTGAGAAAAACTTAAAAGAACATGAGTTAAATCTGCTTCAAAAATATCCCGTTAATATGTCCTCGTCAATGAGTGTTGAGTAACCAGCAGATTGCTCAGGTAATTGGTCGAAATCGGTAGTTGTGTTGGAAACAATCTTTAGAAAATCTTGCCGGAAGTGCTACCGGATGCTGGAAAAATCAACGGCCTGATGGGCAGATGGACCCTTTCTTCATTGGAAAGCGGGTCAAAAGTGTTTGAGCAAGGCTTCTTTTCGGCTTCGGCTAACGTTCACTGTTGAGCCGTCGCTCATGACCAGGTATCCGCCTTCTCCCCGTATATACTTATCTACTTCATTCAAATTCACCATGTAAGAATGGTGAACCCTGATGAATTGAGGAAAGGCTTCTAATTGTTCTTCTATTTCCTTCAGCGTTCGACAGGCTACTACCTTTTTTTTGTTCTTCAGGTGCAGGTGTGTGTAATTGTCGTCCGCTTCGCAAAAAGAGATTTCAGAAGCCGGTATTAGTTCGTAACCCTCCGCAGTAGGAATAGCAACTTTAGTAAAGCCGCCTTCCTTACTCCTGATATGGCTCATTAATATTTGCAGTTGCTCCTGTGAGGGTGCCATTCTCGTGGTGTCGGCTTTGTTCACCGCAATGATCAATTCTTTAGGGTCAATGGGTTTGAGCAGGTAGTCAAGCGCACTAAACCGGATTGCCTTTATGGCATATTGATCGTAGCTGGTTGTAAAGATTACAGAGAAGGGGATAGCGGCAAACTGCTCAAGCATTTCAAATCCGTTCATGATGGGCATTTCGATATCCAGGAATACTAAATCAGGTTTATGCTTTGCGATGGCCTCAAGCCCCTTCTTTGCGCTCATGCATTGGGCCACTACCTGCACTTCCGGACAGTAATCATGAAGTATGATGTTGAGGGTGTCAAGGCAATGCACTTCGTCGTCCACCAATATTGCTTTAATCATAGATGAGTGGAATTTTGATAATTACTTCCGTGCCGGCAGGCAGCCCATCTGGTGATACGAGATCATTGATATCAACATGACCGGATACACCAGATGCGTTTTGCAATTTGGTAATTCTTTCCGCAGTGATGTTCATGCCCATTGGCTTGTGTAGCGTCGCAGATTTACTTGAATAGGCCATGGCTAGTTTCCTGCCCACCCCATCGTCCGCGATTCGCAGGAGCAGAACGTCTTCTTCCTGACTTAACTCCACGTCAAGCCTTCCTCTTTCTTCCTTATGCATGAGTCCATGCCAAATTGCATTCTCTGCATAGGGTTGAATGATGAGTGGAGGAATTTGAAATGCTGAAACATCTAAATCAGGGGAAATCGAAATTTTAAAATCGAACTGATGATCGAACCGAAGGGCCTCAAGATCAAGATAGAGGCGGAGTGCTTCCAGCTCGCACTCTAACGTAATGAGTGAGGCTTGCGAATTTTGAAGGATGAGACGAACCAGCCTGGAAAATTTGGTAAGATATTCAGAGGCCAGGGTCTTATTACTCTGCAAAATGAACCTGTTGATGGAATTCAGGGAATTGAATATGAAGTGCGGATTCATTTGCGCCCGAAGGACTTTCATTTCAAGTTCAGCCGTCTTGTGTTGCAATTCAGAAGTTCTGAGTTGCATTTCCACAAATTGTTTTTCAATAACGGACTGGTGTAATCGAGCCTTGTATTTCGCGTGAACCCAATAACGAATGAGCCAAAAAGCCAGCAAAATGCTTAAAACGCTGCCAAGCGTCCAAAACCACAATATCGTCCACCAACCAAGCACCATCAATCGTTGGGTTTTTTAATATCCTGGATTCTGTATTAATCTCGCCTTTCCGTCAGGCGCCACACTCAGGTCAATTTGAGTTTGAGGTATTGGGAAATATTCGTTTTTGTTTTTGGTAAATGCAGCGGTCTTCATATAATACCTCAAGCTCTTTTCTTTTTGGAAATAGGCATTGATCTCAACGTCGGCAATGCCCCATCTTACTAAGTCGAAGAAACGGTGGCCCTCCATTCCCAGTTCCAGCATCCTTTCATACCGAATAGCCTTGCGGGCAAATACTTGATCAGGCCACGGTGAAGTGTACAATCCAATCTTGTAGTTTGCTGCAAAACTTCCATCGGGCCGGGTGACCCATGTTTGTGGATCGGCCGCGCGGCTCCTGATTTGATTGACATATTTCCTCGCCTTTTCCAGATCGCCCACTTCAGTTTCCATCTCCGCCGCCCAAAGCAACACATCGGCAAACCTGATCAAATTGATATTATTCGCAACAGATCCTGAAGTCCAAAAAGAAGCATCTGTAAGGTGTTGCTGTTGAGACTGAGAATATGCATTTTTCATCGGCGTATAAGGCCCACCGTATACCTGGTTTCTTATCCAGTCTTTCCCAGGATGATCACCCCAATCTAAATAAGGTATTCCCCTTCTTCCCACTGTCCAATCCAATCGGGGATCAAGTGGGCCGGTATAAGGAAAAAAGGGATCCGAAGAAAGCAGACCGGTGTCACTTTTAACATCCACCTTGTTGAAATTATCTAAATCAGGTAATCCTGTGACTGGATCTGTCTTAAAGTGATTGACAAGATATTGGGAAGGTTGGAAAAATCCGCAGCAACCAGCCGGACCACCACCGTAGGGATAGTTTAAAATATCACCCATGTTTCCATTGTTACCGAATGATCCGTCATTAACTGAAGTTTGGGCAGCAAAAACAGATTCACCGCTGTTTTTTGATTCAGGATTAAAATTATCATGGAAGCTCTTTTCGAGCGAATAAGGAATGCCCCCTGCAGTCACTCCATTTTGTATTAGATCATTGAGCAAGGGCTTGGCGCTGTCATATTTTTGTTGAAACATGTAAGCCTTTGCCAGGAATGCTTCAGCGGCATATTTATTGGCGCGACCCTTAGCGTCCATCTTAACCTTCAGATTTTCCATGGCGAACCTGAAATCATTTTCGATTTCTGGCCAGATATCCGCCTCATTGGAAACATAAAAATTTCCACCGAGGTAGGTAACATTTTCGTCTACCCATGGCACCCTATTCCAAACTTTCTTTGCCTCAAAATGATAGTGCGCACGAAGAAATCTTGCTTCAGCGGAGATTCTCACTATATCCGTATCGTCGATGTCTGTCGCATTTTTCATGATTCGCAAAACGGTATTGGCTCTCTGTACTCCGGCATAAGCGGCTCTCCATTTATCTGAGAGACTTTGATTACTACTGGAGGGGCTGAACTTTTCCAGCGCCTGCATATCATACTGATCATATTGGTCAGATCCTTTATAGGCCTCACTTCCGCAGATACTTCCATAAACCCAATTGGATCCGGCGCCACCCCATCCCGTAGGATTTGTAGCTACTCCGTCCAGTAAGGAATAAGCGCCAATCAATAGTCCCTCTACGCCGGCTTTATTGGTTATTGCAGGTTCTTCCAACTGCCCAAGGGCAGGTTGGGAGAGTTCTTTTTTGTTGCACGCAGTTATATTGGCGATGAACAAAACAATGATCAAAACCAATTTCCTAAATTTCATATGAAGAGGTTTAATTGCAGCATTTGATCAAAAATTCAGGTTTAAGCCAAACAGAAATTGCCGTTGATTGTTTGGGTAGTTGCCAAAGTCTACCCCAAAGGTTGATTTGGACACGACGGTTGCGGTTGGGGAAGCGCCATTGCTGTATAATTCAGGATCCACGCCATAATAAGAAGTGATAGTAAACAGGTTAACCACCTGTAAATAACATCTCAATCTTGAGATTCCTATTTTCTTAAGAAAATCCCTGCGAAAAGTGTAGCCAAGAATCAACGACCTGTTTCGAAAGTAAGTTCCACTCTCAATGGGATAGGAATTATTTTCTCCGACATTACTGGGGTTATAATCATTTTCAGCAATGGGTGCTTTCGCATTCAAGTGTTGCGGAGTCCAGGAATCATATAAAGCAATCTTGCTGTGGGTTCCGTTGCCGTTGGCAAAGATGTCCTGACCAATACGCTGCCCGTTTAACACGTCATTTCCAAACGAACCGTAGAGGAATGTAGAAAAGTCGAAATTTTTATAGCCGAATCCAATATTTATTCCGAGGGTGAGAACTGGGTTTGGATCACCAAGGAACGTGCGATCATCTTCTGATATGACGCCATCTCCGTTGGTGTCCTGGTATTTAAATCTTCCGGTTTTGGCTGCGTCCTGCACGGGAGATTTGGCCACATCATCATCATTTTTGAAAAACCCAATGATCTTATATCCAAAATATGAGCCGATGGGATGGCCCACTTGATTTCTAACCTGCCCACGAAGATCCTCAAAGAATGGTAGCGTATTGAGCTTTGTGATTTTGTTATCGTAATGACTGATGGTAACCAGGAAATCCCAATTCCAGTTTTTTGAGAAACTGCCTTTGGAACCCAAGAGAATATCGAAGCCCGTATTCCTGATATTACCTACGTTGACATTTGGAGAAGTTGCATCACCCAGCAAATCGGGCAACTGTACTGGAAACAAAAGACCTTTCGTGTTCTTATCATACCAATCAAATGTTACACTTAGTTTCCCATTCCACAAAACGGATTCGAAACCCAAGTTGGTCACGGCATCTTCCTGCCAGCCGGTCTTGGGGTTGCCTATTCTTACTGTTCTGAATCCTTGCGGAATGATGCCAGTGCTCACTCCAAAAATATCATAGTAGGCATCTGCCGGACTACCGCCGTACAATGTATACTGGTTAAAGGGATCGGTATTACCATAGTAGCCTGTCTTCCCCCAGCTGGCCCTTAGCTTTAATTCCGTAATCCATTTAGAGTCTCTTAGGAATTTTTCCTCCGTCATTCTCCATGCCGCATTGATCGCGGGGAACCAGCCAAAGCGGTTTTCCTTTCCAAAAACGGAAGAACCATCATTTCTTAGGGTAAGTGAAAGAAAGTATTTGTCTTTGTAGCCGTAGTCGGCCTTTGTAAAGAATGATGACAAATAGGACTTACCTGCAAAACTGTAATTGTTTTGACCATTTGGACTTCCCTGCGAGAGGAATCGATAATTGGGATCATTGGAGAAGAAATTAAGCCTGGAACCACCGAGTTCCCTATTGTAGTTACTAATGGATTCGGTTGCTGCAAGCACCTTAATACTATTGTTTTTCCAAAATGTACCGGAGTAGGTGAGCGTGTTTGTCCAGGTCAATGATTTGTTGTATCCAGAATATTCAGAGAAATTATTATATCCCCCTATTGGCGGCGGTGCATAAGAACCGTAGTTAAAATTGTAAGCATAATAATTATTCAATGTGCCCCCAAGGCTGGTTCGGATCATAAACTGTTTCAAAAAACTGGCTTGGGCAAACACATTGCCGAATACCTGCCAATTGTAATTTTTATTGTTCACACTGAGTTTGCGAAGGCCAACAGGATTGCCTTGGGGCCCGGCATTTGATTGATTCCCTGCATTAGGCGCTCCCTTGATATCATAAACGGGCCAGGCTGGATCCATATTAATCGTGCCTGCAACCTCATCGCCTGAACCGCCCAGGTTGTCGAGGTTCTTATAGTATTTGGGGTTGTCTGTATGGGTAAGCTGGAGGTTTTCACCGATCTGGACAACATTCTTTATTAAAAGATCGGTATTTACCCGAACTGTAAATCTTTTGAGATAGGTATTAATCATGGTTCCCTGCTGGTCGAGGTAGCCAAGTGAAAACAAATAATGATTCTTGTCATTTCCACCAGAAGCAGAGACATCGTGTTTTTGACTCCATGCGGGTTTGAATACTTCATGCCACCAGTCCGTTCCCGCCTTATTGAATTTTACAATTTGATAGATGGGTCCGCTGGTTGGATTGATATTATAAAGTGAAGGATCTACTCTTGGATCTCCTTCAAATAAACCAAAATTGTTCCCGGCAAATAAGTAATCAGGCAATACGGGTGTAGGACCATTTCCATAGACAAGATCATTCGGATTGCCATTGGCGTCAACCTGGCCTGCATTTTTTAGTGCAAGCCAAATCAAGTCTGCATTCTCCTTTACACTCAGCATTTCTGGTTTCTTGGTTGCGGGCTCCTGTAAGCCAACATAAAAGTCATAAGTGATGGACGGCTTGCCGCTCCTTCCTTTTTTCGTCGTCACGATGATGACTCCGTTGGCACCCCTGACGCCATATACGGAATAAGAACCGGCATCTTTCAATACTTGCAAGGATTCAATGTCTTCGGGATTGAGGCTGTTAATATCTCCCTGTATGCCATCAATGATGTAGAGTGGCGTGACGTCGCCAAAATTCCCAATGCCGTGAAGCCGCACTTTGCTGGGAGAACCCGGTTCGCCCGATGTAATTACATTAAGGCCGGCAACCCTTCCCTGCAACATTTGCTCCACCTGTCCGGCTGGAATGGAAACAAGGTCTTTTGGCTTTACAGAGGCAACAGAACCGGCAATTTCCTTTACCCGTTGATAGGTGTAACCGGTGAGTATAATTTCATCAAGGTTTACCGGCTTTGGCTTAAGTGTGAGTCGGATGTCAGTGACAATTTCTACCAACACTTCCACCGGGGTATATCCTACGGAACTAACAATGAGCCGATCTCCCTTTTTCGCTATGAGGGAAAAACTGCCATCTTCATGGCTGATTGTTGTTACGGCGCTTCCTTTTACCGTTATACTGGCGCCGGGAAGATTTTCTCCCGATTGTGAAACAACAGTGCCGCTGATTCTGTCCTGCGCCACGGAAACAAAAGGTAAAAGACCTTGGAGTAAGAATAGAAAGTAAAATATTTTAGTCGCGTAGGAGGCAATAGTATGCGTACTCTTATTTTGGCAAAAGTGTTTGTAATCTATCTGGGTATTGGGCGGGAAATAACCCATGGGCAGTTTAACTATTAATATATCTACTATTTGGGTGTATTCCTAGTAAATTCCAAACTAAACCGGATTAGTTGGTAAATCAAGGGTCAATGAGTAATTAACATCCTTTCTGGGTGGTTGAATTGTTTAAAGTGGTGCTTTGCGATCAGTGCTGGCCGTTATCTAATGGCAATACAATGAGGAATTCGGCATATTCTCCTTCCTTTGTTTCAACTTTTAGTTCCCCGCCATGCAGTTTTGTGATGATGTCATAACTCAACGATAATCCTAACCCCGTTCCTTCGCCAGTAGGCTTGGTGGTGAAGAAGGGCTGATAGATTTTGTCAATCACTTTCTTTGGAATGCCCAGACCATTGTCGCGAATGCGAGTAATAGCGCGTCCCGTTTCAACGGAGGTTTTCACGGAAACTTTTGGTTCAAACGATTCGCCTTCTTTCTTCTTCTTTTCGTTTACAGAGTAAAATGCGTTATTGAAAATGTTTAGCAACACCCTTCCAATATCCTGGGATATGATATTCACTTTTCCCAATTGGATATCAAAATCGGTTTCGATTTTGGCATTGAACAACTTGTCTTTGGCTCTTAATCCATGATAACTCAGCCGCAGGTATTCATCAGCCAAAGCATTGATATCTGTAGGTTCTTTTATTCCGGAGCTGGCTCGGGAATGTTGAAGCATGCCCTTGACAATGCTGTCGGCGCGTTTGCCATGATAGATAATCTTTTCTTCATTCACAATAAGGTCACCTGCAATGGCCTTTACTTCTTCCATATTCCCCTTATCAATTTCCGATTTCATCTCTTCCAGCATTTCCCTGTTAACTTCAGAAAAGTTATTCACGAAATTCAGAGGATTTTGGATTTCATGCGCGATACCTGCCGTGAGTTCTCCCAGGGAAGCCATTTTCTCCTGTTGAATGAGATGAGTTTGAGTTTCTTTTAGATTCTCGAGCGAAAGCTTGAGTTCACTGGTGCGCAAAGCCACTTTTTGCTCCAATTGTATATTTTGTTGTTTTAAACTCCTCGAACGATATTGAATGATGGCATACACACTTCCAAAAAGCGTAATGGCAGCCAATATCATGAACCACCAGGTTTGCCAAAAAGGTGGATTGATTACAAAATTCAATACCTTTTTTGGGCTATTAAACTCATTGCCGTAAGTTGACGCCTGCATCACCAGCCGATAAGCCGCCGGTGGCAAGCCATCCAACCGGATGGCATGATCCTGGGGATATTGCCAGTCTGCTGCCTTGCCGTCCGCTTCCAGCTTGTATCTTATTTTGCCCTTACCTTTCGCATAAAAATCAATGATGCCCGCTTCAATTTTAATATTGTTCTCGTCGTGACCAAGGGTCAATTCCTGCAGGCGGTTCAGGCCGGCAGACAATGGGAAGGGCTGTTGATTGATAGCCAGGGTTTGGAGGTAAACCTGGATATTATTTTCCGAGGCAAATCGTTCCGGATAGATTCGATCCAGTCCCCAATTCGATTTTGCATTTCCTGCATTCCATCCGATTCCGAAATATAGATTACCCCCGCCATCCACTGCGGCAGGTCCCCATTCATAAGGCTGCTGTTGATAGCCATCAGCTTCCGAAAGGGTGTAAAAAATACCCGTAGATGTATTGAGCCGGGTTATTTGGGAGGCAATATTGTTGGACCAGATATTGCCCGCATGATCCGCCAACAAATTAAAAGTGTATTTGCCGGGATATCCGTCTTGCTGATTGTAGCTATGCAATTTTCGAAAATCGATGTCATAATGGACTATTTCATTTTCGAGACTAACCCAGTATGATTGATCCTTTTCAATATAAAGGATAGAGAACCATTCAATGCTATCGAGCGGACTGGATATTCTATTCCATTTCCCATTTTGATTTTCAAAAGTGAAATTGAGTGGGTAAATCCCTGATTGATCATTGTTTTTCAGAAATAGAAAACGGTTTTGTGAGATCGCAGTATGGCTAATGTGTTCTCTTTTTTTGAACCGAATTACGAGATTCGCAAGCGGCGTATCACCTTTAATTTCAAAAACGCCATGGGAGTCATCCTCAATCAGGAAACCGTTTTTATAGGGCACGGAATAGGTAGGCATTATTAATAATGTATCCAGCATTTTTGTTCCGTCCAGGAACACCATCGGACTGCATTTCCTGGTTCTTATGTCCATCAAATAAATATCCCCCGCATAAAAAGGTGAATACAGCGCTGTGTTGGTTGTGAGCCATGCTTTTTGGTGAATGGTATCTATATATATCGGGATAAGGGCATGACCCCTGACACCCTGCAAATCCTTCGGTCGCAATACTTCAAATTCTTCCGTAATTGGATCAAAAATGTTTAATCCGTCATCCGTACCGAGCCATAACCTGCCTTGCGATCCGGCAACGATGGTCATGATTTTATTGTTGCTTAAGGAATGGGATATGTTGGCATTGGAAACATATTTTTTAAAGGGCGTATTGTATGGCAGCAATTCATAAACACCGTTGTCAACATAAAATGAGGTCCATACAATTCCATCGCGGTCACAATAGATATGAAGGTTATTCTGTCCGGCCGCTTGTTGTAGTAAAGAGTCGGCAAAAACGGGCCTCAACTCTTCTTTTTTTGGATCATATACCAGGATGCCTTTGGGATTTATTGCAAACCAAATCCTGCCCTCCTTGTCAATGTCTATTCCTACATAACGATCAAAACTTTTTGATTTTGCGAGATCATTCACTGCATTAATTGCGCGAAACTGTTTATTATTAAGAGAAAATTCCAGGAGCCCATCACCGCTATTGATCCAGATCGAATGCCTGTTAGCATCGTATCGCATGTCTTCCGCACTATGTCGATGTTTCACACCGCTCCTGTAGCAGGGCCACGAATAAAATTGTGTTTTGCCATCCAGGAAAATCTGTTGGAGTGCCGAAGAATCACCTTTGAAAAACCCCAATCTCCAAATGCTGTTTGATGCTGCATCAAAAAAAGATTTGTTTGTATTCCAGGAGAAGAGAAACCCAGGCTCGCGAGACAGTTGCACCAGCTTTCTCCTGCCAAGGGTATGTATGTTAAATGCCGTAATTAACGATTCCGGTTCAATGCAAAACACTTCATCCCTGGTCGCCCAAAAGGGAATGATGTCTGAATTTGAAATTATGGAATCGATGAAGGGAGGAAAATTCGTAAACGTATCGGCTTTGCTGTCGTAGCGGGATATGCCCCTCCCGGTTCCTATCCAAATATTATGCAGGCTGTCCTCTTCAAATGCGTAGATTTTATTGGAATTAATGGTGCCCGGCTTATCCTTATAAGCGATATACTTTTTAAAATTCCCTCCGTCAAAACGGGAGAGTTCAGAACCATTGGCATTTCCAACCCATAAGAATCCCTGATCGTCTTTAAACATGGTATTGAGCGTGCTATTGGGCAATGAATCACTTGTCGTTAAATGAACGGCCCGGTACTCCTCAGGGTTAGCTTCGGTTTGGCGATGTTGCGCAAAAGAATCAGTGGAAGTAATACAAGCTAGTGTAAGGAGAAATGCTATGATAATCCTGGTGGTGATCGTCCAAGATAATCAACTCCACCAGATTGTTTATGATTTTGTAGATATCGAATATGCAACTTTCAATATATGAACCGATCCTGGCCATTCTTCAATTGATACAATACGAATCACGAAACCGGTAGCCGGATAATAAACTCCGCAAATTCCCCCTCCCTGGTTACGACACTTAGCTCACCTCCGTGAGCTTTTGTTATGATATCATAGCTCAGGGATAGTCCAAGGCCCGTTCCTTCTCCTGTGGGTTTTGTTGTAAAAAAGGGCTGATATATTTTATCCAATATCTTTTGTGGGATACCCATGCCGTTGTCGCGGATTCGAATTTCAATGCTGCCATGTTCCTGATTTTGGGTGGGTGGCAATGAGCGGGTGCTTATTATTACAGTAGGCTCATAGTTTTCATTAGTCGGTTCAAGGGTTCCTTTCGCCAGCGATCGCTGGCCTGTTTGCATACCAGTCATTTTCTTCATCTTTTCAAATACTGAGTAAAACGCATTGTTATAAATATTTAATAAAACCCTGCCGATATCTTCAGGAACGATGTTTACTTTTTCGAGCCGGTCGTCAAAATGGGTTTCACTCCTGACCGCAAAATCATTGTTCCTGGCTTTCATTCCGTGATAACTCACACGCAGCCATTCTTCTGCCAGGGCGTTGATGTCTGTGGGTTCTTTTTTTCCGGTGCTGGCGCGGGAATGCTGCAGCATGCCCTTTACAATTGAATCGGCCCTGTTTCCATGATGCACAACTTTCTGCAGGTTTTGTTCAATATCATTCGCAATCTGCATGGCTTCATCGTAATTGCCAGTCTTTATTTCTTCTTTCAAGTCGTTCACAATTTCTACGCTTACTTCGGAGAAATTTTTTATAAAATTTAATGGATTTTGAATTTCATGCGCAATACCTGCAGTGAGTTCGCCAAGGGAAGCCATCTTTTCTCTCTGGATGAGCTGGTTTTGTGTGTCTCTTAATTCTTCAAGGGAATGTTTGAGTTCGCGCGTACGGGAAATCACTTTTTCTTCCAGTAGTTCGTTTTTCCTCCTCAGGTTTCTGGAGCGGTATCGAATAAATCCATACAACAGGGCGATGCCGAATACCAGGGCCATTATCCGAAACCATGCTTTCTCCCAGAAGGGTGAACTGATGGTGATGAGTAGAATTTTCTCGGGACCAATAAATTCATTGTTGACATTTGAAGACTGCATGACCAGTTTGTAATTGCCTGGCGCGAGACCTTCATAATGGAGCGTAAAACCGGAAGGCCCATACTGCCAATCAGCGTTAAGGCCATTTTCCACCAGTTTGTACCTTATCTGGCTTTTTCTTCGCGAATAATAATCGATGATTCCGGTTTCGACGCTGATGTTATTTTGATTATAGCGCAGCGATAATTCCTTCAAACTATTAACTCCCAGCGTAAGGAGAAAAGGCATTTGGTTGATGAAGAGTGCATCGAGATAAACCTTACTGGCTTTTACCTGGAAAAATTTCTCCGGATAACTTCGGTCAAATCCCCAATTTGAATCAGGATCGCCCGGTTGCCATCCTATTCCAAAATAGATATTGCCTGCAGCATCTTTTGTGGCGGGTGCAAACCAACCATAGTCTTGCTTTTGATATCCATCGGATTCCCAAAAGGCGGTAATAACCCCAGTAATCGGATTTAGGCGGCCAATCTGACTTGCATAATTGACAAACCAGAGGTTGCCGTTATTATCGAAAAGCAAATTTGTAATCAAAGCCATATCCCAGATCTCAGGGCTGTAGCTCCTTAGTTTCTGAAAGTCTTTATTAAAATGCAGGATCTCATTGCTGACGCAGACCCAATAAGTTTGATCTTTGGAGTTATAAAGAATATACGACCAATTCAGACTATCGAAGAGATGCGGTATTTTTGTCCATTGTTCATTCTTGTTTTCGAAAGTAAAATTGGGTAACGAGCCACCACCTTGCAAAAACAAATAGCGGTTCTCTACCAGGGATATTCCACCAAAGCCATGTTTGAAAGGGATCAGAAGATTAGCGACCCGGCGCCCTTTTTTGAGCTCAAAAACACCATGAAGTTCATCACAAAAAATAATCCCGTCCTTATAAGGTATCACCAGGGCATGTGCGATAACAAATGAATCAATCACTTTCACTCCATCATTAAATACAATGGGGCTGCATTTCCTGGTTTTAAGATCCATTTCGTACATAGCCATTCTGAAATATTGGTCAGACGTCTGCGGCGAACCTGCATTTAGGAATGCTACTTGTTGAACAGTATCTATAAAAAGAGGTAAAATGGATTTGCCTTTTACACCCGGAATGTCCTTCTCCCTGAGCACTTCAAATTTTTGGGTAGCCGGGTCAAAAATGTTCAGCCCATCCGCCGTTCCCAACCATAATTTTCCTCTTGGACCCCGAAGAATAGTAGAGACCATCGCGCTACTAAGTGAATCTTTGGTAAGGGGCTTGCCGAAGTACCTGGTGAAAACTGAGTTAATGGGCAGCAATTCATAAATTCCCTTCCCGCCCCAATTAGATATCCAGCCAGTCCCATCCTGATCAATATGAATATGAAGATTCTTTTCGCCCGTCCGTTTTTGCTGATCTGGATCTGAAAATAGAGGCTCAACCAGTTTGGTTTGCGAATCATAGACAAGGATTCCGTCCGACCATGTTGAAAACCAAATGCGCCCTTTCTGATCTATGTCGATTCCTACTCCGCGATCATAGTCCTTCCTTCGAATAAATTCATTCATAGCGGGGATCTGTTGAAACTTCTTATCACGAAGGGAAAATTCCATGAGCCCATCACTGCTGTTGATCCATATTGAATTTCTCAAAGCGTCGTATTCCATATCTTCGGCGTCGTGGCCATGCTGGTGCCCGGAATGATTTCTATAACAGGGCCATGGGTAATTGGCTACATTTCCATCCGGGAAAATCTGTACGAGACTTATCTCATGACGTCCTTCATAAGATGCCAGGGCCCAGAAACTGCCTGATGCTGCTTCAAAAAATGATTTGTTTGCGTTCCAATGGTCAATGTCAACGGTCACCTCTTTAGGAATTTTCACCAGCTTTCTTCTATGAAATGTGAGTACATCAATTGCTGTTATCCAGGAACCTGGCTCCATGCAATAGACTACATCCCTGGTGGCCCAGAAAGGGGCTATGGTTGATTTGTCATAGGAAGAATCATAAAGGGGAGCGAAGTTTGAAAAAGTATCAGCTTTAATATCGTATC